>Ga0272441_10011546_pt1 | contig 13085 bp, 11 predicted proteins | sample SSMProp6N_FD_193582 | JGI IMG/M metagenome (GOLD analysis project Ga0272441, IMG submission 193582) | Marine sediment archaeal communities from Little Sippewissett salt marsh, Falmouth, MA, United States - SSM-Prop-6N | ecosystem: Environmental > Aquatic > Marine > Wetlands > Sediment ... | reverse complement strand
TGAAGAATACGGGGCCATCTTCATTGCCACAAAACCGGGACGTGCCGCCCAGTTGAATTCCGGTGCAGCCCAGGCCACTGGGACTATCCTGTTTTTTCTGCATGCTGACTCCACCCCCCCGCAGGGTTTCGTCGATGATATCAAAACCGCGCTCAAAGATCCCTCTACCATTGCCGGGGCCTTCAGCCTCCGTTTTGATACCGACTCGTTTGTCATCCGGCGGATTGCGCGCAACGCCAATGCCAGATCAAAACGCCTGATGTTGCCCTACGGAGATCAGGGGCTTTTCCTAAGGGTCGCAACATTCAGAACCGAAGGTGGTTTTCCTGAAATCGAACTGATGGACGACTTTAAATTCATGTGGGAACTGCAGAAAAAAGGCACAATTGTGACCCTGCCTTCTTGTGTGACTACCTCGGCCAGGCGTTTTGAGAAACTGGGGGTAGCCCGCACCACACTGATCAACCAGCTGGTCCTCCTTGGATATTATCTGGGGGTGCAGCCTTCAGACCTTGCGCATTTCTATCGGTCAGAAAATCCGCATGTCAGGCAGTGGCTGAGCCTGATCCTGGCATCGTGGTGGAAGAACATCTTATGGCGGGCTGGAAAATAGGGATTGTCTATGCAACATCCAATGCCAGGACAAAAGACAGCTCAGATTATTCCAGCAAGTACAGCACCGTCTGGCTTGAAAGGTTGGCCTGGGCCAGCATGGCCGTACCCGCCTGCAGCAGGATCTGATTGTTGGTAAAGCTGACCATTTCATCGGCCATATCCACATCACGGATCACTGACTCGGAGGCCTGGAAGTTCTCGATGGTTACCTGCAGATTCGCATAAGCATAGTCCAACCGGTTCATGGTGGCCCCCATCTCGCCCAGAGCATCATTAACGGTGTCAAGAGCCCTATCCGTATAGAGGAGCAGTAAGGATGATATTTCACGCGAAAGCATGCTGTCATCACCACCATCTCCATCCGGGATATTGAACAACTCATCTATGTTGAGATTACCCAGCTCGACTCTGATGGTATCTATCCCGTTGATATTTCCCGAACCGACCTGAAAGATACCGCCCCCAACGGGATTACTGACCGTGAGGGTCTGGTCCTGCATTTCAGAAACATCAAAATTCTCCTCCGTGTTGATCTGAACCCCAAGCTCGGAAAACTGGATAATCTGGGCGCCGTCTTGGACTGAGATCGATTGGGTTATTGATTCACCCATTGCATTCTCACCGATCAGGGCCAGCTCTTCTTCACCGGCATCGTAATTGAAAGTAAATGTTCCAACCGCGGCACCGGAAAGGACAAAATTGCTTTCATCAATATTGGCATCGTCCATATCATCGCTGATGGACTCCAGGGAATTGCCGAAAGTGCCGTTTAAAAGCTTGACCCCCTGATACTCGGTGTCTTCCACAATCCTCTGCATCTCCATTGCCAGATTCATTATCTCGTTGAAAATTTTCGCCCTGTCCGCACCCGCATTGTCGGAGGCAGACTGTGTCAAAAGCTCTTTCATGTGCTCCAGCATGCTCTCAATCTGGTTAGCCGCACCCTCGGCCACCGAAACCAGCGATTTGGCCTCGGATACATTCCTGGATGCAACTGTGAGCGACTTGACATTGGCCCGCAGCCGGTTGGCAATCGACAGGCCTGCCGCGTCATCGGATGCATGGTTGATACGGTAACCGCTGGAGAGACGCTCCATATTGGTGCTCAAGCGCCGCTCGGTCCCCTGAAGCTGTCTGTGGGCATTGATTGCCGCTACATTGGTATTAATACGAAGTGCCATAATTTAATCCTCCTTGACTCATTGCGCCGGCCATCCCTGGCCGGCTTGTATATCTACTATCAATTTTAAGTGTTACGTATAGCCTTTACGCCCCGGCTTTCTTGTGAGCCCTGCAAGACTATCCTGCGGAGCTCAGCACCCTTACCCCATCAACGCCAGCACCCCCTGGGTTGAAAGGTTGGCCTGGGCCAGCATGGCCGTACCTGCCTGCAATAGGATCTGATTCTTGGTAAAGCTGACCATTTCTTCGGCCATGTCCACATCGCGAATTACCGATTCCGAGGTCTGGAAGTTCTCGATGGTTACCTGCAGATTCGAATACGTGTAGTCCAGCCGGTTCACGGTGGCCCCCATCTCACCCAGGACTTCATTCACATAATCGATGCCCTTGTCGATATACAGTAAGGCCTCGGCCGCACCTTCACGTGTTAAAATGTCCGGACCATCCGAACCCTCTCCAACGCCGTCGACAAAGCCCTCAAATATTTTTGTTAGATTAAGATCGCCTAATTCAACCCTGATGGAATCAACCCAACCGATACTGCCGGAGCCTACCTGGAACATACCGCCACCCTCATGATTGCTGACCTTGATTGTCTGCCCGTCCATCTCGGACACATCAAAATCACTGTCGGTGTTGATCTGGATCCCAAGCTGGGAAAACTGGATGATCTGAGCGCCGTCCTGGACTGAGATCGATTGGGTTATTGATTCACCCATCGCATTCTCACCGCTCAGTGCCAGTTCTTCTTCGCCAGCATCATAAACAAAGGTAAATGTTCCCACCGCAGCTCCCGAAAGGATGATATTCTCTTCACCAATATTGGCATCGTCCATATCATCGCTGATCTCTTCGAGGTCATTGCCGAAGGTGCCGTTTAAAAGCTTGACCCCCTGATATTCGGTGTCTTCCACTATCCTCATCATCTCCATGCCGAGATACATCAACTCGTTGCTGATCTTCTGGCGGTCTGCAGCTGCGTTGTCGGACGCAGACTGGGTCATAAGCTCTTTCATACGTTCCAGCATGCTCTCAATCTGGCTAGCCGAACCCTCAGCCACCGAGACCAGTGACCGGGCCTCAGACACATTCCTGGATGCAACCGTGAGAGACTTGACATTGGCCCGCAGCCGGTTGGCAATCGACAGGCCTGCCGCGTCGTCGGATGCATGGTTGATACGGTAACCGCTGGAGAGACGCTCCATGTTGGTGTTCAGGCGTTGCTCGGTTTGCTGAAGCTGTCTGTGGGCATTGATTGCCGCTACATTGGTATTAATACGAAGTGCCATAATTTAATCCTCCTTGATTTTTTCGACCATCCCTGATCGGATTACACAAAAGATTTTTCAGATTTAACGGCTCTGATCATGCCGTTGCGGGTAATTTCCTCCATTTAAGAAATTCCATTGTCCCTGAGATATTTCTCTTCTCTTCAAGTTACTAATTCCCGAGAGAATCCAACTGAGAGCCAAGCCACTGCTGCTGATACTGAAGCTGACTGACAAGCCGTTCCATAGTGACAAATTGGTTTATCAATATTTCTTCTCTCAACTCCAAACGCCGCTCGACAGTCTCGATTTTTTGATCAATCCGTTCCATCTGGCTCTGCAGAGCATCCTGTTTGCCGGCCACGTATCCCTCGTAAGGGTCTGTCATGTAAAACAGAGCCCTGTCCATTTTCTCACCAATTCCGGTAGTAAACACGAAATCAAATGTGTTAAGCGAAGCGCCGGTATATTTTACGCTGAGATCTTCGGCATCCTGCCCTTCATCGACCTTTAGTACCTGGCCGTTGCCGGACATGGTCATCCATTCATCCGATCCATCACTTCTGATCCTGCCTGCGACATCACTACCGCTGTAGGTATCATCGACAATTCCAAGGTTACCACCACTTACGCTTATGCTAAAACTTGAGTCACCATATGAATCGTTATAGATTTTCAACTGCCCGTCTTCATTGGCAGCGCTGACATACAACTGTCCCCGGCCTTCCTGAGATCCGTCACTGCCGGATGGGTCCACATCGATGGCACCAAAATCCAAGTTGCCGAGTGCATCAATACTAAGGGTAATGTCCGAATCGCCTGTCTTTGTATCCTTGATTGCAATGCGGCCGCTGTCGTCGATGTAAGCATCGTAGTCGGAACCAAAGACATCCTCAATGGCGCCCAACAGCCCCCCGATGCCGTCCGAAGTAATGTCGTCAATGGCATAGCTGCCACTGACCTCCGTGCCATATCGAGTAGTTCCGGAAAACTCGATCACGTCGCCATCTTCCAGGCCGGCGGAATTTCCATCTGCATCATACACATCCTGCCAGAACGTATCAGCACTGATAACCTCAGACTGGGCCTCATCGGCATAGTATATGTTTTCTCCGACAAGGATTTCATTATAGGTTTCAGAAAGTTCAGAATTGATGGCATTCACAATCGCACTGATGTTCCAGTCGGCACTGAGCTCGATCTGGGCCACCCGGTCTGAATCATCTGTGATTGTTATGGTTGCATCTTCATTGAGCGAACCGCTAAAGCCGCTACCGGTCACGCCGGCCTGGGTCGCAAGCTGTGTAATTTCGATCTCATACGAGTCTGCCGCAGTGTTACGGCTTGAACCAATATAGCTCAGATTACTATTGGAGCTTGTTCCCTGGGCTACAAAAAGACTGACCACATCTGAAAAATTGGTTCTCAGGTATGAATCAAGCAGCGAATCGTCAATGGAGAACAAACCATCATTATCGATATTTATCCCGATGAGACTCACAAAATTCAGGCTCGAGTCGAGCCCGGCTACTTCCGAGAGGATCACATCACGAATATTGCCCTTAACACTTAAAAGCGATGCATCACCGAAAAGCGCGGGAGTCTCCTTTGTCTCTTCATCATAGGTGAACTGTTCATTCACATATGTCATGACATCATTGTAAGCATTGACATAATCCGAAATCTTGTCCTTAATGCCATCATAATCTCTGTCTATATTCAGGGTAATGACAGCATCTTCGTCCTCACCTTTGAGGTCAAGCGTGAGGCCTGGAATCACATCGTCAATAAGGTTGGATGATTTGGTTATATCCACTCCATCTAAGATAATTTCGGCATCTTCTCCGGCTGTAATCTCACGTTTTCTGATCGAACTGTTTTCAAATGTACCGAAATCCAGATCAGAATTGACATCTGAAATCTCAGCAGTTAAGGCCAATGATAAATCGCTTTCTCCGGCCCGGTTATCTTCCACCACAATTGCCCCATCTGCGTTGACATAGGCACTGATCTCATTGCCGTACAAATCTTCGATGGCTGTTAAAAGATCTCCTATTGTAGATGACTGCGAAATGGTAAAAATGCCCGGCGTTTCTGCTTCCGCTTCCCCGACATATAAACCGTCGTGATCTGTGCCCAAGATTAATATTCTATCTCCCAAGGTCCAGGAGTTGTATCCGTCAATATCAGTAATTAGCGTTTCATTTCTAATTACTGCACCGTTGACAGTGTTAACCACATCACCCGTAAGTCCTCGAACATCGGCATGTCCCTGTCTGAGCAAACCAAGTGTCTGCAGAATATGGTCCGCATCCACCAGATTCTGTGTGCCGTCAATCTGGAGACTATAGGTTGTCTCACCCGAATCAGCATGCGCGACAATGGAAGCACTGATTCCCAGATCTTCAAGATGTCCGTTCGCATTAATCCGGTCACGAATAGATTGTAAAGAGTCACTCGACAGGTCAATGCTGATACTTTCTCCGGCAATTGTTATGTTGCCCGACTGTGAAGAACTCAGATTCAACAAGGTCTTGATATCCAGGGTTGAACTTTCAAAAAATGATGTCTGGGCTCCGCCGGCAATAGGATTGTGAATGCTCTCCGAAGTATCTGCAATTCCCAGTTGACCCAGCAGATCCGAGGTCGAGGCATTGGAAATGTCAATCCCTTGAGAACCTGTCTGCGCTGAAGTAAGGGTAAGCCGGTATTCCCCTTCTGAAACGGTAAATACGGATGCCATCACTCCGGAAGGACTTGTCCCCGAATTCAAGCCATTAATTCTATCACGGATATCGATAATTGTGTCAGAACTTTCGATATGCACAGCATTGCCGTTTATCAGCAGATCACCCTCCAGCCCTAAAGCGGCAGTTAAAGAGCTGAAGCTTTTTGAGCCAAGTTTCTGCGCCTGGGCCAGATTTTCAATTTCTATGGTATAGGACCCCTGCGAGGCGTTTGAGCCAACTGCAAAATTGAGCAGAGCATCCACTGTTTTGCTTGTTCCGACAATGCTGGCATTCGAGGCAAAAACGTTGAAATCATCCAGTTCCGTCAGGGACTCCGCAGCAGACTTTAATGATAAGAGTTTCGAATTGACCGAGGTCCAGGCACTGTAGCGTTGATCAATCTTCTCCTTATCCGACTCCATGAGCGTTATCGGCCGGCGCTCAATTGCCAAGAGTTGATCAATCATACTGGTCCAATCGATTCCTGATGCCAGACCTGAAATGTAACTTGACATACCCTATCCCCAAAAAATTATTTCATACAGTCTCATGCAAGATGACACCTGCCATCTCGTTAAGATGAGTTCTCAGCTTAATCAATCCTTCCGGAGGTATCTGTCTGATTATATCTCCGGTATCTCTATCCACAATCTCAATAACCACATCCTTTAAATCTTTGTTGATGCTGAAACGGATTGAATGATCCATCGACTCAAGCTGAGCATTAATTGAATCAAGGGCTTCCTGAAGTTGTTCATCACTGGGCACGCTGTTTATTTCGATGTCCTTTTTATTGTCCACTCCGGGAAGGTCAACGGGTTTATGGTCATTTCCAGGCAGTGAAGTCTGCAATGGATTGGTTGGAAATAGCATCTCGTTTGATATTTTCATAACCATTACCATTCTTCCTTTCTGGGATCACGGCCATACTGCCGTGATCCCAGATATTATCTTAACTCATCAACGACAAGACACTCTGGCTTGACAGATTAGCCTGGGCCAGCATAGCTGTACCGGCCTGCAGCAGGATCTGGTTCTTGGTAAAACTGACCATCTCTGCCGCCATGTCCACATCACGGATTACCGATTCAGAGGCCTGGAAATTCTCGATCGTTACCTGTAGATTCGAGTAAGTATAGTCCAGCCGGTTTACAGTGGCTCCCATCTCCCCCAGGGCATCGTTGGCATAGTCAATAGCCCGATCGATATAAAGCAAGGCTTCGGCGGCTTCCTCTCGGTTTGTTATACCGCTATCACCAGGATCAAATCCCTGAATAAGGGTCCAGAAATTAAGGTCACCCAATTCTACCCTGATAGCATCAACCCCATTAATACTTCCTGAACCTACCTGGAAAACACCACCGCCTGCATCATTTTTGACCACTATTGTTTGATCCTGCATCGCGGATACGTCGAAGTCTTCATCCGTATTGAGCTGAATACCAAGCGCGGAAAACTGGATAATCTGAGAACCGTCCGAGACCGACACGGACTGCGTAATTTCCTCACCCGATGTATGTAATCCGGTCAATGCCAGTTCTTCGCTCCCGGCATCATAATTGAAGGTGAAGGTTCCCACTGCGGCACCGGAAAGGATGATATTTTCTTCACCGATATTGGCATCATCCATATCGTCGCTGATCGAATTCAGGGCATTGCCGAAAGTGCCGTCGATAAGTTTGACACCCTGATATTCGGTGTCCTCTACGATCCTCTGGATTTCTTCGACAATATAGCCGAGTTCGCTGTTGATCTTGCCAAGGTCTGCGGCCGCATTGTCGGATGCAGCCTGAGTCAAAAGCTCTTTCATACGCTCCAGCATACTCTCAATCTGGTTGGCCGAACCCTCGGCCACCGAGACCAGTGACCTGGCTTCGGACACATTCCTTGATGCAACCGTGAGCGACTTGACATTGGCCCGCAGCCGGTTTGCAATCGACAGGCCTGCCGCGTCGTCGGATGCATGGTTGATACGGTAACCGCTGGATAGACGCTCCATGTTGATGCTCAGGCGCTGCTCGGTTTGCTGAAGCTGTCTGTGGGCGTTGATGGCAGCCACATTGGTATTAATACGAAGTGCCATAATATATCCTCCTTGATTTATTCCGACCATCCCTGGCCGGGTATTTCTTTTCCAAACATGGGGATGTTCTTTCAAATCCCTTTAAAAATACGCCCCCCATGCAAAAAGCTTTTACATAAGATCTTTATCGACAACCAAATTAAATACTTTAATATTGACTGTCTAAAACAGCTCTCAATCTTTGCATTCAGACCAAGAGTATTACTTTTGATGTCTTTTTTAAGGATACTAAAAAGAAACGACCCCGGGGATTGGTGGGATCGGGATCATGATTTGAGAGGTTTAGCTTGGGTAATGATGATAAATCAATAACCTTTTTATGTTAAGGCAAGCTAACTTTTACTCGAATTCAGCGTCATAAATTATATTTGAGCCCTGTTTTTAAATTTCAGAGAGTTTGCGGATTACATCACTGAGCTGTATCGGGCAGACTTTGATCCCTCCTACCCGCGCCCCCCAATGTAAATGGGGGCCATTGACCCTGCCGGTAGCCCCGCTCAAGCCAAGTTGTTGACCTTTGCAAACGCTCTGACCGGCAGCTACCTGTATAACGCTGAGATGGGCATACACCGTAAAAATGTTCATCCCATGATCTATAACCACACAGTTCCCGGCATAAAACAGTTCCTTGGCCAGTTTGACCACTCCCTGATTTGCCGCAAAAACCGGCGTACCTATATCAGAACGCAAATCAACCCCGGAATGAATACTGACCATGGTGCCGTTGAAAACCCGTTTTGTGCCGAAGGCGCTGGTAACACCGCCTGCCAGGGGCATCTGAAATGGTTCGCGCCACAATCTGGCGGAAATTTTATCCGTATAGATTTCTTTTACTTCCAGCCATTCCCGTTCCACCCGCCTGCGGTCATCGTCACTGAGAATAATCATGGCCGGATCAATCCGCAGTTCTTCTGTTGCAAACGTATTGGAAACAATAGTGAAAGCAACAGCTTTGGTATGGATAGAGTTCTTGTCAGAGAATTTGAGAAGAACAACATTTTTAGCGGGCTTTGCAGAAAGAGGGATCGGTATAAGCCCGATAAATTTCCCCTCAATTCCCGAAGGATGTTCGATAACAGGTATGGTTATTTCATTATAACTCAGTTCTATTCGGGTGTATGCCCGAGGTGCATCGCTTGTATCCACCTCCAATAAAAGGGTATGGCCCGGCGCAACTTCGCTTTGAGAAAGGATAATCCTGGGTCCTGCTGCAGGGGGTAGAGCCGATGCCGGACACAGAGGAAATCCACCGATTACGATGATGATCATGAAAAATCGCAATATCTGTTTGTAAGAAGCATATTTCATTTATAAAAACCTTGCCCTATCTGGTAAAATAGATTTGCAGCGTTTCCACTCCATTTTGGTTCGATCATACTCTCGAAACCGTTCATGTCAACAGTCCTTGGCTGAATGTGCAGAATATCACGAAAATGACCACACGAATTAAACATGTCCTGGGTCACTGAAGGAAAACAAAGAAAAGGTCTTTCGATACGCAGCCAATATCCCGGTTGTGTTAAGAAAAAATAAACGTTTGATGCATCTTCGGTTAATCATTATGCGCTTTATAACGACTTGGGTAGAAACATAATGATCGGTACGCCTGCCAGGCCGAACAGTGCGCTTATGGTAAAGGCCATGTTAATACCCAGCAGGTCTGAAAGCCAGCCGACAAATACGACCACTGCCGCTGAACTCAAAAACGTGATCGTCATATACAACCCATTGGCGGCACCACGGTTTTTGCCGCAATGATCATGAACCACCGCCATAATCACCGGGGCAAAGGCAAAGACTGCCAGCCCCAGAAGAACGAGCAGAGGCAGAAGCATCCAGTCGGGAGAATAAAGAATCGCCAGCATCAGAAGCGATGATACCGGCATGGTCATGAAAAGCACTGCACGGCGTCCGACCCGGTCGCTCAGGGTACCGCCAATCAGTGTGCCAACGGTCCCGGCAAGTTCGAGCACCGCCAGGCTTATCCCTCCCAGCCACAGGCTTTTCCCCGATGAAACGATATAGGTCGGCAGATATGCCGCCAGGGTACCAACCAGAAAAGCCCGCGAGATGATAATGCCACTCAGGGGAATCATTACCTTGCGCATAACGCCCCATACTTCTTTCAAACCCTGCTCTGATCGGTGCATGACCCTGGTATTAAACCCCTTGAGGCGTATCAGGAGAAACAGCGAGGCAAAAATCCCGACAATCATGACAGGATAACTGCCCTCCAGGCTCAGGTTTGTGACCGCCCACACGGCGAATAACGGCCCGATAGTGCGGGCCAGCTCCCCGCCTGTCATCCAGAAACTCATGCCCCTGCCGAGCCTGGTACCCGAAAGTTTGGCTATCATGGGTGGCCCCAGCACATGAAAAACAGCCGCACTCAACCCCGCGGTCAACAGCATTATACACAGTATAGCATAGTTCGGGGCCAGCCCCAGCAAACTCATTGCAATCGCGGTAATGGCAGGGGCAACGACTGCCAGCACACCTAATTCGATCCGGTCCGAAATGATCCCGATTATCGGATTAAACAGCGATGGCAAACGGAATATTACGGTAAGTGTGCCGGCCAGCAGCATGGTAAGCCCGAATTTGGGGATAAGCAGCGGCAGAAACGGTGAGAGAAAACTGGAATATACATCGTGAATAAAATGGCCGCCTGAAATCAGGACAACCTTATCAGTTTGAAAATCATCATCAGATCTCTGCATGAATTGTCCTGCTCTTTGCTATTTATATCGTTCCTGTTTCTTTTGAAGGCCTGAAACAATTTTTTTCAGACAATACTTGCCCATACTCGACAATACAAGGGATATCTGCTAGGGAGCAAGAAAAAGACGTATCCAACCCAAAAAGGGAAACTTGATGACAGCCACATTTCAACTGCTCTATGGCTACCGGCACTGTTTCGGCAAAACCGAATATGTTGCCGGTACAGTCGCGACAGAAAAGGAAGCACAGGCATGGGTCAAAGAAAAACAGCACAATTCCGGCAAAGGCATTCTTGTGCCTGAAAACGAGCCGCTTCGCATTTGTCCGGTGGTGGGCTGCCCTGCCAAGCTGCAGAGGCCCTGGTTTTCCTACCGATCAATCGCCGGAGCCGATCCCGAATAATGCCTTGCTGCAATTTCAGGCTATGTATAGCGCTAAAAAAACATGGTATAAAATAAAAATAAGGAACGCTCTTCGATGAACCATTCACCTGAAATCGTGATCTACGGTGCCGGTGCAATCGGCGGTGCTCTGGGCGGATGGATTTCGCCGCATTATGGCCGCGTCAGCCTCCTGGCACGCGGCGAGCATGCCGCCGTGATGCAATCAAACGGGCTGATTCTGCATTCACCAAAAGATAAAGAAATACCGCAAGTGGTTCCGGTGTCGGTAATCGATGATCTGGCCCAAAAACCTGAAGCCGATATCGTGGTACTTGCCGTAAAAAACTATGACCTCGAACAGGCAGCCATTGACATCAAAGCCAAACTCACCCGGGAACCGCTGATCGTGGCGGCGCAGAACGGCATTGAAAACCAGGACATTCTGCCCAGGTACTTTTCAAACATAATTTACAGCGTCATCTGCTTCAGCGCCTGGCTTGAAAAACCCGGAACGGTCTGCTATCTCCCCGGGGGAGCGCTCGTACTGGGGACACCCCATAGCCCGGACGAACAACTGCGGTATTCCATGCAGACCGTCAGAAACATCTTCACCCTGGGCATCAAAACCGAAATAACCGACCATTTTCAGGACGCCATGCACTGCAAACTGGTAATGAACCTGATGAATGGGCTCTTCAGCCTTACCGGAGTTCATGTACAAAACATTTCATCGATGCACACATTCAAAAAGCTTATGGCAGGCACCCTGCTCGAAGGCATTGAGATTGTTCGGAAGGCCGGATACAAAGAAGTCAAGCTGCCAAAAATGCCGAGTTGGAAAACCATACGTATTCTGGGCATGTTGCCAAACTTTGTCTTCAGGATGTTTATCAGAAACATGCTTTTCGACAGCACATCCCAGGATATCCTCGACCGCAAAAAAACAATTTCCGAGATCGATACCCTCAATGGTTATATCGTGAACATGGCAGACTCGCTGGGAATCGCTGCTCCCTATAACAGGACAATTTACCGCCTGGCGCAAACAGGCTTCAGCAATGCTGCTTTCAAGCCGCTTGATGTAAAGGTCCTCTGGCAAAATATTCAAAAGGCATCAAGTTGACCAGGCAGCACTTCAAACAATACTAGAAACTTTGGGACGAAGAGCTTTCGGGCACATTGTCTGCGGCAGATGTCGTGTTTGATGAGAACAATTCAAGATATTCCAAGATCGGATTTCCCCCGGTCAAAATCTCTTTGGCCTCACCATTATCGATAAGCATGGCAGGAACATCCGCAATCCCGAATGTTCTCAATGCCGCCTCACACTTATCAGCCGGGCAAAGATAAATTATGACATCTTGCAATGTCTCCCTGTGGCAGTACTGAATAACATCTTCACATTGCGAACATTCTTTGCCATAAAAAATATAGCCGGTTATGTCTAAATTGCCTGCGCCAATCTTCTCACTGGCGATTTCTTTAAGGTCGACATGCGCATTGGGGACATTGACCAGAAAGGTGATAAACAAAACACTGGCAAAACTCAAGATTGCGACCAGGGCAGTATATCTGCGGTAGATTATAGAATAAGATATCGTTAAAATAGCGATAATTGCGAAAACTCCCAGACAGAAATGACACAACGCATGGGCTGAAATGATCTGCAATCCTACCAGGTATCCTTCCACTGCAAGCCCTGAAATCAGCACGGCATCAATCAACACCAGTGCCTTTTCCGCTGAATCTCCGATGATCGGCAGACTCATCTTTTTCGGGCGCCAGCCGCGATTTAGTAAAAGCCGGTAAATAAACAAGGCTGATATCCCTGCAAAAAAGACCAGGCCTATCAGCAAAACCGGGGCCTCGCCATACCTGGCAAAGCTGTCAACGACGCGGCATCCATCTGTCGTACACAGGCTTCCGTCAGCTAAATTCAGCACGAGTTCGATGAAGGTATAGGCAATACCGAAAAGCGCAATCATTAACGGGACATGTTTACTCCAGGATCTCATATATCAGCTCTCGCATCTATGTTTATAAATTCTTTACCATTATTAGTTATTCTCGTCCAAACGATTTTTTTTATAAAATTCCTAGTAGC
>Ga0272441_10011545_pt1 | contig 13086 bp, 6 predicted proteins | sample SSMProp6N_FD_193582 | JGI IMG/M metagenome (GOLD analysis project Ga0272441, IMG submission 193582) | Marine sediment archaeal communities from Little Sippewissett salt marsh, Falmouth, MA, United States - SSM-Prop-6N | ecosystem: Environmental > Aquatic > Marine > Wetlands > Sediment ... | reverse complement strand
TTTCTTTTTCTTTTCGCTGGAGATCAGTTGTTAGAAATGGCATTTGACTTAGTTCTTCCAACTGGCTATCATACTCACGATGCTTCTTTTCTAGTTCTGTAAAATCTGGATTTTTGCTGCGTAATTTTTCTTTCATATTTTGGTCCATAAAAGACTCCTTTGAATTATTCTATAAGAGAATCTTGATAATGGATTCATTTTTAAGTTTTTCGATATATTCTTTAAGAAGCTCATTTTCTCTTTCTTTAGTGATTTTTGCTCTGAGTTTATCGGGATCCTCTTCAATCTTCCTGTGTTCAACCACCTGCAGAATATGGAATCCAATGTCAGATTGGATAATTTCGCTTATTTTCCCATCTTCTAAAGAAAAAAGAACTTCCTCGAAACTTTCAGGCATACCGCCCTTTCTTACATATCCGAAGTCACCTCCTTCTTCCTTGTTTTGAGCATCGGAGTATTGAATGGAGACCTGGATGAAATCTTCTCCATTCATTAGTTTGTCATGAATCATTGTTGCTTTTTCATGCAATTTTTGAAAATCAGATTGATCATGATTAGATGGTAATTTGATCAGTATTTGCCTTGCTCTAACTTCGATATTATCTTCCAGTGTATCTTCATAATTTTCGATCTCATGTTGTGTGACTTGATTTTTCTGGAAAACCTCTGAAGATATTAATTTTTCTATCCTTAATGAATTCTTAATCATTTCTTTGGCTTCATCAAAGTCTTCATTTTGTTCTTTCATGATTAATTTAAGCTCATCTAGTGATTTGGCATCGTATATTTCCATGAGTTGCAGGTTCAATAGTTTTTCATTGATTGTTATACCCAGTTCTTCCGATTTCTCTTGGAGTAGCTTGTCAATTATCATCATTTCAAGAGCTGATTTTTCATATTCGATTTTTTCAGATGTTGAATAGATTTGTTTGTAATTGTTATCAAGCGCAAGCCTTTTGTTCAGGTCATGAAGTGTTATGATGGATTCATCAACCTTTGCGACGATCCTGTTTAAAGTTGTTTGTGAATTGATTTCAAAATTGATGTTTATTGAAAGAAATATTGCAAAAAACAATGACACTTTTTTAACTAATTTGTATAGTTTTTTTGAAGTCTTCAATTCCATGAGTATATTTGAGTGTTCATTTCCTTTTCTAATTGTGAAATCCATAATTTGAAAGCTTCCTCTCTCTTCATTTGCATGAGGAGTTTGGTTATTTTATCTTCAACTTCAGATTGGGTTTTATAACCCGATGGTAATATCTCTTTTATCATGAATATATGATAACCAAGACTTGTTGTTACTATATCGCTTACTTTATTGACTCTCAGACATTGCAGTTCTTCTTGAGCGTTGACAGGCAGAGCCGTCAGGTTTATTATTCCTAGCTCTCCACCTTTTTCCGCTTCTGGAGATATGGAGTGTTTAGTTGCAAGAGTTTTAAAATACTTTGTTGTTTTGAGTTTTTTCTTGATGCTTTTAGCTTCTTCCTGCGAGTCTGTCAGAATTTGGAAAACATTATATTTTCTGGGGTAGAAGAAGTCATCTCTATTTTCTTCATAATAAGTTTGAATCTCTGCCTGGGAAACTGTTATTTTGTCGTACACTTCTTTTTTGACGACTTTTTCTTTGATGAGATCATTTTTTATTTTTTGGTGCCATTGTTCTTGAGTAAGACCGGATGATTTAAGGTATTTTTCCAATGAAGTATCCAGTAATTGAGACTCAAAAAATTTGGAAAATTTTTTAATTTCTTCGTTGTCTACTGTTATTCCAGTTTCTTTTCCTTTCATCCTTATCAGGATATCCTGGATATAATCTTTCAAATATTCTTGTTTTAGGTCCTGGATGTATTCGTTGAAAGACGCCTCGAATTCATCATATGTTATGGCTTGATCACCAATATGGATAAAAACTTCAGGTTCTTTTTCAATTTCGTTGCAGGAGATAAGGATAATGCTCAGACAAATTGGGATAAGAAACAGTATATTATGTTTTTTAATGAAAAACATTAATTTTAATAGGTGTTTTACTCGATGAAATATTGTTCAAAAACCTTGATCGTTGCTTTAGATCTAAGATTTTTTATAAGGTTGTCGAAATTCTGGTTCCACATATTTTTTATAAATTTGTTTTTTACCTTTGCCTCTATTTCCTTATATTCAGGGACATAAGGTTCCTTTTCATCCTCCAGTTTGATAATATGGTAACCAAAAGATGTCTTAATTATATCAGAAATTTCACCGATTTTCATATTAACAACAATTTTTTGGAATTCAGGAACCATCTGGTTCATGGATAGGAAACCTAGATCTCCTCCTACCGGTTTTTCTGGACCTTCGGAATATTCTTTTACGACATTTTCAAAATTTTGCGGATTATCCTTGATTTTTAATAAAGCTTGCTGGGCTTTTGATAACAACGGTTGATCATCATTTGTTTCGGATTTGGATTTCAGCTTGATCATGACCTGGCGCAATCGATAGAGTTTTGGAACGAAAAACGCGAATTTGTTTTCTTGGTAAAAGCGATCTAACTCTTCTCTGCTCGGTTCGACCTTTACTTCGAGTTTCCTGTCGAGAAAGATTTTGGTGATAGAACGATTTATATCTTCTTCAACTGCTGAAAGCAAAGAGGGATTTTTGTCATATCCTCGTTTTATACCTTCTAGATAAATTAGTTCATCACCCACAGCCCTGTTTAAAAAATCATCCAGAAGTTTCTGAGGAACATTGGGTATATGGAATTGAATTCTCTCGTATTCCGGACGATAATAATTAATTGCGTCTTCTAAACTCATCTGCTTTTCATTGATAATAAATAGAGGTTTCTTTTTATGAGTCTCTAGTTTTTTATATTCCAACCCAAGGAATTCGAGATTTTCACGTTTAAGAACAACCAGTTCCATAGACTGAAGTAAATTTACAATTTCACTCTTTTTACTCTTCTGTTTTTCGGTCATTAGCTTGTTTTGAAGCATCTGTTTTATCTGTTCAAGGGATCGTGTATTATATTCATTATGCTCCCGGTAGTATTTATTTATTTCGTTCTCGGTTACAGGAGGTAAGGATTCGAATTCATGGTCGAGAAATTTGGTTATGATTGCTCTTTTCATAAAGTTGGTTTTTATCTTTTCAATTTCTTCCTTGTTCCACAGTGAACTTTCATTTATCGCAGCTTGAAATATCAATTCCCTATCGATGAGATCTTCAAGAAAAGTTCTGCGACCTTTTTTATGAAGGTAGTAATCTTTGTGAGATGGTGGAAGCTGGTTATATAAGTTATTAACCGTTTTTAAAGGAATTTCTTTTCCATTCACGATAGCTGCTGTCTCATTTATAATTTGAGGTGGAGCAAGATCTTCGCTTTTTCTCCCACAGCCAAAAAAGTTTATAACTACAGCAATAACAATTAGGATTTTCAGTTTTTTCAAATTCATAATAAGCTTTATCCTTGTGGTAATTTCAATTAATAATATATCAGAAAAGCATGAAAAATTCAATTTTGAAGGTTTCTCTTCCCCTGTTTTTGCTAGAAAGAGAGTCGTAATTTGATACCCCCTCCAATACCCCCTTCTTCATTCTTCTCGCCAGTCAGGTAGAAAAAGTCGTTGATTTTATATTCGATATATACAAGGTCCTCTTCTGAAGTTCCAAGAATAATACTATAAGTGACCTTGATTCTATCTACTTTTTTCGAGGTAGTTAATCTGACGCCGCCAGTCCTTTCTGATCCGGATATAATAGGCTCGAGTTCGATCTCGTCAACGGGTAGGTTTTCCCGGGATGTCTCAACTATCGTGTCTTTTATGTTTCCAATTATAAGATTTGTAAATGAATCAAGGTTGAAATTTGGAGCTTCGTTATTATCTCCCGGGAGTTTGCCGGTTGCCAGAAGATAAAGTATGGAGTAATCATCAAGGGAAGGTTCTGACTCGAACTTCAGGTTGAGATCATCTGCCGGACCGTTCAAATATAGAAAAACATTTATATTTTCAATGGATGTTTCACAACGAATGTCGCAGATGGGATTTATTTCAGAGGGGTTTATGAAATCGATCGTTCCACTTGTAACCTTGAAATTGGTGTGCTCGAGTCCCATTTCTTTCAGGGAGATGTTTCCTTCCAGAAGGTTTATTCTGCCATGCAGCGATGGATTGTTTTTAGAGCCATAAAGGTAAAGATCAAGATCTGATTGCACCTTTGCTATATTACTATCAAGCCATATATTTCTTTGGGCTTCAATTCTCAATGTGAAATTGATTGGCAGTTTATTCTGACTTTCATCAATTATTTCTTCTCTTTGCTTCTTGAAAAAAAGTAACCACTCCTTCCAGTGGATCGGTTTTGAGTATTTGAGGTAAGATGGGGAAATATCACCTGTTAGTAACGCAGAATCTGCTGAGCCTTTGAAAGTTAGTGTTCCATTTATAATTGTATTCAATCCATCGCCGTAAACAATATTCACATTGCCCAAATTGAAATTCAAATCATAAAGAATCTCCTTGATATTGATCTCGCCGTTTGAGGTAATTGTTCCATTACCGAACTTGCCGGTTATCTTTTCAATGTTGATGTTATTGTTTTTGAGGAGAAGATTACCAGATACTTCGGTGATACTCTGCTGCAATTCTTCCAGCAAATATGAACCGTTGCTTATTGTTAGAATTCCATCGAGTTGAGGATTTTCTAATGTTCCCTTGATTACCGAGGATACAGTTAATAATCCACCGAAGGTTTTATCGATATAACCCAATTTACTTATTTCGTCGAGCGAAATAAGACCGTTGAGTTCTAGAAGGCATTCTTCGAAATTATCAATGGTGAACTTACCTTTTAGTTGGGAATTGTTGGTATAAAGTTCAAATTCAGGGATTTTTAAAATATTCTTTTCTAAAATTACATGAATTGGATACTTATTCGTTAGATGAATATACTTATTTGAGAGGGTCAATTTACTCAGTTCCGTTTTTCCCATTATGCTTTGATTTTTGCCTATAATCCCGGAAATTTCAGATGATAAAGATATATTTATGCTATCCAGGTTACTCAGACTTTTGCCTTTGATAAATGCATTCAGATAATCGATTGTCTCAAAATCTATTACCTTCAATTCAGTTGTGAATGCTTTTTCCTTATTCTTTAAAGAAAACAGACCAACAACCTTGTTGTCATCAGTATTTAATCTGCATTTGAAATTGTTTTCGAAATATTTGAATGTTAAATTGATGTCCTGAAAATTGAGTTTCGGATTATGAAAATTTTGTGTTCTCAAATTACCGTTCAGGTTTAAATTTTTATAGTCGATTGAATTATCTTTTAAACCAAATGCAAGGTTTCCCAAAAGATCGCCTGTGAGATCGTAAAATATTAAGTTAGCATTATCGAGTCTGTAATTTCCCTCGTAACCTTCGAAAGCCCCGGAAAATTTATCAATTATCAGTTCTCCGTAATTCAGGTCTTGAATGTCTATGTCCATTTCAATATCTGGAAGCTGCCAGTTACCAGATGAAGTTCCATTTAATTTTAAAGAACCTGACTCGATAGGAAGATTCACAAATTGTCCTATCTTTGATAAATTACTGGATTCTATAATATATTCAAATTCCTGTTTGCCAGCTATTTTCAAACTACCTTTTACATCAGCTCTTGTGCCGGCAAAGAGAAAATTTAAATGATCTACCAAAAGATTACCTGTATCGAATTGTATATGCGAGTCTAAATAAAATGGGTAGTTTCCATTTCTGTCAATGATACTTCCATCAATGATTTTAAGTTCTGCGTCAGCTCTGGTTAATTCCGGATCGAAGTCGGTAGTTTCTAAAAATGCAAAACCGGAAAATAATCCGGTAAGATTGTTATCCCCTTTCAGAAATGGATTAAAACACGAAATATCTACATTTTCAAAAAATAGTTCCCCGAAATAATACGGTTCAAAACCGGGTTTTAGTGATATATTTCCGAATACTTTTCCCGTGGATATTAATGTTTGAATATTCGAGCAAATAATTTGGTTTTTCAGGTATTCATATTCGAATGAAAGCTCTTTGATTGATGCATCTCCACACACTATGTTCCGAGCCTCCAGGCGGCCGTTTGTTGTTAAATCTTTTTTATTTCCATATAGGGAACCTTTTATGTCGAATAATCCCATTAAACTGATATCTTCGTTAAATCGGAACTCATAGTCGGGATCAGGTTTTATATCGTAATCAAGCGATACGGTTAAATCATCAGAAAAATCAATATTCCCCTTGAAATGAGATATTCTGCCCTTCCAAAGGAGTTCTGCTGAGGTTAGTTCCAGCTTCTTGTTATTTGATTTCAATTTAGCAAATAAGCTGTCGTGTTTAATCTCAATGCCTTTAACGTTGTATACTGGTTCCATTAACATTAATGAACCATCAAAAGACCTGAAATAATCCCCGGTTGATAAATTTAATGAAATGTTGGGGAACTGGAGAGTCCAGGCTTTGCTTATATCTGAAATATCAACGTTACCATCAGAAATCATCAGCCTATATAGTTTATCTCCATCTTTTTCTTTTCGGGCAAGCAATTCAAAGGGGATATATACATCGGAAGTTTTAATTTCCCGTATATATGCATCCTTGATGCTTATCCATCCAGTTATGTCGGGTTGTTCGGTTGTCCCTTTCAAAAGTGTGTGTATTTTTGCATAACCTTTCAAGGAATCTTTTAATTGAAATTTCTGTGATAAATTGAGTAATGATAGATCTGAATCGATATTAAGATTCATAATTGATGGTTTAAGCTTGTTGTTGATTTCTCCTGTTATATTAATATCACCAAAAAGTGTTTTGAATGTCGAGTTTTTTAGCGTTAGGATATTATCTTCAATATGACCTTCTATATTTTGACCCTTAAGTTGCATAGACACTTTTTCATGGTTTATCTTGCATTTGTTTAATTCAAGAGCGAAATCTTGCTCGAGATTGCTGATCGAACAGGATACATTCATTTCGAGATTGGAAAAGTTGATACCAGTCTGGCTTGGGAGCTTTATGTATCCTCCGATTACTTTCATGTCAGGTGTTATAATTTTGTATTCAGATGATGAGGGTTCTTCTGTAACTTCAGTACCTAATTTATAATCGGGCAAGACAGGATTGCCGAGTTCATCAACTTCGAGATAAATTTCAGGCGATAAAATCTTCAGTTTCTTAATCTTGAGATTTGATTTCAACAATGGCAGTATTTTGATTGCACCTGAAACCTTCTCTATTTGTACAATAATATCATTACCTTTGCTGCAAATAATTCTCGATAGTTCGAATCTTTGAGATATAAAATGATATCTTACCTGCCGGATTGAATATGCTGTATCCTTTATGTTTGAACTTACCTTGAAGCTTATGGTCAAACCCACGAATTTGAAATCATCTACGAATATATTTATGTCATATCTCTCCTCAAGGGCTTCAACTCCTTTGTTTACAAGAAAATGAAGTATGCTTTGTTTGCTTATAATTCCAAAGAATATGAAAGCTACAATAAAAATACTAATTGCCAGTAATATGATAATAATTGTCTTTTTACGTTTTTTCATTGACTTTCAGCAATCCTGCTTCTTATGATTTCAAGCTCTTTTTTTTCTGGGAAATTTTTATAAAGGGTGTTGATGATTCTCAAAGCCTTATCTATTTTACCATTATTATAAAATAATGCAGCATTTTTTACTTGCAGGTTGACAAGGTAAGTTTGCAGATTTAATTGGGATATATTATCTACCCACATCCCTATGTTAAATAAAAATCCCGAGATTATAAACAAGCATAAAAGGATATAAATCGTTCTGTAAATTATAGATATCCTTGGTTTGAATTCTATCTTCTGATTTGATGTTTGTGGTAAATTCACAATAGATTGTCCATTATCTATTTCACTGGATGATGTTTTATCCTCTGGTTTTTTCGATATATACAGAGTGATTATAGAGATCAAGATTAAAAGAGTTGTCAGGCTTATATATAATCCTATTTTGAAGGAAAACGGTAAATATACAAGTTCAATTACTCTTCCTTCCTTATCTGCTGACGTAGTTTTATTAGCTTGTATATCATTCTTCAATTTTATAATCCTGAAAGGATTTCCTTGGTTTGAGAATTCAGCAGGTTTTGAATCGACTTTTGCAATCCAGCCCGGGTACATTATCTCGGAGAAGAACAAATTCCATTCATTTTCATATATGCAGTCAAGAATTATATGATCGTGATCGTAGCTCTGGTGTTTCAATCTAAAAATTTTTGATGCATTTCCGGGGAACGTAAATTTATTGTATCCATCCTCGGAAATCGAATATGAAAAATCGTTTCTTTTTACATTCATAGGGTTGATACTCGAAGGGACAGGTAAAGTTCTGGGTAAGTAATTTCCGTTGTAATAAAGGTTGATTCCGTTGCTTTCTCTTATTTTACTCAATCCAGCAAAGGAAAGGTCTGTTGATGATATGACATATTTGACGTTCAGGTGGTTTATATAGTTTTCTGAATACGGATACCTGATCATTGCCCCCAATGAACTTATTCCGAATCCATCATTATAATCTTTTAAGGATAAAGGCAGATAGCCATCACAGCTATGTAAATTGAAAAGGGTATGGGTATTGGGGGGCAAGCTGGAAATAATACCATCTGAAGTATCATGATAGATCCAACCGGGAGTCCAGGGATCAATAGAAGTTGATGCATTATGTGATAAATGATCTGACTTTTCATTTATATTATGACCCCCAGAATAAGACCAATTTTCCTTGACTCTGTATCTGAATATTCGGAATGGTTCTTTTTCTCTCCCCAATAAATCCATATATCCGGGTGTTTTCAAAATATCGTCGGGATAAGCAGATGGATTCTGGTGCAGGGAGAACATATACAGGTCAACAAATACAAGTAAAATGGTCAGGCTCGATAAAGGTATCGATTTTACTCTGGTCAGAAAAAATAAAATAACAAAACAGATGAAGAATACATTCATGTATATAATGCCACTTAATATATCTTCATGGAGCAAGGTGTCAATTTTGCTAATCCAATAATTATCAAGAGCAAATTTATCTTTTAACTTTGATTGGCTGTCTAATAATAAATTCAAGTAAGGAAGGACTATCCACATGGATATTGATATGATGATGAGAAGAAATAACACGATACACACGGTCTTTTGCTTGAACAGTTTATTTTTATTTTGAGTAAACCTTTCAAATCCTATAGAAGACAGAATTGAAAATGTGAAAAGAGTGAGAACTAAAATCCTTGAAGGAGTGCGCATCATATTAAGCAAAGGTATCCTGAATAAAAGCGTTGATAATGGTGTAAATTTTCCAAGTGCGATTACAATGGACAGTAGTGATAAGCAGCCAAAAAGATGTTTCAATGGATGGTTGCAAAATAAGAGTGCAAATATTGCAAGGAACAGGGGAATTATCCCTATATAAATGCAAAGTTCTCCATACCATCCATGTTCACCCAAACCCCAATATGTATCTGTTGATGGTTTTCCAAAATATCCCGGTAAAAAAAACGTCAGAAGGTTTTGAGGGGGGAAAGAACAGCTTGTAAAAAAACCGTAATCCGGACTTTCTCCTCTATTCGAATAGTATCCCAATTCAGCGGAGGGGAGGTATTGGACCGCTGATACGGTTATTAATAATATGAGGATTGAAAGGGATATTATCATTCTGCTTGATAACTGCTTGAAATCAAGAGATTTATCTACTTTTGCCTGAATAAAAATAAAAAAAATAAAAGCAGACAGGGAAATTAGGAGATATACGAACATCTGCTGGTGCAATCCTGTGGAAAGAATCAATGATATCAAAGCAAGCAGAGATATCCTTAAATTTATCCCGTTTTCGAATATCTTCAGGATCAACAAAAACAATAGGGGGAAAAGCATAAAGGATCTCTGTATCGATGCATGAGAGAGCTGGCAAATTGAATATCCTCCAAAGGCAAACAACATGCTTCCGAGAAAGGAGGACATCGAATCGAGTTTTATGGATTTTAAAAAGAAGTATTGAAAGAGTCCGGTAAGAAAGAAGGATAATATGATTGCAAATTTGTATGCCTGCATTATTGGTAAAAGAATGTAGAAAATTAAAAATGGCATGAAAAAGACATCATTTTGTCCTTCTGCGAAGATAGGAATACCGGAATAGATACCAGAATGCCATAAAGTCAATTTTCCGTTTTTGATCCCATCGACGAGGAAGCTTTTTATCGGGATGTTCAGCAATATATTGTCGTAATGGTAGAAAACTTTACCGGTGAATATAGTTTCGTGAAAAAAAATTACGAGTATTGCAAGAATAAGCAAAATGAAGGTTTTATCCTGACGGGAAGTATTCATTAGTGTTGTATTATAAAGTGAAGGTGCTCTACAATTCAATATTAATGTTGTTTTTCTTTAACTCCGGTTCTTAAAAGTTACGTATTAATAAAAAGCTGCTATAGCTTTAATTGCTTTTAAACCTGAAAATGGTAGTATTTTTTCCTATGTGTATTACATGTTATAATGAAATTTTAATTTTTATGAGGTTATTGTAATGAAGAAACTCGTTTTGGCTTTGAATTGGATTGTTTTGTTTTGTGCTTTAACAGGTTTAATTATGGTTGGTGATTTGGAATCCTCGGAGAGTTCAATCCAGATAATTTTAGACTCCTCCAAGTTCAGCTCTGAAAAACTCGGGGAAAATACAAAGCTTGAGGTTGCTGTGAATAATTTATTGGATATCCTTGAAACTCTTGAGCTGAATTGTAATTTATCACTTAGAATTCATGGTGGTAAAACAGTTGATGAAAGTGAAAAATGTGAGAATTCGTCCCTGCTGCTCCCCCCATCTCCTTTCGAAGCAAAAAAGTGGAAAAAAGCTTTGAAAAGCTTGAAATCTATCGGCGAACCGTCAATTTTTAATGCAGTAAAATCTTCACTTGCGGATTTCCCTGCAAAAAAAGGACTCAGGAAAAATATCATTTTGATCAATTTCAGCCCTAGAACTTGCGAAAAATATCTGCGTCAACTGGATACACTCAATAATGATAAGGATAATAGAGTAATTTTACACTTAATCGATTACGGAGCTGATGAGAAAACAAGGAAGGAATTGAGCTATCCGGTCGGTGCAACGGGTGGAACCTTCTATATGCCAATGACACAAAATGAATTCAAAAGGCATATTATAGAAGCACTGGAGCTCTCAATTGAATCTGGAGATTTTATTATTGAAACGAGAGATTTTAATGATAACGAAATTTATTTTCCTTATCAAATATTAGAGAGCGAAACACAAAAATTCGTTTCAAACCATGAAACCAATTCCATCAAATCTGTTAAACCGGGTAAATATGAAATAAAGGTCAAATCAATACCTGAGAAAATACTCAAAAATCTAACTATTGAAAATGGTGATTTGAAAAAGTTTTCCATTGACAATTTTGGTCAATTGTTGATCAAGGTTGAAAGCCCGGGAAATATTGGTCCAAAGATCCACTATACGATTAGAGATCCCGAAACGGATTCTTTTTTTGGTTCCGCTGATTCGGGTGAGTCTGTTTTTATCATTGAAGGCGAGTATAAATTGACAATACAGACCATTCCATTCACAATCGAAAAGGTCAAGATCGAAAAGGGTAAAAAGGTACTCTATTCGATTAGAAACATGGGGCTTATAAATATTAATGTCAAGAACAAGCCGGAAACAATAAAAGACTTGAGGGTTGTAATCAGAACCCAGGAAGATAATCAATATGTCGTTTCCACAATAGTTCCAAGATCTTTTCCCATGGTCGAAGGTGTTTATAAATTCACATTATATACCGAAGATAAAATCACCAAGGAAAATATAGTTATAAAACCCAGGGAAATCACCTCGGTTACATTTGACTTTGACAATCCTTGAATTAACCCGTTAACTCTAAATCCTGTGGAGGCAAAATGAGCATTGAAGACAAAATCAGAGAATTTAAAGAACGGGACCGGGAAGCAAATCTCGGTGGTGGTCAGGAAAAAATTGAGAAGCAGCATCAAGCTGGTAAAATGACTGCCAGGGAGAGAGTTTCAGCTCTCCTTGATAAAGGAACTTTTACGGAAATCGATAAGTTTGTCACTCAAAGGTGTATAGATTTCGGGATGGAAAAACACAAGATCCTCGGTGATGGTGTTATAACTGGATATGGAAGAATAGACGGTAGAAGAGCATTTGTATTTGCTCAGGATTTTACCGTTTTTGGCGGTTCATTGAGTGAAGCATACGCTGAAAAGATTTGCAAAATCATGGATCTTGCAATGAAAAACGGTGTTCCTTTGATAGGATTGAATGATTCGGGGGGTGCAAGGATCCAGGAAGGAGTGGTAAGTCTTGCAGGTTACGCTGATATTTTCCTGCGAAATACTATCGCCTCTGGTGTTATTCCTCAGATATCGGCTATTATGGGACCATGCGCCGGAGGAGCGGTTTATTCACCGGCAGTTACCGATTTTGTTCTCATGGTGGAAAATGTCAGTTACATGTTCATTACCGGACCAGAAGTAATAAAGACTGTTACCCATGAAGAGGTTACATTCGAAGAGCTCGGTGGTGCAATGACCCACAGCACTAAAAGTGGAGTGTCTCACTTTGCCTGCAAATCTGACCTTGACTGCCTTATGACAATTCGCGATCTATTAAGCTATATGCCCTTGAATAATATTGAAGATCCCCCATATAAGGATCTTGGTGATGATCCTTCAAGAGTCGATGAGAAATTGAATTATATCGTTCCGGATGTTCCAAATAAACCCTATGACATCAGGGATATTATCGTTAATATCGTGGATGCCAACAAGTTCCTCGAAGTCCATAAGGATTATGCCGAAAATATTGTTGTCGGATTCGCACGTCTTAATGGCAGATCAATCGGGATTGTTGCAAACCAACCAGCATACCTCGCAGGAACATTAGATATCAAAGCATCGCTCAAGGGTGCAAGGTTTATCCGTTTCTGTGATGCTTTCAATATCCCCCTGATCGTTTTCGAGGATGTTCCCGGATTTTTACCCGGTGTCTACCAGGAGTACAGGGGTATC
>Ga0272441_10011544_pt1 | contig 13088 bp, 14 predicted proteins | sample SSMProp6N_FD_193582 | JGI IMG/M metagenome (GOLD analysis project Ga0272441, IMG submission 193582) | Marine sediment archaeal communities from Little Sippewissett salt marsh, Falmouth, MA, United States - SSM-Prop-6N | ecosystem: Environmental > Aquatic > Marine > Wetlands > Sediment ... | reverse complement strand
GAAGGCCTTCCGAACGAAAAAGGTGGCACATGGAAGAACTGGATGATCTGATCAGACAGGCGCAAACAGGCGATCAGGCCGCCTTCAACGCCATTGTTCGGCAATACCAGGACATGGCTGTGGGTTATGCCTATTCGCATCTGAGCGATATTCACCTGGCTGAAGACGCGGCACAGGAAGCCTTTGTCGGCGCCTACCTGAACCTTCCCAAGCTGAGGCAGACTGCCGCGTTTCCGGGCTGGTTCCGAAGGATCGTCCTCACGCACTGCAACCGGCTCACGCGGAGAAAACGCCTCCCCACCGTGGGCCTGGAGGCGGCGCTTGGGGTGGCGTCGGAGGGCAAACGGCCGGACGAACTCGTGGAGGAACAGGATCTGAAGGACCGGGTGCTCGCTGGCGTGCAGGCGCTGCCGGAGCACGAGCGCACCGTGATCACCCTCTTCTATATCTCACAACTCTCGCAGAAAGAGATTGCCGACTTCCTGGAGGTGTCTGCGGCCACCGTCAACAATCGCCTTCAGGCCGCCAGAAAGCGGCTCAAAAAGGAACTGGCGGCTGTTGCCAGAGAACACCTGCGCAACCAGCGGCCGTCCAGGAACGCCGTATTCGCAACCGAAATTCAGGAACATCTCACTCTCTTGACGGAGGAGGATGCCCACATGAGCAAAGAGCTCGACTTCATAGCGGATCTTCTGGGTGGATTCCTGGCCAAGGAAGATCCCAAAACCGTGGCAAAGATCCTGTCCCGACTGGACACCACGCTTAGTGCGGTACTCGGCCGGCTTCCCGCCGAGATGCAGGGCGAGGTCGTCCACCACCTCTTCCAGCTTCGCGCGGACGGATTCAACCTGTTGCGGTGGACCGCGAACGACCTGGGCGGCGTCAAAGCCGTCACAAAGATCCTCAACCGGTCGCGCAGAGAAACCGAACGAGACGTGCTGGTCTTCGTGGAAAAGCACGACCCGAAGCTTGCCGAAGAGATGCGCAACCAGATGTTCGTGTTCGAGGATATCGCCCATCTGAACGACCAGGCCATCCAGTTGATTATGAGGGAATGGGAGCCGAGGGATCTCGCGGTTGCGCTCAAAGGCGCAAGCGAGGTATTGAAAAACCGAATACTTTCAAACGCGTCGGTGTTTGGAAAGAAATCAGGGAGAAATGTTGGGAAGGAGATCATGGAGGCGATGGAATCCCTGGGACCGGTCCGAAAGGCCGACGTGGAGGATATGCATCTGAAAATGGTCATCACCGTACGGCAACTGCACGAGGCCGGTCAGATCACGATCGAGAGCGCGCCTTACATTCCGTAGCCAGCGCCAACCCCGCCACCAGAGACGGAGTCGTTCAGATCCGAGCGAACAGATGAGCCGTGGATGTCATTCCTGCGAAAGCGGGAATCCTCAGTCACCGATGGATTCCCGACAAAAGCAGAAAGGTGTACAGATTTACCTGAAATATCAGTGAGCCATCGGCAGGCCCAAAAACACGAGGGGACGGATCTCGATGTCCGTCCCCTCGTGTTTTTGGATGATGCTGTAGAACCCGGACACAGGTGACACGCGGTGGCGATCACTTCCCTGGGCCGGCGTGGAAGCCGTCCCTCCAACAGGATCGCCTGGAGGGCCGGGTTCCACCCCGACCGACTTTACTTCGCCCCCGACGCCTGCCGCAAGCGCAGCAGCAGGATCGCGCAGCCGATGAGCACCGCATCTTTCACCAGCGCCGAAACGGCCGATCCCCCGGCGCCCCCCGGGCCGAAGCAGCCGCAGTCGAAGTTGCCCTTGATATAGATGCCGACGCTGAGGGCGGCGACAAAAGCGAACAGAAGCAAGAGGGCGACCCACGCGCTGCTGCGCACCCAGACGCCCGCGATCAGAAGCAATCCGACCAGCGCCTCGACCCACGGCAGGGCAATTGCCGCCGGGTGGACGACCGGCAGCGGCAGGGCCTCGTAGGACCGGATGGTCTGGGCGAACAGCGCCGGGTCCGGGATCTTCGTCGCCCCGGCCCAGAGGAACACGCCGCCGAGGACCAGCCGGAGCAGAACGGCGTAGATCGCGGGACGCGCCATCACTCGTCTCCCGTATCCAAGGGGCCGTCCGCTCCGATCCAGGCCGCCCACCCGCCGTAGAACACCCGCACGTTTTCGAATCCCAGATCCTCGCGCAGCCAGTCGGCCAGGCCCACGCTGCTCTGGCAGGCCTCGCCGGTGCAGTAGGTGATGACCGGCGTCGAGCGCGGCAGATGGGCAAGCCGGTCGGCCATATCCGGATGGAATTCGGAGACCGGAATGTTGAGCGCACCGGGGATGTGTCCGGACGCATAGGCCGAGGACGCGCGGGCGTCCACCAAGACCGTCCGCCCGTCCTCCAGGACCGCCCTGACCTCCGCCAGGGTGACAAGCTGCCCCTCCCTGTGCAGCCGCCAGCGCACCTGCTCGGCATAGGGCGCGCGTTCCGGCGTACGCAGCGAAATGCCGTTACCGGACACGGCGTTATAGGCCAGCCCGAGCCCCGTTCCGGCCAGGAAGACGCCGGCCATTTTCAGCAGGTCTCGTCGATTCGGAAGGATTCCCATAGCCCGCCTTTATCGTCCAGGGTCCAGAGCGGAAGCGCCCATGGTTTTGCCCTGTGACGCTGTACGGCTCAACCCCTACAGTTTGAGTGCCAGCCCCAGACCGAAGTCAGAGATGGAGGCGCTGAGTGCGCTGCCGATGCCCCGTATCCGGAATTCGGGACGCAGGGAGAGCCTGCGCCCGATGGGGACGATGGCCCCGACGGCGCCGGAGAGGGCAAACTCCCAATCAGGATCGCCGCTCCCGGCGCCGATTCCGGCAGCTCCCGCTGCGGCGCCGATATACGGTTTCCAGCCCTGGCGGGGCCAGACCAGCAGGAGTCCGATCTCCGGCTGGTAGAGCACGGATCTGCTTTCGTCGCCGCGAGGTTTCGGGAATGCAAAGCCCACGGCGGCTTCGACGCGCGCCCACGGCGCCAGCGGCTGTGTGACGCGGAGGGACGTCGAAAAGGTCGCGCCGATGGATGCCAGATCATATACGGCCGGTCCCCCGAAGATCGCGATTTCCGCTGCGGCCGCCGGCCTCGGGGCCAGGAAAAACAATGCCAGCACCATCGGAAACTGAGTCCACATGATTAACGTCCACTTCTGCACTTTCACGCTGTTCCCTTTTCGTTGCGCAGTTGCCTCGGATACCGCCTTGACATGCGTGTGCGGAAAGGCAATCCGGCAATTTCTGTCCCAGGTCATACCAGATCAGAGGCTTTCGGAATGCACTGGCTAGTCCGAAACCGTCACGGTCGTTTCGTAGAGTACAACCGGTTCCTGGGTGTAGCCCGAGGTCACCAGTTCCACGCCGTAGACAAAGCTGAGGTTGTAGGCGCCGGGCGCCAATCCCTCGATTTTGCCCGAGATCGGGAACGGACACACGCAGTACACCGCATCCCCTTTGAAGACCTCGTTCACCACGATCGTCTGTCCGTCGATCACCTGGGTCACCTGGAGCGCGCCGTCCGTTTTGGCGTTGCAGTAGGTTTCCAGGATGTGATCGAAGGAGATGGTGTTGCCGGACACTTTGATCGCGTCATCCGTAAAGGTGGCCGGTTTCCCTGCGGCAGGACGCGTCAGCCCTGCACAGTCGCTCACCGCATAGCTGAACTGCGTGACGTTGCCGTCCTCGGCGGCATCCATCAGGTTGTCCGAGCCGCAGCCCACAGCCGACAGGATACCCAGCGTAGCGCAAACTGCCAGGATTGACATCCACTTCAGCGCTTCCACGTTGTCCTCCTTTGCGTTGCATGGTGGCATCTGATACCGCTTTGACATGCACGTGCGAAAAGGCAATCCGGCAATTTCTGTACCAGACTGGAAGGACCACGCGTTCGGGGATGCGTCAAACTTCTCTATATTCAATGAAACGAACGACTTAAGTTCTAAATTTATTGATTAGGGGACGACACCGATCGTTCACGACGGATTCGGAATGCATCAAAATTCTGAGTGTCCCGTTTCAGATTTCCTGCAGACTTCTCAAGATCGCGACTCACACCAGCGCCTCGGACACGGCATCGTGAAACGCCGGCCGCAGTTTCCGGATGTCCTGGTTCTCGCGGGTGGGATGCACGCGGTTGGTCAGGAGGATGACGCCCAGATCCCGTTCCGGGTCCGCCCACACGGACGTTCCCGTGAATCCCGTGTGTCCGAAGGCGCCGGAGGAGAAATACCGGCCGGCCGAGCTGCCCTTCTCGGAGGGCGTATCCCAGCCCAGCGCGCGCGTGCTGCCGGGGACCAGGTTCGCCCGGGCGGTGAACCGCCGCACGCTTGCCTCCGGGAATACCTGGCGTTCCTCCAACTGCCCGCCGCACAGGAAGCAGCGGAGAAAACGTCCCAGATCCCCCGCCGGCGCAAACAGCCCGGCGTGGGGCGCCACGCCACCCATCGCCGCTGCGTTCTCGTCATGGACCTCCCCGTGGATAAGCCGACCGCGCCACGGTTTGTCCGCTTCGGTGGGGGGGATTCGGAGCTTCAAGTCCTCTCCCGGGCAGTAGGTCGATTCTGCCATTCCCAGCGGATCGAATACGTCACGGCGGGCGAGTTCGTCCAGCGGTCCGCCGCCCAGGTGTTCGACGAGCGCGCCCAGCAGGATGACCCCCAGGTCGCTGTAGACCGTCTCTGTTCCCGGCTGATACGTCAACGGCGTTCGACAGACCGCGGCCACGGTATCCGCCTTTGACCGGCACGTCTCGTAAAACCCCCGGTGCGCCGGCAGTCCCCCGCAGTGCGTCAGCAGGCGCCGCACCGTCACGGCATCCCGTCCCTCCCCGGAGAAGGCTGGAATCTGCACCGAGACGGGCGTCTCCAGGTCCAGACGCCCGTCGGCCTCCAGGACCATACACAGCGTTGTGGTCACGACCACCTTGGTCACCGACGCCAGGTCGTAGAGGTCATCCGGCCGCACGGCCGGCGCGGTCGCATCGTAGGTGTGCCGTCCCACCGCCCAGTGCGCCGCAACGCCACCGCGCCGCAGCACCAGCGCCACGGCTCCGGGGGTTGTGTGCGTCCTTACGTGATCCTCAAGCACCGTGCGTGCGCGCGCCAATCGAGCGGGATCAAAGCCGAGTTGCTCGGGCGAGGTGTGTGAAACCATAATGCTCTCTCTTCAATTGATAATTGATACGTATCAAATTGTAATCCTTAGCACTCAACCTCGTGAGACCACCTGCCTTCGTCTTCCCTCTGTCGCTATCTGTGGAGCACATGGCGTCACGCCCCTGCACGATTTATCCCGGGCTACGACGCATCGGTCTGCCACCGGACCCAATTTAACCAATTTCCCCATCCCCATCCAGCCTATCCCGACCCCCGCGCCGCGCTTTCTCTTGACCGTCCCGGAATCGTGAGATATATTTCACCTTTACCTATGACTTTTGTCGCCGACAGCATGCTGGGAAAACTCGCCCGCTGGCTGCGCATCCTGGGCTACGACACGGCCTACGACGCGTTTGCCGAGGATGACGATTTGCTCGTGCAGGCGGAGGCCGAGGATCGCATTTTGCTCACCCGCGACGGCCCGCTTGCCGAACGGGCGCCAGTGGAACGCTGTGTCCGCATTGCGCACGATAGCCTGGACGATCAGATCGCCCAGCTCGTCGATGTGGTAGGCCTCGACCTGAACCGCAAGCCCTTCACGCGTTGTCTGGTCTGCAACGAGCCCATTGTCAAGATCTCCGACGCGGAGGCCCGTGAACGGGTGCCGCCCTACGTCTTCCAGACCCAGACTCGGTTCTCCAAGTGCCCCATCTGCAATCGGATTTACTGGCAGGGCACGCATTTGAACCGCATGGTCGAACGGCTGGAACAGATCCGGTCCAGAGCACTGGGACAACCGCACGCCTCCGACAGAGGAGAACAGAAAATATGACCGTCATCTATCTCATGCTCATCGTCCTGCACAGTGTCCTGTTCACGATTACGGCACAGGCCCAGGAGACGCAACCGGTCGCACGCAGCGACACATCGACCGTTGTCTCTGCAGAATCCGAAGCGCAACGCCATGCCGACAGAAAGGAACTGATCACAAGTATCATCCTTAACGTCTCCAAAGGACTGGCTATTGTCATCGCGCTTCTGGTGTTGCATGTCATCATCGGAGCGATTGGGCGTGGTGTCGCAGAAGAGGACGTGAAAAGAGGCACCGGCATTGTCGGCGTCTTTATCACCGCAGGGTCCGAAGACGAAGCCGCAACCATTGGCCGCACCCTTGTGGAAGAGCGCCTGGCCGCCTGTGCCAACATCGCGTCTCCGATACGGTCCATTTACCTCTGGGATGACAAAATCGAAGACGAATCCGAAACCTTGATCATCATCAAGACCACGCACAAACGTCTGCCCGATCTCATTCGGCGGACGGAGGAATTGCACAGCAATAACGTCCCGGAAATCGTCGCGCTGCCAATCTTGCGGGGCTACGAGCCCTATCTGGACTGGGTTGCAGAGGTGACGCAAAGCGCACGCCGTCGAAAGCGCTCCTGGTGGCGGAAAGCTTAGGAATGGCGATGACGTTACTTTATCAATATGTCATTCTGAGGAGCGAAGCGACGAAGAATCTCATCACCTGGAGCAAAAGGAGCACGGATGGGCGCACAATCACCGTATGCGATCGGGGTCGATCTGGGCGGAACCTTTATCAAGGCCGCCCTTGTGACTTCCGCAGGGAAAATCGACATTCAGGACCGGCGGCCCACCGAGGCCGAATCTGGGGCGGAAGGGGTGGCGGCTCGGGTTTCGGAGCAGGTCAACGGTCTTATGGCCCGCAAAGGCCTCGCGCCGGGCGATCTCGCAGGCGTGGGCATTGGTGTCCCTGGCGTGACCACGGCCGACGGCATGGTCATTCTGGCGCCCAACCTGAATTGGCACCACGTTCCCTTCAAGCGCCTTCTGTCCGAACGCCTGGGCCTCCGCGTCGAACTGGACAACGACGCCAACGTGGCCGCCCTGGCCGAAGCCCGCGTGGGCGCAGGCGGCGGGTGCGACACCTTTGTGCTTTTCACCCTGGGCACCGGCATCGGCGGCGGCATCATCCTCAACGGTCGGGTACATCACGGCGCGTCGTACGCGGCGGGAGAGGTCGGCCACGTGTGCGTGATGCCAGACGGCCCGCTTTGCGGGTGTGGAAAAAAGGGGTGCCTGGAGGCGATCACCGCCGGGCCGGCGATGGTCCGACACGTGCGAGACGGGCTGGCCAAAGGGCAGGTATCCAGCCTGTCCGGCGTTGACGACCTCACCCCCGAGGCGATCTGCAAGGCCGCAGACGCGGGGGATGCCCTGGCGCTGGAGACCATTGCCCACGTGGCGTTCTACCTGGGCATTGCCATCGCGGACATCATCGTCCTCCTCAGCCCGAACGTGGTGGCCATTGGTGGGGGCATTTCCGCGGCCGGGGACGTCCTGCTCAACCCGATTATCGAAGCCACGAAGGCCGAGTCCCTGGAAGGCATGTTCGAACACACGAAAATCGTGCCCGCAACCCTCGGCAACGACGCCGGATCGCTGGGGGCGGCGTTTCTCGTGTTGTGACGTCTTTATTTTCTCGGTCCGGATCGCAGCAATCTGTCCACCCTATCGGAGAGCGTCCAGGGACCAAAAGGGATGTCGAGATAATCCTGCGCGCCCAGGGCTTTAGCCCGGTCTATCCTATCCGGACTTACGCCTACCCCAATACAAAGAATGGGCGCCTCGAATCCCACGCGCCTCACGGCCCGGATCGCCTTCTCGCCGGGGGGCGACATATCCAGCCTGAGGACAGATACGTCCGCGCCGGAGAGATCTTTGGCCCGCTCTGCGTCAAAGCGGTCGAGGATCTGAACGTCAAAGCCTTTGGATTCCAACGCGGCCTGGACGATTTCTCGGACGGCGCCAATTTCGTCAATCACAATCGCTGAAGGCACAAGCGTATCCCGGGGTTCCTATACGTTCTCCAAGTGGAGCGGTTCTGTCGTTTTCGTAGGGGCGATCCTCGTGATCGCCCGCCCGTGACCGCCTCGTTTTCGCGGGCGAATACAAGACTATGCCACCCGGTTCTCCAGATACAGGTCCAGCAGCTTCCTGTCCACTTTCAGCCCGCGCCAGTCCTCGTATGTCGCCCTCGGCCGGTCGTGTTCCACAATGTCCAGAACCGGTAGTCCGTTGGAATCCGCACAAAGTCCAGACCGACCTCGGCCATCAAGTCCAGCGCGTCCAGGTCCGGCGGCGGCGGAACCTTGCCCTCGTTCCACACGAACATCCACTGGAAGTTGAATCCGTATCTCGGGGACATGGTGTGCCTCCTATGAAATCGAACCTAAGCCCCTGGCTCCCTTCCCTACGAGGGAAGGGGGAATAAGGATTTCATTATAAATCAACAGGTTGCAATGGGTTACAGACTTCTCTCCCCGCACCGGGGAGGGGCCGGGGGAGAGGTCAAACCGCAACCGGAATCACTTGATAGCCCTTGTCCTGCGCGATCGCCTCAGGCGCGACCGCCTGCCCATTGGCCGTGGCGCTGAGAGGACCTCGGTCGCTTCGCACACGAACGCGCGACCCCGGGGGCGCCTGCACGCGGATTTCGGCCGCATCCTTGCCGTCTGCCCCATACGTGACCAGCGCGTTGCACTGGGACAGGCAGTCGAAGCACACCGTAGCCTCCGCATCGCGCAGGTAACTGCCTCCGATGAGCAGCGTGCGACGTCGGTCGCCTTCGCGCAGCCCCAGCAGGAACGCATCGGTTTCCCAGCCCGCCATTTCCAGGTTGCTGTTGCGGTGCATCCGGCGGCCGTCTGCGCGGAGGTTGCAGTAGAGATCCCACTGCCAGGCCGGCGCCACCAGGCGCGCGCCGATCCACTCGCTGCCCTGGCGGGATGAGATGCGCATGTCGGGAAGCGGCCGGCCTGCGCGGATGATTCCGAGAAACTTTGTGTCGATTGCCTCCGACTGCTGTTGCAGCGCCAGATAGTTGAGTACCCGGTCCGGGTCTCTGGGGGTGTAGCCTTCCCGCTCGACCGCCTTGAGGTCCGTCGGGAACAACACCGACATTTCCAGGCTCGCGGCGTCGCCCTGGATGCGAAGCGTTTGATCCTCGAACGCCGGCGTCTTCTCGCCGTGGAAGAGCCACTCGAACCGGCCGGCCTGGTGCGCCAGCAGATCGTCCACCATCACGATCGCGCCGTCCAACCAGAGGAAATGTCTGAGGAATCTCCGGTAGTGGACTGCAAACGGCCCGGTAGCGTCCGCCAGCACGTAGCGCGCATCGGCATCGTCTGAGAAGGCGTAGAGCTTGCCGGGGAACTTGCTGCCGCGGTACTGGTCCTCGGACGCAGGGCCTTCGCCGTTGAACCGCACGACATTGTGCGCCTGCGACTCCGTGTAATAGGCGCGATACTCGCGGCGGCCGTAGGAACAGCTTCCCGAGTCGATCAGGAGCGGTTCGCCTCCGGCCCAGACCACGAAAGACCCGGCATCCGCGTGGGCGTGGTTCCACGTGTCCCCGCACTTCACCGCCAGCAGTGTCGCATCATCGTCCCACGCATCCCGCAGCGCCGCCCATCCAATGCCGCACAGCGCGCGCGACGTCGGCAGATTGTCCGGTGGTTGCGGATGGACGTCGGGATCGTAAAACAGCATTTGATACGGTCCGGAAACCCCGTCCGAACACCGGTCGAAAACCCACCGGTAGCGGCCGTTGCCCGTGGTCTTTGCCAGGAAGAGCGTGACATCCCCACTGAACCCGCTGGCCCGGTTCTGGTCGCCAAAATCGACCGACAGGAAGCGCCGGGCCGCCTGCCCGCAGGGGTACAGGAAGTGGAGCATAAATTCATCCATTCGGTCCAGTTCCGGGGCGAGTTGGTCGAACCGGTGGTTGTGCAAGCCCTCCGGGAACATGTGCCGAAGGGCGGCCATCAGGTAGGCGTAATGGACGAGCGTGTAGTTCGTGTAGCCCAGGCTTTCGTAAAATCCGCCGTCCGGGTCGAAGGTCCGCATCTTGTTCTGCAGCACGTTGCCGGGGTAGCGGAAGAATTCCGGGATGCCTTCCACAATGCGTTTGACCCATCCCTCCGCGCGGTCGTCCTCCCCCAGCAGGCACAGCGCGCCCACCCCGGCGGCGGCCACGCACACCATCCACCAGTTGTGCCCCATGCTGTCCAGCGCGTGTACGCGGCCCTCGGGGCCAATCCAGTCGCCCACGAGCGGCGCCACGCCCAACCGCGCCAGCGCCTCGCAGGCCGTGCGCCGGTCCGCATCCGACAGCGCGTCCCCCAGCCAGTCGATGCCCGCCGCAAACGTCTGCGTGAAGGTGGCCGTTTCCAGAGCGGAGTGCCACGGCGGGTCCCACGTCTGAAACATCCGGCCGGTCCAAGAGTCGTATGTGGAGAAGTGGCGCATCGCCTCGACCGCGCGGTCCGCAAACCGGCGGTTCTCCGTGACGGCATAGGCAAAGCTGCACGGCTCGATCACGCCTCGGGCGACCCCACCGGCGCGCTGGTAATTGCCGTGCTGTGCCGAGCCTTCCATCGCCGCCGTTTCGGGCAGGAGTTCGGTCTTCAGCGCCTCTTCGGCGCGCACAAGCAGATTGTCCCTCGCCTGGCGGAGAGCGTCGTCACGCTCGAAGCGATCCCTCAGCTCAGGAAGGTCTTCAGCGTGGAAGTAGAGCCTGGGTTGGGTCAGTATCGCCATAGCAGGTATCCTTTTTAAGGGCACGGAATCACGAAGGGCACGAAGAAGCGCGAAAGACACGAAGCTGCCCGACCCAGCCGCATCGCGGAAGCGGGAGACCATTATCCGTAGAACTGATCGATCTCGAACACCTTCAACATCACCTCCGCATCCCGCGCCCAGGCGGTGTTTCGGGTATAGTATGTGACCAGGGCTTCGTCCCCCTGGAAGTAGACCGCTGCGTAGGCCGCGTCGTGGTCCGGCCGGTTGTCCACGTCCTGGACGCGCGTCCACGTTTCGCCCTCGTTGCGCGAGACGGCTGCGGTCAGCGGCGTGCGCGGCCAGTTGGTGTCCGAGGGGACGTTGTTCCACAGGAGGAGCAGATCGCCCGTGGTCGGGATGCGTTTGATCAGCGGCGGGGCGTCGGGCGCGGCCAGATCGGTCGGTTGTGGCACGGACCAGTGTATGCCGCCGTCTTCGGAATACGCGCGGTAGATGCGTTTCTGTGTCGTTCTCAGGATACACAGCAGCCGACCGTCCTTCAATTCGACAATCGACGGCTCGTGCGCGCCGCGGCCGGGGGCGGTCATCGTGTCCTCGCTCATCCGCCACGTGCGGAAGCCGTCGTCGGAGCAAAACACGAACGCGTGCAGCGGGTTGCCTTTCACAAAGCGGAAGCCCGGACCGCCGTGGGCGGGCAAGAGGATGCGGCCGGTGCTGAGTTGCACGATGTGGTCGTTGTTCGTGCAATACCAGCCCGGCTCGGAGACCTGCACGATCTCTCCCCACGTCTCGCATTCGTCGTCCGAACGCTTCATAAACACGTTGCGTTCGGTTTCGGACGCCCAGGCCGTAAACGTCAACATAATCTCGCCCGAGGGCAACCGCAACATGTTTGGATGCTTCACGTTCCGGCCCCAGAGATTTTCCTGGATGACGATGCGTTCGCTCCACGTGCGCCCGGCGTCTTCGGAAAGCCGTCCCGACAGCCGGCAGGGGAAGTCGTCCTTCACGCCGCCGGCGCGGTCGTGCGAAGACCGGAAGATGCACGACGGTTTGTTCACGTAGTATTCCGACCACACCAGCAGCAACCGCCCGCCGCTCAGCGGGAAGATAAGCTGGTGGTCGTGCCTGGGGTTCTCCGCCGTCCACGGGCAGACAATGGTCTCGTAGACGGGGGTCAACAACGGACGAGTCGTTTTTGTCATCCCAATCTTCTCAACAACCTCACCTGCGCGATCCCTAATCCGTAGGGGCGAACCTTGTTTTCGCCCTCAAAAACCAGGGCGACCGCAGGTGGGCAACCACAGGGATCACCCCTGCATTCGTACCCGGTTTTCTTTGCATCTCCAGATCCACAATCATCCGCAATGCTCCGCGTCGCTCTTGTCCCACTGCCTGCGGACCAGCGTGCGCACGCGCGTCTGTTTGCCGTAGCCCGGCAACCGGGTACTCAGGTACCACGCGATGCGGACCGCAGGGCATTGTAGCCCACCATGTAGACCGAAATCCGCCGGATGGACGGAATGCGGAACGCGTCGAGCACCCGACGCATCAGGCCGTCCGTCGGCGGTGGCAGCGGGCGTTTGGACACCCGCCGGACGAACCAGGCGCCCATGGCGGTGGTGGCCAGCGCCAGCGCAAACGGCAGCGCAAAGTCCCGGCCGGGCGGCCGCGCGCCCAGATAGCCGCCCACAAGCAGGGGCAGCACAAGTTCCAGCGCGCGCTGCCGCGTGCGCAGGCGCGCCATAAACGCGCCCAGGGCGTTCTTGCGTGTGTTGTCCTGAATCAGCGGCCACCAGGCCGTGTTGCCCGTCTGCTGCAACAGCCCCCGCGCGCCCAGCAGGGCGAGCCCAGCCCAGATGGCGGCCGTCCCGGAGTGCGACCAAAATGCCAGAACGGCCAGGCCCGCCGTAGGCAGCAGGGATGCCGTGCGCCCCCAGAACATCAACCCGGCCTTGCCCAGCCTGGGGATCAGTTGCACCCCTACAAGCCGCGTGGCGCGCTCCAGGTGATGCACGGTAGCCAGCAGACCTACCTGAAACGGCGACGCGCCGAGCGCCAGCAGGAAGAGGGAACTGATGGACGTCACCAGCGCGTTGTTCATCGACCCCGTCACCGCCAGGCCGATCAGCCGAAATTGCCCCCGTTGTCGTTCCGCCTCGGTTAAAACCTGATCCTCCAATACCCCTCCGTTTCTTCTCAATTGCCAACGGATGACTCGTAATTGACAATCCGCCTCTTCCTCCGACCTGTCGAGACCGCTTCACTCCGTGCTTCTACTACAGCCTCCTGTGCGGCAACATGCGTCAAGGCCCTTCACCGGTTGCACCCGGAGCGCATCGTCCAGGCCTGCCATAGAGCCAAATCTCAAATCATCTTTCAGT
>Ga0272441_10011542_pt1 | contig 13089 bp, 8 predicted proteins | sample SSMProp6N_FD_193582 | JGI IMG/M metagenome (GOLD analysis project Ga0272441, IMG submission 193582) | Marine sediment archaeal communities from Little Sippewissett salt marsh, Falmouth, MA, United States - SSM-Prop-6N | ecosystem: Environmental > Aquatic > Marine > Wetlands > Sediment ... | reverse complement strand
TTATATATAATGAACAAACATAAAATGTACAAATTCTCATTATCACAAATCTGAATCGCAAAACAATAAAAAATAATGGCGAATTAGAAATTATTTAAGTTGGTATTTTTGAATCTTCCGATATAAACTGGCTCTTGATATTCCCAACATCCTGGCTGCATTCTGTGTATCCTGACCGCATTGGTTAAGTATCTCTGAAATATGCCGGGCTTCCATATATTCCAAATTATATATATCAGTAGGCTTTATATTGTGCGAGAGGAATAAATCCAGTCCGGGAAAATGCTCATATTTCAATTCTTCACCATTGGATAATAGATGAGCGCGTTCAAGCACATTTCGCATTTCACGGATATTCCCCGGCCAGTTGTATTTATCAAGTATCTTTTTCAAAGACTGGCTGATTTTTTTATTATTGCTGCCAAGCTGACTTAAAAAATAACTAACTAATGATTCAATATCTTTCTGTCGTTCTCTAAGGGGTGGAATTTCTATAGGAAAAACATTAATTCGATAAAAAAGATCCTGTCTGAAATGTTTCTCTTCAACTTCCTGAACCAAATCACGATTCGTTGCACATAGCAGTCTGAAATTGCTTTTTCTGGTCTCAATATCGCCGAGTCGTCTGAATTGCTTTTCTTCGATGACTTTTAATAACTGTGTTTGTATTTCTAGATCAAGATCGCCGATCTCATCCAGAAAAAGCGTTCCTCCATGGGCTACTTCTATTAGTCCCTGTTTATCTTCTACAGCCGATGTAAACGCTCCTTTTTTATGGCCAAAAAGTTCACTGGCCAGCAATTCACCTTTCAAACTTGTACAATTAATTTCAACAAATGAGGACTGCGATTGCTGGCTATGTTCATGAATCCAATGTGCAAGCACACCCTTTCCAGTTCCGGTTTCACCCATTAATAAAACAGGTGAATCGCTTCCAGCAGCAATATTGGCCAGTTTGCGAACATGCCTCATTACATCAGTTTCCCCCCAAAAGGGAGAAATGTTTTTTTTTAAACGCTTTTCATTAATTGTATTTTTTCTAAGGTTGCTTAATTCAAGACTTTTTTTCAAGAAAATTTCAAGCTCAGTTAAATTTAATGGTTTTGTTAAAAAATGGTCAGCACCTTTTTGCATTGCCTCAACAGCCAATGGAATATCTCCTGCACCGGTGATCATGATAATTGCCAAAGCCGGATATTTTTTTCTCAATAAAGGAATCCACTGAATACCATTTCCATCCGGCAACTGCATATCGAGAACAATAGCATCAATGAAGTCCTTCTTGATTATTTCTCTGCCTTCTTTCAAATTGGGTGCAGTATGAACCTTATAATTTGTTTTTTTAAAAAAGCCAGAAATGCTGAATAAAATAGCAGGATCGTCATCAACAACCAAAATTGTAGGCCGCATAAATAATACCTTTTATATTCAAGTTTCCATTCAATTTTATCTGGGATAATAATGTTTACGCACCCTCTGTTTATAATAAACATAATCGCCTTATACTAACTAAACACTATTACTATATAAGTAATCGAAGTATAACAAAACCGGTAATAAAATGCAAGTTTATTTCTTTATAGAATAAATTGAATCAAGAGGATGATTTTGGATAATAAATATAACCACTATTGAATGGGTTTTATTTGAATCTTTTACGTATAATGTATATTATATATAATTCCAGTTACTTAATACTCAGGCATTCATCAGTGTATATAATTTTTTTAAAACATCGGTCAATGTATACGGTTTTTGAAGGAAGATAAAATCATTTGCCAGTGTATTCGAAGATTGAAACTTATTATCAGCATATCCGCTGCTTAAGAGCACCTTGATATTTGACTTTTTCTTTTTCAGCTTTTTACTCAGTGTAATCCCATTTGTATCCGGCAAAACGACATCGCTGAAAATAATATCAAATTCACCCAATTCCTGATTAAACAGTTTTTCTGCTTCAGAACCATTTCTGGCTGAATATACCTGATAGCCATTCATTTGCAAACCCTTGCTGGTAAATTCACGCACTTTATCTTCATCTTCTACAATCAGAATACGTCTACCGCTTCCCTGATTATGATCCATTAAAAGTGGAGGATGATCTTTAATTACAGGTGGCTTATAGATGGCAGGCAAATAAATATTGAACATTGTACCTGCCCCTAATTGACTGCTCACATGGATAAATCCTTCATGTTCCTTAATAATACCATAAACCACGGACAGCCCCAAACCGGTTCCCTTGCCCGGAGATTTTGTACTGTAAAACGGCTCGAAAACGTGAGTTAAAACGTCTTTAGACATTCCGATACCGGTATCTTTTATTACTAATTTAACATATTTCCCTGGTCTGGATTCAGAAATTTCCCTGCATGCAGCCTTGTTCAAAGTAATATTTTCCGTATGAATGGTTAATTTGCCTCCCAGCTGCATCGCATCCCTGGCATTCATCGCCAAGTTCATAATTACCTGTTCAATGGTTCCCAGATCAGCCCACACCTGCCAGAGCTCAGAATCAAATTCATTTATAATTGTAATCTTTTCTCCGATAACCCGGGTAAGCATTTTTTGCAGATGTTCAATCACATCATTCAAATTCAACGAATCGGGTTCCATGGGATGTTTCTGGCTGAATAATAACAGCTGTCTGGCCAAATCAGACGCGTGATTGGCAACTTGATGAATTTCATTTAATTCCCTGGTGACAGATGAGTTTTCATCGATTTCCATCATAGCCAGATCCACACTCACTTGAATTGCAGTCAGTAAATTATTAAAATCATGTGCCACACCCCCTGCTAGAATACCCACAGCCTCCATTTTTTGAGATTGAAATAATTGTGCACGAATCTGCTTTTTTTCATGTTCATTTTTTTCATGTTCGTGCCGGGCTTTCAATGCAGTATATCCAAATGCCATATCATCGGCCAGCTCTGTAAGCAGGCTCAATTCTTCCTGATCAGTCGGTTTCTGATTCGTATTAAGAATATTAATCACACCGAAGTATTGATTTTCTTGAATCAATGGGATACTGATCCATGAGCAGTAATTTTTCTCCTGAAGAATTTTCAGACAAGAAGGCGTCGTATTCAGCCGGTCCAAATCGCTCACAATGACAGGCTGGCCCGACTGAATGGCTTCAAAAGGCGGTAAATTACGGTCATTTTTATTATTATGAAAGCATTTGACAACCGCTTCATCTTCAGAATGAATCATGGCCTTTGCCCGTAATTGAAAAAGATTCTCTCTGTTTTTATTCACCAAATCCACCCAGACAACAGGATACCCGCTGATATCGACCAGTTTCTGGCAAATATCACTAAGGAGAGTGGATTCATTGTTGGTTCTGACTAATATCTCATTGCATTTGGTAAGTGTTTTAAGGGCACGATTCACTTTCAGCAATTCTTCTTCTGCATGGATACGTTCTGATATCTCTTTTTTCAGCTGTTCATTGGATCTCTGAAGTGCTTCTGTGCGTTCATTCACCAATTCTTCAAGCCTTTTCTGCGTTTTTTTCAATGTCTGCTCTGCCCGCCGGCGATCATCATTCTGTATCTGTGCATAGGCACTGAACAATAAAATAACACAAATGGACATCAACCGCATAGCAATATCAAAAGGATTGGGTGTGAACATACAATCCAGGAACGATCCCTTTCCAAATGTCCAAACATCACGGAAAGATTCCAAAAACCAGTAAAAGACACTGAAACTCAAACCTGCATAAATCATACTCCCTGCACTAAAATGTCGGACCGGTTCTTTTATTGGTTGAATATTTCTTTTCAGCGATTGTGCAATAGCGCCGAACCCGACCAGAAGAAGCACAACAAGCATTCGTGCCCAAAAACTCGGTAAATCCGGGTGAAACATCTGTTTTAAAAATGTCCCTTTTCCCAGACCAATCACATCACGCACCGATTCCATAGTCCAATAAAACAACCCGAATAACAATCCGATTCCAATCAGATTGAAATGCTTATTAAAATATTGCTTTGCTTCATTATTTAAAAATATATTTTCCATTTTATACAATCGCGCTTTGAATACTTCTCAAAAGCTCATTGAGTTCAAAAGGTTTTTTCAAAAAAGGAAAACCATATTTCTTGATCGTAGTCCACTGGGATTTTGCGTCATTATGACCACTGCATAACAGGACAGAGACTCCGGGGAATTGCTTCTTTAATTTTAAAATCAGATCCACGCCACTTTGATCGGGCAGAACAACATCGGATAATATTAAATCAAACCCGCCCTTTTCCCGTTTAAACAGATGCTGCGCTTCTTTTGCAGATTTCGCAGTCGTCACGCTATACCCCTGCCGTTTTAACGCACGACATGTAAATTCACGAACCCCTTCCTCGTCTTCAACAAGGAGAATCCGCTTGCCTTGACCGGAATGTGTATCAAAAGACAGGGATCGATCTTGATATTGATATTCACGACAATTGATCATCGGCAAGAAAACAAAAAAGGCAGTCCCCTGTCCGGGTATACTGTCAATATGCACCCAGCCTTTATGCTTTCGAATGATTTGGTCTACAACCGACAAACCCAGTCCGGTTCCTGTCCCCGGAGATTTTGTACTGAAAAAAGGATCAAATATTTTATCGCGAACCTGAGAAGGCATACCGACACCATTATCTGAAACCTGTATACAAATATAGTTGCCGGGTCTGCCATAATGATATCGACGGCAGGTTTTATTGTCCAGATGAACAGTCTGTGTTCTTATGTTGATCTCTCCTCCATGAGGCAAAGCATCCCGTCCGTTTACGGCCAGATTGATAATCATCTGCTCTAAACTGCCTTTATCTCCCCTTACCATCCCGGATGAATAGTCCAAATCCAATTGTAATTGTATATCTTCTCCGATCAGACTCTCAAGAATTTTTCTTAGATCGTGAACCGTACGATTGACATCAACCACTTTAAATTTAACCGGCTGTTCATGACTGAACAGTAAGAGCTGCCGGGTTAAATCGGCTGCCTTGCCGGCTGCAACTCTGATTTCCTGAAGATCACGATACAGTATACTTTCTGAACCTGTTTCTTTTAAGGCAAGTGTGCTGACACCCAGAATCGCTGTCATAAGATTGTTAAAGTCATGCGCAATTCCGCCGGCCACGACACCGATGGTTTCTACTTTTTGTGCCTGAATCAGTTGGTCCCGAATTTTGACATTTTCGTTTTCAAGCCATTTTCGTTTTTGAATTTCACGGCCGAGTCGGCGAATAAGCGCCCGGGCTTCGGTCAGTTCAGCAGAGCGGGAATGCAACAATTTTTCAAGGTGCAGATGCTCATTCTGAAGCAGCTTCTCTTCACAGCGCAGATCATTGACCTGTATCTGTATAAACAGGCCATATAAGACAATAAAGAAAACAGCCATAATCCGCATCCATAAAAACATGGGCGAAGGAGATAATACAGTTTGAAAAAAGGACAATGAGTTATAAATAAATACTTCACGGAACGCTTCAAAGATCCAATAGAGTAATGAAAAACCAACAGAGATATAAAAAATTCCCCATTCACTCCTGAACAGAATCCTCCATTTTACAGTTTTCCGTTTATTCCTTATCTTATCTGTGATAACACCGAAAAGCAAGATAACACAAAAAACAAGCACACGCATCCACAACGCTTTGCCATCCGGCATAAAAAAGCGTTTGAAAAATGTCCCCCGTTCAAAAGCAATGACATCCCGAACAGCTTCTATTGCCCAATAACTGAATCCGAAAATAACACTGTATTTTAAAAATTGGATGTCTGAGGATTGAGCCGAATACGTTTTATTGTCTGCCATAATGATGAATTTTCAATAAATTCTTCAGACTCCTTTGAAATTATTTTTATTCACAGGCAAAAATCTGCCATAGATGAGCAGATCGGATATACACTCCAGAATACATACAAATGACATGCCAAAACAGCATTCTTTTTTCATAAATTTAACCTTATTATTTTTTAAGAAGTTACGATACATTATTTAAACAAATAATATATGGATAAACTCGGATATTAAAAAAGATTTCATATTGCAAAGTAACAGGATTTCAATATTTAAGAGAAGAACACTCTTGTCGAAAATTGATATTTTAAAAATGTAATTTGAACAGTATTCTCATAATCATTATTTTCTTCTGGAACCAATCAAAACGATAATCCACACAAACAGATTTACACCATTGCAATCAATGTATGTTTTGCTGATCATCAAAATCCAGCTTATCAGAAAGAAAGATCATGCTCCAGTATGTGCCTTTTCATTTATCAATTTCTGGAACATAAATATATATAAAAATGGTGTCATGGTGTTCAGGTCTGAAAAACAGCAGGCTGGAATAAAATGTGACCTATTCCATCTTAGACCATACGCTTTGTCCGGCTGCTCGTACATAACAAGCAGTGCAAACGAATCATCGGGCTGATAAGCTTCGGCAATTGTTTTTCCTGCCTTTAATTACCGGTAAAGATATACTCCTGATGATGCTCGCCGGGCATGAATTCGAATTCATGAGTCCACTCGCCACAAATCACCAATCGGATGATCAGGCAGTGGAAAGAAATAATGAAGGTGGATAATAAAATGTTTAAAAAGAAAATAATCGAGAATGAATTTTTCACGGTTTTTAAACTCTGTATCAAAAAGACATTGCATTTTTATTGTTTAAATTCTAAAATCATGTTTCTTCTGAAAACCAAAGTATCCATCATGCAGGACGACCAGACGTCACCCTGCAAGCAATTCCTTAAAAATATTGTTTACTCCTGAATGAATGTAAAGACAACAGTTGTTGAATGGGTCTTGGCCGGAATAATGACGGAAACATTCCTTAGTTGGTATTGTATTGGAATACCAAGAACTGTTCTTCGTCCCCGAAAGAACAGCTGGTTTGAATCTGTGATCAACTGATAGGAAGTGCCGCCGTTTATCCATCCACTCCATAGCCAGCCGTCACCGGTGCGCTGTATATAAAGCTGAAGGCGTGAATCCCAATCCACATCGTCTTTTCTCACTTCGACTCGATACAGAAAATCAGTAAACCACCAGAATACCGTCATGGTAACCTGATTGGAAGCACTGGAATAGATGCCGGTAAAATCATTTCCAGCTTCGGTCACATCCGTACTGGGGATTGTGTACGCCCAGTTTCCAGATACGGTGAAAGTCTGACACATCAGATGAGGCGCTGTGACAAAAATGATCAACCAGAAAAACGATTGAATTTTCAAAGAATAAAATCTCATTCTTTTACCTAATTATCGATTATGGTAAAAGTGATTTCGACGGTCCCGCCGGAGTCGCTGTTGTTCAATTGTCCGTAATCCGTGATTCTCAATGTATATCGCAGCCGGTGTCCGTTTCCTGAACCATTGCCTGTGTAACAGCCTTGAATACCGGTGATGATGTTTCTTGGTGAACCGGATAAAGTCACCGTGCCCGCCGAGGATCCCATTGAACCGCCTCCGCCTCCGGCATCGGCGGATGGTTCGACCCGCAGCACCAATCCCGACGGCACGCTGCCATTCGAAATTTCCGCCTGAATAGAGCGGCTTGAAGTTGTCGGCGCGATAGCCGACGTATAATTGATCCACTTGCTGGTATTCGAGCTGCCGGAAGGCGGACTTCCCGCCTCGGTGGGCGCATTCACGCTCAGCGTAATGGAGCCTGTGTTCGGTTCGATATCCATAAGCGCCACTTCTGGAATTGTGATATCCACATCAGAATAACGCTCGATTTGTGAAAACAATGCAGCATTACACAGATTCATCGTTATAAAATAAAAGACAATCCGGCATAAATGGTTTCCAGAAGTCGGTTTGAATCCACACAAGCGATACATTTCATTAATCGACAACGACATCAGACCAATCCTGGATAAATTTAATTTTACGTTCTTTCTTTTTCACCAATACGACAACTTCTTTTCTATCTCCTGGCTTCAAATCATGGATATATTGCTTCTGTACAATTACAAACTGTTTGGGCATACCGTTTCGATAAACAATCATTGTCCAGGTTCCTGGTCTTAAATCATAAAATCCGAACTCGCCGTTCATGTCCGTCAGTCGCCGGTACACTTCCCTCCCCATTTTCATTTCTATAATCACATGCCCGATTTTATCGCCCGTATCCAGAAGCTTGGCATGGGCATCTGCATTTTCTTTCAGCTCGACCCGGCCAAATAAATTCGCAGCCCGGGTAACTGCGAAATCGATTTGCTGTTCCTGATCCGGCAAAATATTCACTTTTATCGGTGTCGGAACAGTGGGAATATCATGCAAACCAATCGTTGATTTGTCCACAATCAAATAATAGGTGCCGGGTTTCACGGAAGGAAAATTATAAACACCCTTATCGTTGGTGACCGCAGTACATCCGTTTAATCGCAGATAAATACCTGAAACCTTTTCCACACCGTCATTATAAATTTGTCCTTTTACCGTGCCCACATGGCTGACCTTTTGAACGGGCACTCCCAGATTCAGCCGATAACCGGCCATAAATGCGAATTCCTTTTTATCTACGCAATTTTTTAGAAGAGAATACCGGCACTTTAAATCAAATTCGTGCATGGATCTGATGAATTGCGTCAGACGTATTTCAAATAGATTTCGATCACGGTAATATTCTTCGATGGCATGAGAATTTTGATATTGTAAAAACAAGCGGGTTTTCTTCAGCACCTGAAAAAACGATGTCATTCCGAGAATCGTATGATGTTGTCTATCACGGGAATAACGATTGCTTTCCTGATAAGAAAGGTGAAGCTGCATATTGAACCGTCTGCTCGGATCATAATAGAGTGTTGCCATTGTTTTAAAATAGCTGGATTTTATGCCTTCAAAAGCAGGCAGATGATTATAGGTTTGCCCAAACTCGCCATTGAGGGTAAAATTTAAATGCCACATTTTTTTCCAGAAACCGAGTTGCATAGTATTTTCTTTATAATCAAATTTTTTATCAGGTTTTCGGTCTATCCTTTCCCTCTGCCTCACATAGGTTTTCATCCGCGTATGAGGTGATATGGACCAGTACAAACCGGTCTGCCAGCTTCGTGTCATAGGCGCGTGATAAAACAAGGTGTCCAGTGCGGCATTTTGCACATCCTGCCGGACATTGACCTGCAGACTCAGAGTCTGAATTAACTGATATGAAAAATTCCCGGTCACATATCGCGTGTTTGTATAATAACCGGCATAATGCGGACCGGCATGCAAATACCGGAAAAATGCGCGCACAGGTCCATACTTGCTGGACAGAACCATGCGATAACTGATGCTGTTACGTCCATCTGCCCGGCTGTAACCGAATTCTGTCTCTATCTCCGTATCATTTTTATGATACAGACTGTTCAGAGAAAATATATGCGCTTGATCACCCAGATGGGTTTTATTCAATAAATTCAATCCCAGCAAAACATGTCGGGATGATTGATTTTCAACACGAACAGCTTTTTCTTCATGGATCTGTCGATAAAACCGCGGCCTTTGATAAAAGCATGATATTTTCGTCCGGTGATGCCGGTAGTAACCCGAGATGCCCCGGCCGTACCTTGAGGGATCCGTCAGTTCTGTCATCATAAGAGTACGGTCGCCTAGGGTAACGCCAAAACGGTCGGTCTCGTAGATCGCATAATACTCATCATAACGCCCCAGAACAGACAGGTGATATCGATTAGGCCCGCGGAGTTGAAACTCGACCCGATGGTTCTTTTCTGCATCCAGACTGCCTTTCCCCGAAATATCAAACTGGTGACCGGATTCAACTGTGCCGCTGCGGTCATCCGAAATATAATAAAGAGATCCGGAAATGGGCAATCGGTGATAAGGATCATACTTGACACCCTCCCTGGGAACAATATCCAGTCGATGAATGGCGCGTGATTTGACATTTTCATTACCCTGAATACTCGCCGTCACTTCGACATTTTTTTGTATCAGCTGCTTTGAAGCAGCATCTGTGGATGCGGTCACCAAAAACTTATATATTTCTCCGGACGCCAGTTTAATATTATTTTCACCCGTATATTTACAGCGTCGAGGTTCAATGCAGATGATTTCCGGCTGATTGCTCTGATTATGAATCATAAAAAACACTTCAATCGATTCGCCCGCCTGAATATAATCAGGGCCGGATAAAACCTGGAGGGACAGCTTTGATATACTTTTTACAACCACCCGAAATTTATAAAAATCATCCAGTTCAGGAAATTGACGGTTATGAAGCCGAACCTGAATCGGGTATTCACCAGCGGGAACATTTCCAGGCACCTTGAATCCGAGCAATTTTATTTCACTCTTCCCCGATTTCATTTGAAAAGGAAATTCACGCGTGATCAGCCGCCAGTCTTCCGGCAGTTGAACATGAATTTCGAGATCCTGAACTGAAGACGTCAGATTGGAGATTTCGAATACGGTTGTAGCGCTTTGGCCTGGCTGAACTTCTATAATTTCTTCATGAACGGGCCGAACCAGAAGCCGTTCCTGAGCCGCATAAAAATAAGAGCAGGATGCGACAAACATAATGAGACCAATGTATGCGAACCGTTTCATTCCGTTTTTCGAACTTATTAAATTCGATTCGTTATTGAACAACCAGGGTAAAATTTATACCGAACACGTCTTCATCACCGCAGTCCGCAATCAACAGTGCCTTGTAGGTACCCGCATCCAATCCGTTGAGTTTAATCTGGTATCTGGCTGAAGTGCCGGGATAAAGCCTTTTTTTTATGGTTTTGAATATACCGGCATCAGTACCCGATTCATCATAAATCTGCAGGAAAATATCGGGACGAACAGCGCGGTTACCGGTATTTTCGATGTCCACGTTCAGGGTGCGAAGACTGTCCTGATCGGACATATCCGTATTAAGAAATTTCAATTCCTGCTTTCCCGTATATTCAATATGTGTAATCATTTGAATCGCATACCTCAAGACAGTGCGAACGTTTAAAAATTTCGTTTCATCCGTGGGTTCAATGGGATCGACCACTTCGACCATCAGGATGCTCCAGTATGTTCCCGTTAATTCGTCATCAGAAGGAATCTGGATTTGGTAGGCAATCGTTGATCTTTCATGAGCCGGCACACGAAAGAACTGCGGGCTGTAGTCCATCCATTCCGCATTGGATTTTTCTATTGACCCTGGATTGCGATACACCGAACCCTCTTCAACTGAAAAAACATAATCATGCTGATAAACCCGAACATCTTGATCTTCATCAGATGTATTCTCGACGATGATATTCCCTTCATACTTGGATCCGGCCTGCACAGTATATTCATGAGTCAAGCTGTTAATGACAGCGATACCCGACCAGGCATAATTCGCAATAAAAAAACCGATCAGACATGTTGGAATAATGTGCTTTACAGAGCTCATATTTTCACGCTCCCAATTTGATTGTTATACAGAATATTGCTGACCAATAACTCTGTTCCTCTTATCTGCACAGCAATACTCTTCATCGTTTTCTAAGCGGATATTTTGCAAATTTCAGACCAAATCAAGTATCGATAAATTATTCTTTTCGACAAATAACGAGTTAAACGGATCGATATAAAATGGATCTTTCAATTTGTTAACAGTATATTCAGGATTTGTCTGCTGTTTTGATAATTTTTTTTATTCGATGCTTTTACTGGTATGGGATATGATCGTGCGCTTGAACTATTCGCTTTTAACAGCATATGTTTTTATCATAGATAAAGGGGCAGCCGTTGAAATGCTGCCCCTTTATCTTTAAATAATTGTGAATTAATTATCAGATAGTGTGTAGGTTACCGTAACGGATCCACCGCTTTCCGAATTATCCAGGTCCTCGAATGCATCAGATTCAAAACTTAGCGTATAAGTCAATTGATATCCGTTGCTTGCCCCGTCTGCGGTATAAATACTGCCGATACCGGTTACCAGATCATGAGAAGCGCCGCCGTCCAGAGTAGCTGCAGCACCAGCTGATCCGGCATCACCGTCACCATTTCCTGCGTCATCGGCCGCCTGCACTTGTAAATCCAATCCACCCGGCATGGAGCCCGTTGTAATTTGAGCTGAAATCGAACGCGAATCATCAGGAGCTGCCGCAATAATCGAAGTAATGTTCAGCCACAAACTGTTGTTTGTGGGAGAACCGATTGTGGCCGGTTCACCGGCTTCTGTCGGTGCCGTCACAGTGAACGCAATGTCTTTTGATCCCGCAGTCTCGATATCCAGCAAAGCTACTTCGGGAATCGTGAAACTGACATCATGCGTGTCATCTGCATCATCCTGTGCAAACACATTCCCCGCCACCAGCAGGGCTGCTATAATGATTAATCCTGTAAATCTCTTCATGGTGTTTTCCTCCTTGATGTTTTATTTATTTAATTGTTTGTTATTTCACATCCCAGAATTTTACGAATTGTTGACCTCCTTTGAGATCTTTGTTTTTGTATTTTCTATTTTTTTGTGTACAAAGGCTATGCCAAAAGGTTTCAGACTCGCTTAATATGAACAAATTGTCACAATTCGGCCTTGCCTCATCTCATTTCATGATATTTACATACTCAAGCAGGGGACCAAAAAAAATATAATATTTCATTTTGAAATGGTTATTGATACTATTGATGTCAAATTTGAAATGGTTATTGATACTATTGATGTCAAAATGGTGTGTATAATATATTATAAATTTATGAGTTATATTAATTTATCAACATCTTCAAATCACCATGTATAAAAAATCAGAATCAATTCAATCCTCCCGTCAAACAACAATAATGGTAATTCCTTCCCGTTCATTCGGGAAAAAATTTTACTAATACCGGAGAAAACAGATCAGGAACAGGGTGCGTCTTTACATTTTTTCAATCCAAACACTGCGGAAACCGATTTCCGGGGAATCATTAAAGAAGTCTCGGTCACATGAATGCCAATCCGGTCCCCCCGGCATAATTTTAAAATATTCTGCTGCACCGTGATCGGCCAGTCGCCACAAATCACCAATCGGATGATCAGGCAGTGGAAAGAAATAATGAAGGTGGATAATAAAATGTTTAAAAAGAAAATAATCGAGAATGAATTTTTCACGGTTTTTAAAC
>Ga0272441_10011541_pt1 | contig 13090 bp, 8 predicted proteins | sample SSMProp6N_FD_193582 | JGI IMG/M metagenome (GOLD analysis project Ga0272441, IMG submission 193582) | Marine sediment archaeal communities from Little Sippewissett salt marsh, Falmouth, MA, United States - SSM-Prop-6N | ecosystem: Environmental > Aquatic > Marine > Wetlands > Sediment ... | reverse complement strand
TCCACACCGATGCGAGGGAGTTCGATTGGAACACGCCGTCGATCACGGTCGGCAGTGCCACCGATCTCTGGTGGTTTGCCCTCGGTCGATAGGTCGAGAGGCAGGGAGGAGGCACATGAGAACACGGCGCGGTTTCACGCTTATCGAGCTGCTCATCGTCATCACCATCATCATCCTTCTGGCGGCGGTCCTCCTGCCGACGCTGGGAATGATGAAGGAACTCCTCGTCAGGCTCGAATGCAAGACCAACCTGAAGAAAGTCCACAACTACCTCATGGCCTACGCGAGCCGTTGGGACGGCAAGCTGCCGGGATTCGGCATGTCGTCAATCTACGAGTCGGAGCAGGGCTTCCCGGGCGGCACGCCCAAGGGCCGGCACCTGATGATGGAAACCCTCAGGGACCTCGGCGCGAAGTCGACCTACTTCTGCTGCCCCGCCTATCCGGGCTACAAGGAGCTGGAGGACACCGCCTACGGCCGGTGGGACGACGGGGCGTACAGGGGCGGCGGCGCCGGCGGCTGGCAGAAGTACTACAGCACGCCGGGCTATGTCTTCTTTCAGTACGTCGAGGACCACGGCCGGCATCCAACGGGCGGCACCGTCATGCCGAACCGCTGGGCCACTTGGAGCCGCTTCATGAACGGCCGCTTCCTGCCCACCCGTAGCGACAGCCAGGGCAATCCTCCCCTGGCCGCCGACGTCACGATGGTCGACACGGCCTATCACGGCTTCTATCACGACATCCATCGAGAGGGGCTCTCCGGCAGCGAGAGCGACGAGAGGTGCATTCAGCCGGGCGGCGGTGGACATACCCTCTTCCTTGCAGGCGACGTCATATGGTATGATTGGGGAGAGCTCGAAGCCCAGGGCGCCGGGTATGAGGCCAACAACGACCACTACTACTACTTCGGCATGGAGCCATTGACCAACTGACCCGGGACACGAGTCCGACAACATTGCGGAGGTAAGTGCCTTGTGCCAATGTGCTGCGAGGAGAGAGCGTGCGTTTACCCTTGTCGAGCTGCTGGTCGTCATCGCCATCATCCTGCTGCTGTTCGGCTTGTTGCTGCCGACGTTCCAGGGGATTGAAGCCCTGAAGATGAACACGCACTGCCAGAAGAACCTCCAGGAGATCGGCAAGGCGTTCAGCGCCTACGCGATGATGAACGGCGGCTGGTATCCGCACCCGGTGGACTGCTACTACGGCCAGAAATTCACCGGCCGGGGCTACCAGAGCGACCCCTGGGCCATCTTCCCCCAGCTGAACCAGCTCAGGCAGGTCGGCGCCAAGGTGGAGATCTTCTTCTGCCCGTTCGATCCCATCTACGGCGACTGGGACGCCTGGCCCGCCAGCACGTGGACGACCCCGTACGTCAGCGATGGCAACGCGTGGGTGAACACCGGCTACACCATGCTGACGTACCGCGGGTGGGGGGGTGGGGGGGGGCCGACGTCGCAGCCCGGCGGCCCGGCGTTCACCGACGGGCGATGCCCGATCGGCAACGACAGCGGCGACGACGACATCCCGATCGTGGCCGACCGGCTGTGGTATCGGAACGGCGGGAACTACAAGGGACTCAAGGGCGGCTGGTGCCACGGCGGCGGCCCGGTTGACGGCCTGTTCAACTCCGACTGCAACACGCTGTTCAAGGGCGGCTACGTCGTCCATACGGATGCAGCCGAGTTCGACTGGAACATGCCTGCGATCATCATCGGCAACGATCTCTACTGGTTTGCCCTGAATCGCTAGGCGCGAACGCCGGGAGGCGGCACATGAAAGCGCGGCGAGGGTTCACGCTCATCGAGCTGCTCATTGTGATCACGATCATCATCCTTCTGGCGGCGGTTCTGCTGCCGACGCTGGGCATGATGAAGGAGGCGCTCGTCCGGTTGGAGTGCAAGACCAACCTGAAGAAGGTCCATAACTACCTTCTGGCCTACGCCAGCCGCTGGGGCGGGCAGCTGCCGGGCTCCGTCCTCATGTCACATTTCACCGAGTCGGAGTACAACTTCCCGGGCGGCACGCCCGAGGGCCGCCACCTGATGATGGAAACCCTCAAGGACCTGGGCGCCAAGTCCACCTACTTCTGCTGCCCCGCCCATCCGCTGTACAAGGAGCTGGAGGACACCGCCTTCGGCCGCTGGGACGACGGGGCCTACAGGCTGAGCGACTGGATGAAGTATTACAGCACGCCGGGCTACGCCTTCTTCCCGTACGTCAGGAACTTCGGCCGGCACCCCAGAAACGGCACCATGAGGGCGAACCAGTGGCCCGCCTGGGCGCGCTTCACGAACGGCCGCTGCCTGCCCACCCGTAGCGACAGCCAGGGCAATCCTCCCCTGGCCGCCGACGTCACGATGGTCGACACGGCCTATCACGGCTTCTATCACGACATCCATCGACAGGGGCTCTCGGGCAGCGAGAGCGACGAGAAATGCGTGGAGCCGGGTGGCGGAGGCCATACCCTCTTCCTTGCAGGCGACGTCATATGGTATGATTGGGGAGAGCTCGAAGCCCAGGGCGCCGGGTACGAGGCCAACAACGACCACTACTACTACTTCGGCATGGAGCCATTGACCAACTGACCCGCGACACGAGTCCGACAACATTGCGGAGGTAAGTGCCTTGTGCCAATGTGCTGCGAGGAGAGAGCGTGCCTTTACCCTCGTCGAGCTGCTGGTCGTCATCGCCATCATCCTGCTGTTGTTCGGACTGCTGCTGCCGACCTTCCAGGGAATCGACCGCCTGGCGAAGAACACCCATTGCCAGAAGAACCTCCGGGAGATCGGCAAGGCCTTCGAGGCCTACGCCCGCATGAACGACGGCTGGTATCCCTATCCGGTCAACAACTGGTGGGGCTACATGTTCACCGCCACGAGGGACGCGGGTAGCCCGGACCGGTGGGTGTCTCTGACGCAGGTGATGCAACTGAAGCAGGTCGGGGCCGGGCCGGAGATATTCTTCTGCCCGTTTGATCCCAACTACGGCGACTGGGAGGCCTGGCCGGCCAACTCCTGGGAGACCCCATATGTGGCCAGTTACGACACGGGTCGCGTCCGGGTCTACACCGGCTACACGTTGATCACTTACCGTGGCTTCGGGGGAGGCGGTGAGCATTTCAGCGACGGCCGCTTTCCCACGGGCAACGACGGGTGCGGCGACGACATTCCCCTGGCGGCCGACATGCTCCAGTGTCGCGCCAACATGCTCATCATGAACGGCTGGCATCACGGCGGCGGCCTGCCGGACGGCCTGTTCAATGCCGACGGCAACACGCTCATGAAGGGCGGCTACGTCGTCCATACCGCCGCCGGAGAGTGGGACTGGAACAAGCCCGCCATCGTCATGGGCAGCAGTTCCAGAGACCAGTTCTGGTTTGCCCTGAAGCGCTGACGCGCACCCGCGAAAGACACATGGCGGCACGGACACCGCAGGGGGCGTTTTCCTGTGCCGACCGGCGAGGTCCTCGCAGTCGTCCGGGGCCCGAAGCGTCGGCGGACCGTGGATTCCCCACGGTGTACGGCTGCCGGCGCGAACGGGCGGCAACTTTTGCTGGCGTCGGCGTTCAACTTCGGCTAACCTGTGGGGCCTGCGGTGCCTGGGGCGCCGGGCGCCTGACCTGCAGGGTCGGAGACGGAGCGTATGAGGCATACCTTCGGCGCGATCATCTTCCTGGCGGCGGCCATGAGCGGCATCCCCGCGCTCGCCCAGGAAGACGTGTTCGATCCGAACAAGGAGTACACGCTCGACATCGTCACGTGGACGGCCGACGTCAAGACCGAGGGCCTGACCTGGGAGTGGCTCGTCAAGGAGTACCAGCGGTTCCGGCCCAACGTCCGCGTGAAGAAAGACATCCAGTCCAACCGGACGTACGAGGCCTGGGCCACGACGCAGTTCAAGTCCGGCTTCGCTCCCGACATCATGCAGTCGTTCTCGTGGAAGGCCCACCAGTGGGGCGCCGAGCAGGGTCACCTGGTCCCCTTGAGGAAGTACCTCAACAGTCCGAATCCTCACGACGGTCGCTATGCCACGTGGATCGAGTGTCTCTACCAGGAGCTGGTGGAGCTCAACGCCGACGTCTACTACGGCGAAATCTGGACCATCCCCATCAGCCTGAACACGCAGCGGTTCTACTACAACAAGGACATCTTCGCCCGGTTCGGGCTCGAGGTGCCGCAGACGTTCAGCGAGTTGGGCGACGTCTGCCGGCAGGTTCGCGAGAAATCGGCCGGTGAGATCGTCCCCATGGCCATGCCCAGCACCGGCGCGTGGCTCGGCTACGTGGGCTCGGGCGTCAACAGCCACCTGATCGACCGCTTCGACCTCATCAAGAAAGACTCGGGCGTCGAGGTCAACGAGCTGCTCGTGGCGGCGCTGAAGGGCATGTGGAACGCCGACACCGAGGGCATGTACTCCTACCACAAGCTCTGGAAGAAGATGAATGACGAGGGCTGGTTCCAGGAAGGCTGGGCCGGCTTCGATCAGAATCAGGCCGACAACCTGTTCACGAACGGCAAGGCCGCCATCATCCGCGAAGGCTACTGGATGAAGGAGGGCTTCGACAAGCGCATCGCCGGGGCGTTCGAGTTCGGCGTCATGCGCGAGCCGCTCATCGATGCCGAGTTCGTCGGCGAAACCGAAGACATCGGCCGCATGCTCGAACTCATGGCCAGCTACGGCAGCGAGCTGGCCGTCACCCGCCAGTGCCTGGAGCGCGGACGGTTCCCCGCGGCGCTCGACTTCCTCCGGTGGATGACCAGCCCCCAGGTGGCCGAGCAGGTGGCCAAGCGCCGCGGCGCCATGCCCAGCACGCGCGGCCTCGAGAGCACCTTCCCGCAGGACATCCTGGCGTTTCAGCCCGAGGTCGGAGGCCGGCCGCACGGGCCCCTCTTCTACAACGTCAGCCGGCCCATGGAGACCTGCTTTTCCCAGGTGGCCCCGCTCTACGTCTCCGGCGAGATGGAGCTGCCCGAGGTCAAGGTCTTCATGGCACGGCTTCACGACCGGTTCATCGACCTGAAACTCGAAGAGGTCAAGGAAGGCACTCGCCGGGGCATCTTCAAGGCGGCGCAGCTCTATGCCCGCTTCATCTTCGAGCAGGACGAGCTCCGGCGGCGCGGAATGCCCGAGCGCCGCAGCGAGGTGTTGATCTCGATCGGCGTCACGCTCGACAACCTCAAGAGCACCGAGGACACCGTCGTCGCCCTCATCGACGCGGCGTATCCCGAGGAAGGGGCGGCCGGCTACCGCCACGTGCCGCTCATTGACAAGCAGCGAGCGGCGTTCCTTCGCATGATCGGCGCCGGCCTCCTGGCGCTGTCGCTGGTCCTGCTGGTCGTCTTCCTCGCTACGCGGAATCGTCTCGGTCGCATGATGGGCTTCCCCGAGAAGGGCATCTACGTCTTCATTCTGCCCACCCTGATCTTTGTCGTCGCGTTCCGATACTATCCCGCCTTGAGCGGCATCTACCATGCCTTCACCCGTTGGGACGGCGTCAAGGTCGACGAGTTCATCGGCCTCGCCAATTTCAAGGAGCTCCTGAGCGACCAGGTGCTCTTGACCGCCACGCTCAACCTGCTGTGGATCCTCGCGGCGTTCTTCTTCAAGCTCGTGCCCCCCCTGGTGATCGCCGTGGTCCTGTACCACGTGGCAAGCGAACGGCTGCGCTACTACTTCCGCGTCATGTTCGTCCTGCCGCTGGTCGTGCCGGGCATCGTCTACTGGATGGTCTGGAAGCTCATGTATCAGCCGGCCCCCTCGGGCATCTTCAACGCCATTCTCTATCCCCTGGAACGGTGGATCCAGGGACTCGGCTTCGACATCCAACTGGCCCACAACTGGCTGGCCGACCCCAGGACCGCCCTCGGTGCCATCATCTTTCTGGGCTTCCCCTGGGTCGGCACCCTGGGGGTGCTCATCTACCTGGCGGGCCTGGAGAACATCGACCCGAACCTGTTCGAGGCGGCCGAGATCGACGGCGCCGGAGCGCTCAAGAAGTTCTGGTACGTCGAACTGCCCCTGCTGATGAGGCAGATCAAGCTCAACCTCGTCCTCGGCCTCATCGGGGCCATCCAGGGATTCGGCGCCATCCTGTTCCTGACCCAGGGCGCGCCGGCCTACGCCACGACCGTGCCCGGCTGGCAGATGTATACCGAGGCGTTCACCAATAACCGCATGGGGTACGCCAGCGCCATCGGCCTGGCGATGTTCGTCGTCATTCTGCTTGCGACGCTGACGGCCGGGAAGACCGTCAAACCGCAGGACTGACGTCCGCAGCGCGCAGTGACGCGCGACGTTGGCCCAAGAGGCCCGTAAGGTGATCCTGATGATCCGCTCTCATGTCTTCTGTCTGGTCCTCGTGCTGGTGCTCGCCGCCGGTCTCGGCCTGGAAGGCTGCCGGCGCCAGGAACGCCCCGAGGGCACGCCCGAGGAGTGGTACCAGGACGCGCGGAGCATGGAAGAGCAGGGGCTCTACTTCAAGGAGGAACGCGAGAACGCGCCCCTCGGAGCGCTCGAATACTACCAGTGGTGTCTCGCCGAAGGCCGGTTCGACGACTCGATCACCCGCGAGATACGCCACAGGATTGCCTGGTACTCCGCGCTGAAGCTCCTGCTGACCGAGGAGTTCATGAGCAAGGCCGACTACCGCGGCGCCATCGAGGCCATGACAGGCTTCCGCGACCAGTGGCCCGACAGCCCGTACCGGGCGCTGGCGCTCTACTACCGCGGCCTGGCGAAAGAGTATGACATCGACTTCCAGGACACCGCCGGCGCCATCGAGGACTACCGCCAGTTCATCGCCGAGAACCCCGACCATGCGTTGGTGCCCGAGGCCTGGTCGCGCATCGGCCACTGCTGGGAGTTCAACCTCGACAGCGCCGACTACGCGAAGGCCATTGCAGTCTACGACCGCCTCATCGAAACCTACGGCCCGACCAATGAGGTCGTCCGCCGGCCCGACACGCCGGAGCTGGTCCGCATGTGCGTCGAGCGGGCCCTCTACAATAAGGCCCGCATTCTCGAGGACTACCTGGCCGAAACCGATGACGCCGAGAAGGCCCGCAACTGCTATGCCCGGGCCGTCGAGTGCTATGGCCGCCTGACGGACCCGGTCTTCTTCGGCGCGGCGCGGTTCAAGCAGGCGCAGTTCGTTCACTACCGGTACGGCTGCCTTCTGGCCGAGCGGCTCGGCAAGGTCGACGAAGGCCTCGCCGCGCTCGAGCAGATGGCTCAGCGCTGGCGCGAGAGCCCGTGGTACGGCCGCGTTCAGTGGAGAATGAAGCAGATTCGCGAGCGCACGGGCCGCCCGGCTGCGACGCCCGCGGCGCCGGGAGGCGACGCGGACCGCCGGGACGAGCGCGACAAGTCCTGACGCTCGCTCAACGCGCGCGGCACGGACCGAACCGTCGGATGCTTCGAGGTGACTGAGGATGGGCGGCAAGACACGCAAGTTTCTTACCGAGCTTCCCAAGGTGGGCACGCTCCTGCTGTTCGGCGGGGCCGTGCTGTTCCCGATGTACATGATGATCGTCATCAGCTTCATGACGCCGGCCCAGTTGGAGCGATTCCCTTGGTTCCCGGTGAGCATGAACGTGCCTCGGCAGATCGACTGCCCGCGAGGCGGGATGGTCAGCCTGGAGCCGGCCGCCCTGGAACTCAGGCGCGAAGGCCGGCCGCCGCAGACGGTGACCATTGCGCCCGACGCCCGCTTCCAGCTCCACATGCCCGGCGCGGGCAGCTCCGACGATAGCTGGACCGTGACCCCGTCCGCTCAGGACGTCGCGGGCAACCCGGTCCCGGCGGTCGTCGCTGAGCTTCAGGCTGCCAACGTCTGGGATGTCGCGAGCGCGGATGGCGGGACGTTCACGATCGACGGCAAGCTGTTCGACCCGCCGGCGGGCTTCACGTCCACGCTGAGCGGGCTTCAGTATCGCAGCAGGGCGCTTCGCGAGCTGCGCCTTGCCGAGGCCGCATACCGGAAGTCAAGGCTCGCCTTGAAGGCCACCGACCGGGTCGGTCGCGCCGACGACGAGGCCACGCGATCGGAGTTCGAGCTCCAGGCCACCGTGGCGATGATGGAGACGGCGGACCTGGAGGACGTGGCCACCAAGGCGCTCGCGCGGGCCCGCACCTTCGCGGCCGAGGCCGCCAAGTGGCACATCCTCGCCGATGACGAGGTCGACGCCGCCCGGGAGAAGCTGAGGCGAGTCGGGCTGAATCTTGAACGTGTCCGAGGCCGGGTAGAACCCTACCTGGGGCGCCACGAGGCCAAGGCCCGAGGGAAGGCACGGTTCCGCAGCGACGGTGCCGCCGGGGAGATCGCCGCGTTCAAAGTCAACCGCGGTGAGACCATCGCCGTCCTGCTGGCGGACGCGGCCACCGAGGTGGCCAAGGTGCCCGGTCGCATCACGGTCGACACACAGTGGGAATTCAAGCTGAACACCGAGCGGCTGTTCCTCGTCCGCCCGCGGCCCGGAATCGAGCGAACCGCCGGACGCGAGACCGTGCCCGGCCGGCCGCTGGCGGACCTCGTCGCCAACCGCGACATCGACCTGGTGTGGAAGCCGGGCGAGACCGGCCAGGGAGGGCAGTGGCAGCACGACGGGCAGCCGTTCGCGCGGCTCCTCCCGCCTGGGTTCCATGTGCAGGCGCCCCCTGCGCCGGACCAGGGGGGCAGCGCCACGGTGATCCTCGCCAAGGGCACGGTCATCGGCACGGTGACCGAACCGGCGGTTCACGCGGTCCGTTCCGGCGATTCGCTCATTGTCGGCCTGGCTGTCAGGCAGCCGGACGGAACGTTCCAGATCCCCTTCGGGGAGGGCCGGTGGGTCTATCCTCTCCGCGTCACGCGCGACACGCCGTTCGGCATCCGCGCGACGTTGCCTGAAGACGGGGCGATGCCTCCTCCGGGTGAGAAGATCGCCGAGCAGTTCGTCAACCGCCAGCGGACGGTCGCGGGGACGCGCGCCGCAGGGTGGATGGCCGCCAGGGACGAGGTGTTCCTGGCTGCGCCGCCGGGCTTCGTGTCGACCTTCGCCGCGCCGGCATCCGACCTGAGAGAAGAGCGCATTCTCCCGAGCGGGACCGTGCTTGCAGCGTTGCGCATGCCGAAGGCCACCGTGACCATCGACGACGACTTCATCATCGTCGGCATGACCGGCGCGACGTGGGGCAGCGGGCAGTGGGCGTACACACTCGGCCACCTAGACTCGCTCCAGATTGTCAAGGGGACCGGCCCGCCCATGGCCGGCAGCGGACCGTGGTCGCTTGACCCCAGGACCGATGACCAGCAGCGGCAAGTGGATGAGGCCCTGGCCCCGGCGAGGGAAGCCGTCGGTCGGGCCGGCGCCGCCACGGCCAAGGCGGCCGGTGGCGACGGCATCGTGCGGAAAGAGGCCGAACTGGCTGTGCTCGCGGCGTCGCAGGCTCTTGCCCGTGCCGTCCAGGACGTCGTGCCGCCCGATACCATCGCCGAGTTTCGAACCGAGCGCCGCGTCAAACTCGAGTACTTCGACAACAAGTGGATGCTCGAGGGGCGCCCCGTCCGCTGGCCGCCCGGCTTCGTCAAGCTCCGGGACGAAGGCGGCATTCTGTCGGGGAGAGTCAGCGAGGCAGTTCTGGAGCGCGGCACGGTGCTCGCCCGGCTCTATGCCGAACGGCCGTGCGCCCAGGAGCTTCAGGCAAGCGGTCCGGCGCGCCTGCTGACTGCCGTCGCCGCCGACGGCGATGGGATGACCGTCAGCTTCGCACACGCGATCCCGTTTCCCGTGCGAGCCAATGTCCTGGTCAAGGATCAGCAGAAGGTCGGCGAGGGGCAGAAGCTGTGCGGCTTCTTCCAGTCCGAATGGCTCGACACGGAGAATTACAGCGAGGCCATCCGTTACGTCGCCCCGTTCATCTTCAACACGGTCATCGTGGCCGTGCTCACGATGATCTTCAGCCTGTTTTTCGCCAGCCTTTCCGCCTTCGTCTTCAGTCGGTTCCAGTTTCCCGGCAAGGCCGTCTTCTACGGCATGATCATCGTCCTGCTGATGATCCCCGGTGTCCTGAACCTGGTGCCGCTCTACGCCATCGTGAACACGATGGGATTGCTGGAGCAGCCACTCAACCTCCTGGGCCGGATCAACGCCATCCTGGTCCTGGTGCTGCCGGCCATCGCCGGTGGACAGGTGATGAACGTCTACATCATGCGCAACAACCTCGAGACGCTGGCCAAGGACCTGTTCGACGCCGCCCGCATCGACGGGGCGAGCAACTTCCAGACCTACCGGCACATCGCCATTCCGCTCTCGCGGCCCATCATGGGCACGCTGTCGATCTTCGCGCTGCTGAGCCAGTGGAACAACCTGATCTGGCCCTGGGTCGTCATCCGCCACATGGAGCACATGACCATCACCGCGGGCCTGGCGAAGCTCGAAGGCCAGAACCTCAGCGACTACGGCCTCCAGATGGCCGGTGCCGTCATCGCCAGCATCCCCCTGATCATCCTCTTCTTCTTCATGATGAACCTCTTCATCCGCGGCATGCAGTCGGGCGCCATCAAGGCCTGAGGCCCGGGCGCGGCCGGCGCGTTCCGCGCGGCTCGGGGCGACCGGCGACGCCCGGATTTCCTCCCGCTGTCCGTCTTGACAAGCGTCCAGCCCAAGCGTACAAGAGGCGGTTCGGCGAGAGCGTCGCGGCCGCGGGGGTCCGGCGCCGACCTGCCGTCAGGCGAGAACTTGGGGGCGATTCGATGGGCAAGTATGGGCATTTCAGTGACGACGGGCTCGAGTACGTCATCACCACGCCGAACACGCCGCGCGACTGGTTCAACTTCTTCTGGAACCCCACCTACCTGGCCTGCACGGGCCTGTCGATGAACGGCTGCTCGCTCTACCAGAACGAGGCCGGCGTCGTCACCAACCTCCTCGGCAAGCAGGACATGCGCGACGATTTGCGGACCGTCTACGTCCGCGACAACGACACCGGCGAGTTCTGGAGCGCGGGCTTTCTGCCGTGCTTCACCGAGCACGACGAGTTCGAGATGCGAAACGGCCTCGGCTACTCGGAGTTGACCACCCTCAAGAACGGCGTCCGCGTGTCGTTCGGCCTTTTCGTGCCGCGCAGCCACGCCGGCGAGCTCTGGACCGTCCGCGTGACGAACGAGTCGTCCCGGGCGCGCAACCTCTCGGTCTTCCCGGTGTCGACCATCATGCTCGACGGCGTCAACATGCCGTACGGCTACGTCGGTGGCCTGGACGCCTTCTTCTTGCCCAAGGAGAACTTCCTCTTCTTCCGCAACCGCACGCACACCGTGGTCGACGAGCGGTACCGGGCGTTCATGTACGCCGATTTCAAGGTCCACGGCTGGGACGTCTCGAAGGACTTCTTTCTAGGCAAGTACAAGAGCTTCGCGCGGCCCGAGCGCATCGAGCAAGGCAGGCTCGGCGACAGCGTGGCCAGCGCCGAGTACCTCGTCGGGGCCCTCCAGCACAACGTCAAGCTCCGGCCCGGCGGCTCGAAGCGGCTCAACGTCGTTCTCGGCGTGGTCCTCGACGAGGCGGAAGCCCGCAAGATGAAGCGGGCCTTCGCCGACTCCCGGAAGATCGACGCCGAGCTGGCCGCAGTCAGGAAGCAGAACGTGGCCCGCCTCGGCGGTCTCAAGCTCGACACGCCCGACGACGATCTCAACCGCCTGTTCAGCGTGTGGCTGAAGCACCAGCTCTACCTCATGGCCGACTGGGCGCGGTTCTACTTCAAGGGCTACCGCGACACGTGCCAGGACTCCGCGGGCATGAGTATCGTCAACGCCGACCGGGCGCTCGAGATGCTCAAGAAGGCCCTGCGGAACCAGCGGAGCGACGGCTTCTGCCCGCGGGCGTTCCGCGTGGCCAGCATGGACATCGCCGCGGCCGACAAGCACTACGCCGACTCGCCGTCGTGGATCAGCCACGCGACCGACGCGCTGCTCTCCGAGACCGGCGACTTGACGCTGCTCGACCACGTGGTCGAGTACTCCGACAAGGGCAAGGGCACCCTCTGGCAGCACAACCTCCGGGCGATGGAGTTCCTGTGGAACGACCGCGGCAAGGAGGGACTCAGCCTCGTCCACGCCGGCGACTGGAACGACCTGATGGACAAGGTCGGCGTCAAGGGCAAGGGGCAGGGCGTCTGGATGAGCTTCGCCCTGGCTCGCGTCCTCGTGCTCGTCGGCAAGATCGCCGGCTGGAAGGGCGACAGGCAAACCGCACAACTCTGCGCACGCCGGTACGCCACGCTCAGGAAGGCCATCCTCAAGCACGGCTGGGACGGCGACCACTTCATCTACTCCATCAACGACGACGGCCTCCGCATCGGAACGAAGAAGGCCCGCGAGGGCCGGTACTTCATCAATCCGCAGTCGTGGGCCATGCTCTCGGGCGTGGTCGACGCCGAAACCTACACGAAGATCGCCGAGACGCTCGAGCCGATCGTCGACACGCCCGTGGGGCCGGTGCACAACTGGCCGCCGTTCACGAAGTACAACCCCGGCATCGGCCAGCTCACGGGCACGCCGCCGGGCTTCTTCACCAACGGCAACGTCTACTGTCACGCGGCGGGATTCAAGGTGGCCGCCGACTTCGAGGCGGGCCGCGCCGACAAGGCGTTCGACACGTTCAAACGCATCCTGCCCGCCGAGGAGAAGTGCGAGCCCTACGCCCAGGTCAACGGCTACGTCGGCCCGAGCGCCATGCGCATGAAGCACCACGTCTCCGACGACCCGTGGCGGACCGGCACCGTGGCGTGGGACTTCCTCAACTGCGTGGACCGCCTGCTGGGCTTCCGCCGCACGCTCGACGGATTCCGCCTCCAGCCGCTGCTGCCGTCGAAGTGGAAGCAGGCGAGCTACGTCCGCCCGTTCCGTGGCACCGACTTCCACGTGACGATTCGCCGCGTCGGGAAGGGAAAGAAGACCGGCATCACCGTGAACGGCAAGCCCATCGAGGGCGACTTTATCGCGGTGCCGAAGAAGGGCCTCGGGAAGAAGGCCGTGAAGGTCGCCTGCACCATCACTTGAGTGCTCACGTAGGTCGGGTCAACAGACCCGACAACGGCCTGAACGCGTCGGG
>Ga0272441_10011538_pt1 | contig 13093 bp, 7 predicted proteins | sample SSMProp6N_FD_193582 | JGI IMG/M metagenome (GOLD analysis project Ga0272441, IMG submission 193582) | Marine sediment archaeal communities from Little Sippewissett salt marsh, Falmouth, MA, United States - SSM-Prop-6N | ecosystem: Environmental > Aquatic > Marine > Wetlands > Sediment ... | reverse complement strand
CCTGCGGTCGACTTCTACCGCGGTGAGGGACAGCTCTTCTTCCAGACCGGTGGCGTGACGTTCATGGCGCGCACGATCGCCGAGGAGTTCCCGGATTTCGAACGCGTCATCCCGAAGGACAACCCGATCGCTCTCATTTTTGACCGACGCGCGTTCCTCGAGGCGCTCCAGCGCATCGAGATCACGGCCGCAGAGGATTCCGGCGCCATCACCGTCCGCGCGACCTCCGATGAGAGCGCCGTACAGATCAACTCCTCCTCCAAGGACAAGGGGAAAGCTCAGGAGCGCGTTCGCCTGAAGAGGGTCCCGGGAGAGACCGTCGAGATCTCCTTCCGCGGCGAATACGTCGTCGACGCACTCAAGCGCCTCGACTCCGCAGACATCGCCCTCTGGCTAGCAGCCTCGGAGAAGGCTGGGCTGATCGAGCCTGCCGGCGAGAAGATCGCCGAACGCGATCAGGGGTTCCTCTACGTCTGCATGCCGGTTCGGCTGAGCACCTAGCCGACTCGAGGCTGCTCGAGAGCCCCTATCCGGCGGACAGCGCGTTCTTCGCCAGCTCGGTCCCGAGCCGCAGCGATTCGTCCAGCCTCGAAGGGTCCGGTCCGCCGCCTTGCGCGAAGGTCGGGCCACCACCGCCGCCACCGCCGAGAACGCCGGACATGGCGCGAACCAGATCGCCTGCTCTCACGGCCTTGATCTTCTTCGACGCTTTGCAGACCGCGACGCCCCGACCGCCCGCGTCTCCAACGAGAATGACGACGCCTGGGCGCACGCGCACCTCCAGCAGGTCCGCGAGCTCCTTCAGTTCGCCCGCGTCGATGTCGGCGCGACCGGAGATCACCCGGACCTCTCCGACCGTCTCCGCGGTACCGCCAAGCTCCTCAGCGATCGACTGCACGCGATCCGCCCCTGCGGCTTCGATCCGCCCGTTCAGCTCGGCGATCTGATGCTTGAGTCGCTGGACGCCCTGCTCGGGATCATCTCCCAGCACGTTTCGCATCCGCGCGGCGAACGCGTCCTGCTCGCGAAGCCGCGCGAGAACGCCGTCTCCCGTGATCGCTCGGATTCGGCGCACGCCGGATGCGATGCCCTCCTCCGAGACGATCTTGATCAGGCCGATCTCGCCGCTGCGACGTACATGCGTACCGCCACACAGCTCCTTGCTGACGGCCGCGGCCTCGCCCTCGTCGCAAACGGAGACCACACGCAGGTCTATCTTCCCCTTGTACTCGTCATCGAATAGGCCAATTGCTCCCGACTCCCTTGCTTGTTCCAGCGTCACTACTTCCGGCTTGACTTCCAGATCGGCAAGTACGACCGCGTTGGCGATCTCCTCAACGCGCGCGAGCTGATCGTCGGTCATCTTCTCGAAGTGCGAGAAGTCGAAGCGTAGCTCCCGATCGTTCACCTCCGAGCCCGCCTGCGCTGCATGCGAGCCGAGGACCTCGCGCAACGCCGCGTGCAGGAGATGCGTTGCCGTATGATTCCGCTCGATCCGGAGACGTCGTTCGACATCGACCGACAGCCAACAGCGATCTCCCTTCTCGAACGAGCCTTCCACATCGCTGACACTATGCAGAAAGACGCCCTTTGAGTTTCTCGAGACATGCGTCACGGTCGCCCGTCCCTGGCGATCCAGATTCTCGATCCGCCCGGTGTCAGCGACCTGCCCACCGGCCTCCGCATAGAATGGAGACTTCGGGAAGACAACGCGTGTAATCCCGCTTTCAGCCTTGAGTACATTCTCGACGATCGCTTCGCTCTCGACGCCCTCGTACCCGACAAAGATCGTCGGTGCCGCGCCGGCTGGGATCACGTCAGCATCCGCAGTCAGCGAGGCTCCCACGCTGACGCTGACTTGCGCTCGCGAACGCTCCCGCTGAGTATCGAGCGCTCTCTCGAACCCCGCTACGTTGACATCGAGCCCTTCGTCTCCCGCGATCTCTACGATCATCTCAAGCGGGAATCCGTAGGTATCGGTCAGCTCAAAGGCGAGCTCCCCGGGAAGGATCCTCTTCCCATCCGCCTTCAGCTCTTCGATGTGCTTGGTGAGCCGCCGCTCCCCATCCCGCAACGTCCGACGGAAGGTCTCCTCCTCCCGTGCGATAAGCTTGGCCGCAAGGTCGCGCGTCTCGACGATCTCCGGGTAAACGCTCCTCATCACGTCAATCACGGGATCGACGAGCAGTGCGAGCGATCTCTCCGGCAGCGCAAGTCGCTCGCTGGCGCGGATCGCCCGACGCAGCAACCTTCGTAGCACGTACCCCTGGCGCTCGTTTCCCGGCATCACGCCCTCCGCGAAGAAGAACGGCATGCCGCGCAAGTGATCGGCGATCAGATTCCGATAACGAAGGCCCTCCTCCGGTATCCGCCCTGGAGCGACCGCTTCGATCGCCTCGATGATCGGGGCGAATACGTCGATGTCGAAGACCGACGGCACCGACTGCAGGACCGCGGTCGTTCGCTCGAGACCCATTCCGGTGTCGATGTTCTTCCGTGCGAGAGGAACAAGGCTGCCGTCCTCCTGCGCGTCGTACTGAATGAAGACGAGGTTCCAGATCTCGTTGTACCGATTGCAGTCGCAAGCCGGCCCGAGACATTCCGGCCCGCACGCGAGCTCTTCCCCTGCGTCGTAGTGGATTTCCGAGTCCGGCCCGCACGGCCCAGTGTTCCCCACCGGTCCCCACCAGTTGTGCGTCTTGCCGAGCCTGACGATCCGATCGGCCGGAAGGCCAATGACGTCGGACCAGATGGCGTGGGCGTCGTCGTCTTCCTCGTAGATCGATGCCGTCAGCCGCTCCGCGGGTACCCTGAGCTCCTTCGTCAGGAACTCCCACGCCAGCTCGATCGCTCCCTGCTTGAAGTAGTCGCCAAACGAGAAGTTGCCGAGCATCTCGAAGAACGTGTTGTGATAGGCCGTCCTGCCGACATTCTCGATGTCGGTTGTCCGGAAGCACTTCTGGCATGTCGTCGCACGTTCAAACGATGGCGCGACGTGCCCCCAGAAGATGTCCTTGAACGGGACCATCCCCGCGGCCGTGAACAGGAGCGTGGGATCGCTCGGCACAAGAGGGGAACTCATGAGGCGCCTGTGCTCTCGCTCGGCAAAGAAACCGAGGAACCGTTCTCGAAGTTCGGTCGTTTGCATGGAATGCTCCTTCGTTTCCGGCGATCCGCGGGCGCCGAAGCACCTTCTCGATTATGGGGCCCGCTTGTTCCCTCCGCAACACGGTGCCAATGTCCGTTGCCCTCTCTCGGAGCCAAGCCTATACTGGCGGGCGGGAACCGGGGATCGACGAGTCGCGGCTTCCGAGGGGGACACCGGAATCGTGGCGCCGTTTTCGCCAAGGCATTGCGCGCTGGTCCACCTCTTCAAGGATCTCGCGAAAGTCGAGGGTGAGGGGATGCGAGAACACCGACAGGGCCACATCCACATGGGATTCCGTCTTGACAGGCGCCTCTTCCTCGTGCTCGTGGTCGTCGTTGTGAGCCTCCTCCTCTCGCTGTTCATCGGACGTCACTTGGAGATCAAACGCTTCCGCCGAGAGCTTGTCGAGCTACATCAAGCGAAGGACGCTGCCTCTGCCGAGCAGGAGGCCCTGCGAGAGCGCCTAGCATCAGCCGATGATCCAACCGCGGTGGAGTCGCTGGCCAGGGAGAAGCTCGGCCTTGTCATGCCGGGCGAGGAGAAGGTTATCTTCGTGGAGGAAGGGGCACCATGACCAGTAGGTTCGTCCACCTCCACGTTCACTCGGAGTTCAGCATCCTTGACTCCTCCTGCAAGATCTCCGCTCTTCTGGCAAAGGCTCGCGAGTGTGGAATGGACGCCATTGCGCTCACCGATCACGGAGTGATGAGCGGCGCCATCAAGTTCTACCGCCAGGCGGACCGCGCAGGCATCAAGCCGATCCTTGGATGCGAGATCTACGTAGCCCCCGGCGACCGCCGCGATCGGACCGCTCAGAATGGTCATCGCTACTATCACCTGGTCCTCTTGGCGGAAAACGAGACCGGCTATCGAAACCTCCTCACGATCGTCAGTCGCGCCCATACTGAGGGTTTCTACTATCGCCCTCGAGCGGATTATGAGCTTCTCCGGTCACATGCCGAGGGCCTGATCGCCCTCACTGCCTGCGAGAGCGGCGAGATTCCGCGGCTGCTCCAGAGCGGACGAAGTGAGGCTGCTGCTGCTGCCGCGCGCAGGCTCCAAGAGGTCTTCGGAAAGGAGAATCTGTTCATCGAGATTCAACACCACGGGACCGAGCGAGACGCGCGCATCCGCACCCAGCTGGTCGCCCTTGCCAGGGAGCTCGACCTACCGCTCGTTGCAACGAACGACGTGCACTTCCTGGCCTCCGAAGACAAGTTGGCCCACGAGGTCCTCCTAAACATCCGCGCCAACAAGACGCTCGAGGATCCGGACCACCGGACGTTCGACGGGGAGGGATACTATTTCCGGACGTCGGAGGAGATGGAACACCTCTTCGCAGACTTCCCCGATGCGATCGCGAACACACGCGCGATTGCCGACCGCTGCAACGTGAAACTGGAGTTCGGTCAGCCGATGATCCCTCCGTTCGCGCTCCCTGAGGGCCAGACAGACCCCAATGTGTACTTGCGCGACCTTGCCGAGCAGGGCGCGGCGGCGCGATACGGAGAGATTTCCGATGCCGTTCGCGAGCGGCTTGACTACGAACTCTCGGTCATCGAGAAGATGGAGTACGGCACCTATTTCCTGATCGTCTGGGATTTCGTGCGCTACGCCCGCGAGAACGAGATCTCGGTCGGCCCAGGGCGCGGCTCGGCGGCGGGTAGTCTCGTCTCCTATGCCCTGGGAATCACGAACGTAGACCCGCTCAAGTACAGCCTGCTCTTCGAGCGGTTCCTCAATCCCGATCGAATCAGCCTCCCCGACTTCGACATCGACTTCTGCGTCAAGGGTCGCGACGCGGTTATCGACTACGTTCGCAGGAAGTACGGCGGCGAACACTGGTGGGAGCGGATCGCACAGATCGCCACATACGACAGGATGGCTGCACGAAGTGTGGTTCGTGACGTGGGACGCGTCCTCGGCATCCCATACGGCACGGCCGACCGCGTCGCGAAGCTGATCCCGTTCGGATGGGGGTTGAAAGCGGCCGTCGAGCGCGTCGCTGAGCTGCGCTCGCTCTACAATGATGACAGCGAAATCACGCGACTGATCGACATCGGCCAGCGTCTCGAAGGCCTCACGCGCAACGCGTCGACCCACGCCGCGGGACTGGTGATCGCGCCCGACAGGCTCTCACATCACGTTCCCCTACTCCGCCTTGGCGAGGGCGAGTTCGTCACGCAGTTCGATATGATTGACGTGGAGGCCGTCGGTCTTCTCAAGTTCGATTTCCTGGGACTTCGCAATCTAACGCTGATCGAGGAGACCCTGCAGTCGTTGAAGGAGCACGCCGACGTCGACCTGTGCGTCGACACTCTCCCTCTCGACGATGATGCGACTTTCGCAATGATTCGAGACGGGCGCACGGCCGGCATCTTCCAGCTCGAGAGTTCGGGCATGACGAACCTCATCCGTCGCGTGCAGCCGGACCGCTTCGAGGATCTCATCGCGCTTCTTGCCCTCTATCGACCAGGGCCGCTAGAGAGTGGGATGACCGACGAGTACGTCGAGCGCAAGAGCGGGCGCAAGGCGGTCTCCTATCCTCACCCGAATCTCGCCGCGATCCTCAAGGACACGTTCGGCCTCCCGATCTACCAAGATCAGGTCATGATGATGGCTCAGGCTCTGGCCGGATTCACGCTCGCCGAAGCGGACATCCTCCGCAAAGCGATGGGGAAGAAGAACAAAGAGATCATGGACAGCCTCAAGACGAAGTTCATCGATGGCTGTCTCGCCAACAACGTCCCTCCGGAGCAAGCCGAGAGCACGTTCGCCGACATGGAGAAGTTCTCTCGATATGGGTTTGGCAAGTCGCACACGACGGCCTACGCCTTCGTCTCCTATTGGACCGCGTATCTCAAGGCGAACCATCCGACCCATTTCATGGCCGCCCTCCTGACGAGCGTTCAGGGCGATACGGACAAGGTCGCCGAGTACATCGGTGAGTGTCGCGAGATGGCCATCGAGGTTCTTCCGCCGGACATCTCGGAAAGCCGGCACGAGTTCACGCCGGTCATCGAAGGGCAGATTCGATTCGGCCTCTGCGCAATCAAACACGTCGGCCGAGGCGCCGTGGCGGCCATTGTGAACGCCCGGAAAGACAAGCCCTACGACTCTTTCTTCGACCTCTGCCGCCGGGTCGACGAGGACGGACTCGACAGGGAGGCTCTCGAGGCACTCGTCAAGGCAGGGGCTTTTGATCGCCTCGGAGCGTCCCGCCGCGGCCTCCTACGCCATCTGTCGGAGGGCCTTGAGCTGATGCAGCGAAAGAGGCACGAAAGGCAGACCGGGCAGCAATCGATTTTTGCCAGCTTGGGAGAAGCGACGGTCGATCCGGTCATCGCCGAACCAGAGTTCGAGCGCAGTGATCTTCTCGCATTCGAACGCGAGCTCCTCGGCCTCTACGTTACCGCTCACCCTCTCGACGACCACAGGGAGGCGCTCGACTTCTACTGCCTCTCAGCCTCCCAAGCGAAGGCTCTGGAGAAGGGTGGCAAGGGAATCGTCGGCGGGCGCCTGAAGAAGATCCGTCGAATCGATACGAAACGAGGGGATCCGATGGCATTCATCACGGTGGAGGACGGGACCGAGGAGGTCGAGATCACCGTCTTTCCCAAGGTCCTGGAGGCATCCACGCCGCTCTTGCAGGAGGATGCGCTCATCGGTGTCGCCGTTACGGCGGACTCACGAAACGGCGAGATCGGCTTGATCGCAGAGGAGATTCTCTCTCTGGACAAGGTCTCCGACCGCATGACCCTCTCCCTGCTACTCACGATTGACACGACCCGCATGGACACTGAGCGTCTCACGCAGGTTCAGACTGAGCTTGCCCAACACTCGGGCGATGCTCCGGTCTGCTTCCGGCTCGTCGACACGCTGGGTGCGATCGTCGTTCGAGCTCACGAGCGCTACTCTGTCGCGCCAAGCGATGACCTTCGTAGCACGCTCGCCACTGTCCCCGGCATCGTCGACGCTTGCTACCGGAGAAGCACATGAACCCGAGCTGGCGCGGCGTCGTCCGTTGGCTGACCCCCGGGATGCGGGTCAAGCGGTGGATCCTCCTGTCCATCGCCTCGATGGGCATTCTCGTGGTTGCACTGCTGTACGTGGTTGACACCGATCTCGTTCGCTTCGTCTATCGCGCACTTCCCGGTGGGGGAGCCATCCGCTACGTCATCATGGGCGCCGGCTTCGCCCTTGGCGTGGCCGGCTTCGCCCTATCGCTCGTTCGACTCGTTCGCTCCGTCGCCCGAAGCGTCTCCTCGGATCCTCGCCTCAAGCCCTCGACGATGATCTATCGACGTCGTCTTCTCGAACGCGGGCCTCGCGTGGTGGCTCTCGGCGGCGGTACAGGTCTCTCAACCCTTCTTCGAGGACTCAAGGAGGAGACATCGAACATCACAGCCGTTGTTACCGTGATGGACGACGGAGGCAGCTCGGGACGACTCCGCGAAGAGATCGACGTGCTCCCCCCCGGCGACGTCCGCAACTGCATCCTCGCCCTTGCCGAGGACGAGACGCGTCTGTCCGATTTCTTCCAGTATCGATTCGACGCTCCGGCGGAGCTTGCCGGTCATTCCCTTGGGAACCTTGTTCTCGCCGGTCTCGAACAGGCGACCGGAGGATTCGACAGGGCGGTGGAGGCGATGAGCCACTTCCTGAACATCCGCGGCCGTGTCCTGCCGGCGACCTTGACCAAGACGCACCTCGTTGCCTTCATGGAAGACGGGACACGCATCGAAGGAGAAAGCGAGATCTCTTCCGACCCACGACGCATCGCTCGTCTGGAACTCTCCTCCTCGCCCGTCCCAGCGCATGAGGAGGTCCTGAAAGCGATCGCTTCGGCCGACCTGATCCTGCTCGGCCCGGGCAGCCTGTTCACGAGCCTGATCCCCAACCTCCTCGTCCGCGGCATCGCGTCCGCTATCGAGCAAGCAGCGGCGGAGAAGGTGCTCGTGGCGAATCTAATGACCCAACCAGGCGAGACGGAGGCATTCACGTTGCGCGATCACCTCCGGGTTCTCAGCGAGTACATCGACCTGAGACGACTCGACGCGGTCCTCGTGAACGCCGGCCCGACCGATGAAGCCCTTCTCGTCGAGTACATCGGCGATGCCTCCGAGCCCGTCCGAGACGATCTCGAGGTTCCGAACGAGTACGGCTTAGCCGTGATCCGCGTGGATTTGGCGGGAACCGCACAATGGGGCGGCAAGGAAACGATCAAACATGATTCGCGGAAGCTGGCCCGCACGCTCACTCGGGAGACAAGAGCATTTGCCGCCCCTCGCCGAGATCGGTCAGCCTAACCCTTGACTACCGCCAACGGAAGAAGTCGCGCGACCGCCCTATTGATCCCGGCCTCTTGCGCTGCTCCGACCACTCTTTCGACATCCTTGTAGGCGGCCGGCGCTTCCTCCGCAATGCCCCGCTTGCTGTGCGCCCACACGCGAATCCCCGCTGACCCGAGATCTGAGATCACGGTCTCTCCCCAGAAGCGCTTTGCTGCCTTCTTTCGCGACAAAGCGCGCCCCGCTCCGTGGATTCCGCTCCCGAACGTCTTGTCCATCCCGACCTCGGTTCCGCGCATGACGTAGGATGCCGTGCCCATCGTCCCCCCGACCAGCGTTGGATGCCCGACGCTTCGGTACGGCTCAGGGGACTCCGCTCGACCCGGCCCGAAGGCTCGCGTCGCACCTTTCCGGTGTACGAGAACCGGGCGTCGCTCTCCGTCAACCAGGTGTTCTTCGATCTTGGCGTTGTTGTGACCGATGTCGTACACGGTTCGGACGTCCTCCGCCTCGACGCCGCACACTCGGGCGATCGACGAGCGAACGAGATGCGCGATCACCTGCCGGTTTGCGAAGGCGCAGTTGGTGCCACACGCTACCGCACTCAGGTATCGCCTTCCCGCATCGCTTCCGATTTGCGCGCAGACCAATTCGCGCTCCGGAATGGACATCCCCTGCTTCCTGCTCGCCTCGGCTATCAATTTTAGGTAATCCTGTCCGATCTGGTGCCCAAGCGCGCGGGAGCCCGTGTGAATCGACACCACCACCTGTCCCCGCGCGAGCCCATATAGGGCGGCTGCCTCCGCATCCAGAACCTGATCGACAAACTGCACCTCGAGGTAGTGATTGCCTGACCCAAGCGTGCCGACTTGCCCGAACTGTCGCTTCTTCGCCAGGTCGCTCACCGTTGACGGATCGGCCCCCTCCATCCTGCCACGTTCTTCGATGAATGGAAGGTCGGCTGATGTCCCGAACCCTTGATCGATGACGAAGTGCGCCCCGTCGCGAAGCACTCGATCGATCTCTCTGATCGGCAGGCGGAGCTTCCCCGTCGAACCCAAGCCCGCCGGCACCGTGTCATATAGATCCTGTCCAAGACGATCCGCCAAGGAAAGAACCTCCTCGCGCGACAGCGGCACAGCCAACAGCCGGACCCCGCAATTGATGTCAAAGCCAACCCCTCCGACGACAGCGACTCCGCTCTCGAGATCGAAGGCACCGACTCCGCCGATCGGGAAGCCGTAGCCGGGATGGACGTCCGGAAGTGCGATGGAGGCCCCGACAATCCCGGGCAGCGTCGCCACGTTTCGCACCTGCCGGAGAGCACTCCACTCCGCGCCACGACGCTCGTCCGACTCCAGCTGGGCGACCGTATCCGGATCCCCATAGATCACTCCGGGAACGCGCATTGCACCGGTTCGAGCAAGACGCCACTCCGAGGGGCCGATCTGCTCCAGCAACCGCTGCTCGCTCATCTCAGGTCTCTTCTCCTAGATATCGAAAACGCATTCCGCCATCCAGCCGCCTGCATCCTGTTCCACACGGAGCCCCAGATAGCTGATCCCCTTCACTTCGGCGCCTCGCGCGTGTCGCGACGGGTCGAGTGCCTCACCCCACGCCGCCCCACGTAGGCTGAACCCTTCCCCGCCCCGGTCGATCACGACCTCGAAGCATCGGAAGACGAGACCCGTCAGATCCTTCTGCGCCACCAGATCCCCGAGCCACTCGACGAGCAACTCAGGCAGCGTCTCGGCGTGGCAGAGGACGTCATGGCGGATCGCCGCCTCGATGCCGTCGACTTCCACCATCAGCGCAAAAAGGCCACGCGCCGCTCCGCAGAATACGCTCGTCACGCTGTCCCCGCGGACACGGATCCTCGCATCAGCAGGATGATCGAGATACTCAATGCGCACCCTCTCGCCCTCCCGGATCATGCCCCTCCGCCAAAAGCCGCCTCAAACAGCGGCGCATAGACGGCTCCGTCGGGCGTCAGGCGACTCTCCATCAGGACGATCCGGTCAACGCGCACCGTCTGGGCCTGCAGCGGGTTCAACCGATCCACGATGCCTCCAAGCGCAGGATCGGGCGTCCCCTTGATCCGCGCTACCGTAACGTGGGATGCTGGGCGCTTTCGCTCTGGATCGAAGCCGATGCCACACAACTCCCTGTTCACCTCGCAGACAAGCTTCACATACGCTTCCGGCGTCACGCCACCGCACCAAAGCACCCTCGCTCGGTCGATCGAAGGGAAGGCGTCGAGACAATCGAGTCTCACCTCGAACGGAGGTCGATCCGAGACGACCCGCCTCGCGACCTCATCGAGATCCACAGTGAGTGTCGGGTCGATGTCGCCGAGGAACCGGACCGTTACGTGGTAGTTCTCAGGCCGCACCCACGATGCGCGCATCTTCGTTGCGGTCCTGATCTGCTCAGCCACCGAACCAATGGCCTCTCTTGTGCCCGGCGCGAGCGGGATGCAGAAGAACGTGCGCATGCTTCCTCCTCTACGCATAGCATGATACCTCACCCTAGTCACCCCGAGCAGACTCATCACACCTTGGCCGTTCCGGCCAAGCCGGTACAATGATCCCATGCGCCCCAGCTCGCGAACGGCTCTCTTGTGCGCCCTCTGGATCGTCGTCACCTCCACGACCGCGCTTGCCGCGCAATACCTCGTCTCCCAGGACGGATCAGGCACGCACACCACAATTCAGGGCGCCCTCACCGCAGCAGGCTATGGTGACGTTGTCTTCGTCACGCCCGGCATCTATGAGGAGGGGATCAGCTTCAAGAACGGCGTCACGCTGGTCGGCTCGGGCGCCGGTTCGACCACTATCCGATACGGATATGGCTTCGATCCCGTCGTGCATGTCAGACACGCCAGTGCCGGTCGTATCGAGGGATTCCGCATCGAGCGCACCGGAGCCACGCTCCCCGCACCGGCAGTCCTTCTCGAATCTGCGTCGATCACGGTAGCCGACTGCACGATCACCGGCGCACAGCAAAGCGGCGTCGAGATCGTCGATTCGACGTCGAGCCCGACAATCGAGGATTCCATTATCCGCGGAAACGGCGAGCACGGGATCTGGGCACACGATGGAGCTCGCATCCGCGTCGTCGGCTGCCAGGTTCTCGAGAACGCCGGAAGCGGCCTTCTCCTAACAGATACGGCTGTGGTGGAAGCGTCGGGAACCGAACTGGCCAACAACGATGCAGACGGAATCGCCCTCACCAATGGCGCGACCGCCTCCCTCGTTGACTGCGACCTTCGCGGAGGATCCGCATGGGGCGTTCGCCTCTCTGGCACCGCTCGGCTCGATTTGGAGGATTGCGTCCTCGATGGACACGAGCTCGGTGCCCTTCTCGTGACGGAGAACGCCTCCGCGAGCCTGACCGGCTGCGTTCTTTCGGAAGGCGGAGCCGGCATCGAGGCAAGGGATGCAAGTTCCCTCCGAGTCGAAACCACGACGATCCGCGAGACTTCCGCCGCAGGTATCGCAGTAGACGGCACGGCGGGCGGAATCTTGTACAGAGTCGAAGTTGACAGGTGCGGGAGCGACGGGGTGCGGCTCGCCTCCGAGGCTGCGTGCTCCGTGGACCACGCGACCGTCGTTCGTAACGAGCTTTCCGGCATCCTCATCCGCGGCTCCGACGTCTCCGTCTCGAATACGATCGTCGCCTACAACGGTCGCCACGGCATCCGCAGCGAGCGGCTCACCGGGGACCCTGGAACCCTCGTTCTCAGCCACAACAACGTCTGGGGAAACGGAGAACTCGACTACGCCGGGATGGCTCGGCGAACGACTGACCTGTCCTCTCCTCCCGAGTTCGCCAACCTCCTCGCCGGGGACCTCACCCTCCGCCAGGAGTCGCCGTGCATCGATCGTGGCAGTCTCGGAACAACGATCGGCGCCCATCCGAATCCGGCGGTCCGCTCCGCCGCGCTCGTCGAGATCACACCCATGCTGCGCGATGTCCTCTTTGGCTTCGACGTCTCCGGGCTTATCCGCCTCGAGCCCGCGTCGCTGGCGCTCGAAGTAGCCGAGGCCGGTGCAGAGTACGAGGACGATTGCGTCTCCTTCTCGATACGCTCATCCTTCGCCGGCCAACTAGGTAAGCGCACCGTCGGCAGCGCGCACTTCGCTCCATCGCCCTGGTCTCTCCCTTCTGCTCTGCTATCGGCAAGCATGGATCTCGCGGGCGTCCTCGACGGCGTCGAATCCTGGCTTGACGCTGCCGCTTCTGTAAAGATAGCCGGCTCCTGGTTCAGTCTGTCGGCGCGTTGCTCCAGAAGATGGCCGTCCAGCACGTGGTATCACGACATCGATCTCAGTCTCGGGACCGCCCTCCGCCTGCAGCTTTTCGCTCGCACCGCCGATCTTCGGCCAGAGTCCCTCATCGTCGCGATCGAACGCGCCATCTCGCGCGACGGTCGCGCGTTCGTGGGCGACGCGTCGATCGCGCTCGGCGGAACCTCGACGGCCACATTGTCAGGCATCTGGACTGATGATGCCCGATCGGTCTCCGCTCATATGTCGGCGACCCTCGACGACTTCGAACACGCGACCGCCTCGCTTCGCATCGACGAACGACCTGCGGACGTGTCGCTCACCATCAAGGTCAAGCTCGCCGAGCTCACGTTGGCCGACGGCTC
>Ga0272441_10011537_pt1 | contig 13095 bp, 11 predicted proteins | sample SSMProp6N_FD_193582 | JGI IMG/M metagenome (GOLD analysis project Ga0272441, IMG submission 193582) | Marine sediment archaeal communities from Little Sippewissett salt marsh, Falmouth, MA, United States - SSM-Prop-6N | ecosystem: Environmental > Aquatic > Marine > Wetlands > Sediment ... | reverse complement strand
TTACCGATTGAAATATCGATATTATTATTTTTTATTTCAACGTTTTTTTCCTTAGCCATTTTCAGTTCCTGCCTTCGTCATTATTGATTTAAGTTCAATTGCTCCACGTTTTCTTGGCCAGATTCCTCCAGGCCTGAAGACCATCATAACAATCATGGTAACTCCAAAAATCAACATCCGGTATTGTGCAAAAGCCCTGAATGCTTCAGGAAATAAACTAATGGCAGCACTACCAATTATAATACCCGGAATAGAACCCATTCCACCGATAAGAACAATACAGAACAGCAGACATGATTCCATAAAATTGAAGCTCTCAGGAGAAACCATCATCAGTTTTGAAGCATAAACATTTCCTGCTACACCGGCAAGACCGGCACCCAATACAAATGCTAATAATTTATAAAATCTTACATCAATTCCAGTTGATTCTGCAGCTATTTCATCTTCACGGATACAATTCCATGCTCTGCCGATTCTGGAACGTTGCAAATTGATTAAACCCATGATAGTTAAACCAACAATAATCCAAATATAATAATAAAATTTTGTTGAATTATCAATCACAAAAATACTTCCTAGAGAAGGAAAATCTATTCCGAAAACGCCATTTGGACCACCAGTAAAACCGAATGGATTATTATTCAAAGTAAGACGGACAATCTCACCCATTCCAATGGTAACAATACATAGGTAATCTCCTCTCAAGTGAATAATCGGAGAGCAAACCAGGTATGCAAAAGCTGCTGCAGCGATAGCACTCACTGGTAGTAATACAACAACAGGGATCCCAAAGCTTGTATTCAGAATTGCTGTCACATAAGCACCGATTGCCATAAATCCCATATGACCTAAATCAAAAAGTCCAACCTCACCTAATACAATATTCAGACTTAAACCCAATAAGGCATAAATTCCAAAGAAAAAGAAAACATCTACCCAATAAGCACTGATGAAAAAAGGGAATCCAATAAATAATATTACTGCGGATAAAATTGGCCAATAGGATAACATGCTTTTACTACTTGTACTTTTTTTCGAATTCATATTCCAACCCCCTATACCTTTTCGGCAATTTTTTCACCCAGTAATCCAGTGGGGCGAAAAATTAGTACCAGTATTAAAATTAAAAATACAAACACATCCTTGTATGCAGTTGAAATATAGGTTGAACCCAACATCTCAAGAACACCTAATAGCAATCCACCAATCATTGCACCTGGAATATTCCCAATTCCGCCTAATATTGTCGCGGTAAAAGCCTTCAAACCATAATTCCATCCCATAATAAAACTAATCTTTCTATAATACATTCCAACCATTACTCCGGCCATTCCACCTAATGCAGGACCAAGTGCAAAGATAAAGAAGATAACTGTTTCAATATTGATCCCCATGAGTGCAGCAGTATTCCGGTCTATTGCACATGCCCTGATTGCTGCACCAAAAGTCGTTTTTTGTACTATATAAAATAAAACTGCCATAAGAACAAAGGAAATAATCAATATAATAATCTGGAGTAAATTTACTCTGATATCTCCGATATTTAACATTGTTGAGGGTACTACCTGGGGCAAATATGCCCGTGGCCTTGGACCCCAAAGAACCATGATTCCATTCTGAATAACAATTGAAGCTCCCAATGCTGATACTACTGCAGGAAGACGACCAGCCGGGTAAATTGGACGATAGGCAATTCGCTCTATAAGAGTACCGGCAATTCCTATGCCGATTGCGGCTATTAATATAGCCGCAATCATACCACCCCATACACCAAATGTAGAGGAAACATAGGCAGAGCCTGATACGAGAAGAGTAAATCCGAGATATGAACCCAGGGCAAATAAATCTCCGTGCGCAAAGTTTATCAATTTCATTACCCCGTATACCATGGAATAACCAAGAGCAATAAGAGCATAAAAAGAGCCTATAGTCAATCCATTTAGTAGCTGCTCTAAAATAATTTTCATCTTCGTATCTTACCTCTTTTTTATTTTATTTTCCGTAAATTGAAAAACTACCATCCGCATTTACTACATACAGATTTATACCTGTTCCTACACGATCACCAATTTCATCAAACCCAATGGGTCCGGTGATGCTTGGGAATTTATCCATTTTATTTTTCAAGTAATCAGCAATCATATCTGAATCAGTAGATCCGGATTTATCAATTGCTTCCGCCAGTACATAAAGAGCATCTGCTGCGTAAACTGACCAAGGACTTGATGGTAATGTATCATATTTTGCCATATATGCTTCTTTAAATTCCATTGCTTCAGGATTGGTAAAGTACTCTATTAAAGCTTCCTGGGTCTGATAGCATCCTGCCGCATAATCTAAACCAGCAATATTAATAAAGTCTTCATTAATTGCTGCGTCTCCCCCTACGAATACTGCATCAATACCAATATCGCGAGCTTGTCGTATAATTAAACCAGCTTCCGGGAAATATCCTGTGAAATAAAAAATATCCGGATTGGTTTCTCTTAATTTTGTTAACGGAACATTGTAATCGGATTCTCCGGGAGTAATTGCATCAAAAAATACCAATTCTACTTCGCCGGCATCAATTTTTGCCTGTAAAGCGGTTTTTGTATCTTCTGCAAGTCCCAACGAGAAGGTCTGATTATCATGCATGATGGCTACTTTTTTGGCATTGAATAATGGAAGTACTTCATCTGCAAAGAATTGTCCCTGAGTATCCGTTCTACCACAGGTGCGGAAGAAATATTTCAATCCTCTTTCGGTAAGCCCGGTCACGGTTGCCCCATAAGCAATATTTACTTTTTTAAATTTTTCATAGATATCAGAACCCGGCTGAGTAACAGAAGAACCATAGGTTTGGATAGCCGCAACGACATCTTTTTGTGAGATTAATTTCATTGCTGCTAATGCACCAGCTTTTGGTTGACATGCATCATCAGCTACCCTGATTTCAATCATTCTCCCGTCTAGAATACCGCCTTTATCGTTGATCATTTGTGCAGCAATTTCTACAGATTGTTTTGCCATTTCACCTTCAACTGCCGCTGCACCGGTAATAGGAGCCTGAAGTCCGATAACAACCGGTGCTTTATCTGCCATTACACTTAGAGAAGCCAGGCAAAAAACAATAATAAAAACACTTGTAAATAAAACTTTCATAGTTTTCATTTATAAATCCTCCAAAATTTTATAATATTCTAACATCATAAATTAATTTCAATAACAATTCAATTATTACTATTATACCCTACTCTTATAATAATATTTTTTGAAAATAATCACCCCCCCCTAATTTTCCACCTTAACAAATGAAAATCTTTGATGGTTAAGTAGATGCAGATATTACTTCGACCAGTTTCACAACTTTTTTCTCTTTTTTTTTCATTTTTACATATAATATTATCCGTTTAACTTATTGCTACAGGATTTTAACTAATACTCTGGCTGAAGCCTTACATAATCATTCAATGAACTAAAAATGCCTCAATGAGGTCCTTTGTTTTATTTTCACCTCCTTTAGTTCTTTATCATCAAGCATAAGCTCCATCAACTTTAGAATCAAGTTTACTGTACTATTTAATATTTTTATCGCTATATTCCTAATATCCCCTTAAACTACAGAAGGTTCATGGATTAATTCACCACGCTCAAATCTTCCAATATCTAATTTATCAATTGAGATACTTGTTTTTTCTTCCATAATTAATTCGGCAATCAATTTTCCGGTAATAGGGGCAAGCATAAATCCGTGTCCGCTGAATCCTACTGACAAATAAAAACCTTTTAATTCGGGGTGCTCACCCAGAATAGGTTGTGCATCCGGACTCATATTATACAGGCCAGCCCATTGTCTCACCATACGAACATCTTTTAAGATTGGTACCAATTTTACCATTTTTTTTGCCATTGTGCGGGCAAATTGCCAGGTAGATTCGATATTGTCACCCTTTACTTCATTTTGTGGATCTCCATATCCTCCCAGAATTCCACCGTCAGGCAATTGTTGAAAATAAAAATTTTCTGAAAAAGACATCAGCATTGGCTTCCATAGCAGGTCAATATGTTCAGTGATTAATATTTGGTGTCTTTGTGAATATACCGGTATATCTAATCCTGCCATTTTTCCTACGGGACCTGAATATCCTCCGGCTGCATTCACTATCATTGAAGTTATAATTCTGCCTTTATCGGTCATTACAGATAATATTCTGCCATTCTCCGTTTCAATTTCAGTTGCTTCAGTAAAAGGATAATATTTAACTCCCAGGCGCTGTGCAGCTTCTGCATAAGCAAATGTTGTATATAAAGGATTGACATTACCATCAGCCTGACAGAAAGTTCCTCCCAATATACCTTCCAAGTTCAATGGGGGGACAATTTCCCTTGCTTCCCCGGGAGTCACGACTTTTGCGTCAATGCCTAAACTTTGTTCAAGTGCAACATTCTTTTTAAACTGTTTCATTTCTTTTTCCGTATAAGCCAACATTAAATATCCTGCTTGATTTAGTTCGATATCATAATCCAGTTCTTCAGATAAGGTTTCAAAAATTTTCATACTTTCAAGGGCAAGAATGCAATTCATTTTTGTACCAAACTGTTGCCGGATTCCTGCTCCGCACCTTCCGGAAGAACCGTTCGCACAAGTATTTCTTTCAAGAATGACAATATTCTTGATACCTTTTTTCGCTAAATTATAAGCAATGCTACATCCCTGAATACCCCCGCCAATAATGACAATGTCTGCTTTCTTAATCATCGTCATCACCTGCCAATGTCCCTAATTTAATCGGTTTGGTTGGAGGTCGAAAAGTCGTTAATTCAATTTCTTCAATCCTTTTTTTGTGATATTTTGCAATTTCGCGCAACAATATTCTGCGACATGTTTTCCCCTGGCATCTCCCCATACCCGCTCGGGTAATTCTTTTAATCTCATTCAAGCTGGTATATCCCTTGTCTAATACTTTTCGAATTTCTCCCCATTTCACGTCTTCACATCGACAAATTATAGTTTCATCATTCATTATTTTTGTCCTCCACCTTAACACTCCTTACCTTCATGGATATATTCTTTGGAATTACTATGGATACGACATTGGTTTTATTTTTTACTTTCTGAAATCTCGCTACTTTCGCCTTACATATTTTTTGCCCATCACGGTCTAATGCCCACACATCATCACCTTTTTCAGGTAGCGGTAACAATTCATAAGGTAATTTTAACAATGATTCTGTTTTAGAATAATTTTCGTCTAATACAAAAATCGCTAAACCGGGACAGGCGCTGATACAGATTCCGCATCCTGTACATTTATCAAAATCAATCTTGGGTAGATCATTAATATCTTTAAATGGCTTGATTGCACCGAATTTACAAGATGCGGCACACGGATCACAGGGGATTTTCTGGAAACATTCAATAATCACTACTGGACCACGGGCCAATCTTTTTTTATCTGGATATATTCTTTCTAAATTTTCCTCATTGGGGATTCCATTTTTTTCTAACATGATGCACTCCTCATACCATTGGTTAATGCCTTTTTAATACCCTGTTTCACCTTTTCGCTCAGAGGATTAGCTCTTAATTCTGCTAATTCAGATTTTAATTTTACATTTAATTGATTAAAATCTTCGATTTTGAAATTTAAACTCTCTGCTGCATTTAATCCGGCAATTTTCCCTTCCAGCATTGCGCTGCTTGCTTCTTCAATGCCTGCGACATCTCCGGCAATGAAAATATTGTCATGAGTAGTTTTCATATTTTCATCTCTTAAAGCCACATGGCCTCCGAGCTCAGCAATATATTCCATGTGGCATCCTGATTGCCATAACAAATCTGAGAGAGGAGATAAACCCACTGCCAGGCAGATTGTATCAACATCTAATTCCTTTTCAGTACCATCGATAAATTCATAATTTTTATCAATGGCGCAAATTTTAACTTTTTCTACATGTTCATTACCGTAGACATATTTTAATGTATGAGTTGTGTAGATTGGAACTCCCAGACGCCTTATTTTTGAGGCATGCACCAGATAACCGCCTATAGTGGGAAGTGCTTCTACTATGCCCTCTACATGTATTCCCGCTTGTATTAATTGATAACTTACTATTAATCCAATATTTCCGGCACCAACCATTAAAATACTTTTTCCGGGTATAACCCCATAAAGATTCATTAAAGTTTGAACCGCGCCTGCACCATATACACCGGGTAAATCACTATTGACAAATGGTAACATATTTTCAGATGCACCGGTAGCAATGATGATTTTCTCTGCATACACCTTATCAAAGATATCTTCATTTTCTCCCCGTAAAATTGTTATAGCATTATCTTCGAAATATCCGGTAACGGTAGAATTTTGGTAAATATCAACATTTTTCATTTCTTTTAACTCATTAATCATATTTTTTGCTATTTCTATTCCCCGGATCCCGGCAAATTGTTTTTCGGATCCAAAAAATTTATGTGTTTGTTTTATTAACTGACCACCTAATTCCAAACCATCGTCAACCAATACAATTCTGGCACCCGTTACTCCTGCGGTAATTGCCGCAGATAGTCCGGCCGGACCTCCTCCAACAACTGCGATATCTGTTTTAATCAATTGAAATCACCTTTTCCTTTTTGAGTTTCAATTTTCATTCCTGCTTCTAACTTGGTAACACATGTTCTAACATTAGGAATACCATTCACTTTCATCAAACAAGATGAACATTTCCCGATAGCACAAAAAAAACCTCTTGGTCTGGAATATTTTATGCTTCTACTTAAAACCTCTACTCCTGCAGCTACCAGGGATGCTGCAATCGGCTCACCCTTAACACCTTCAAGCTCGTTCCCATCTAAGGTAAATTTTACTTTCTCTTTCTCCGGAAAGTCTAAGATGGGGTGTTTCTTTATACGCATTTCTTCCTCCTGATATAAATTATTTAATAATGAATTAATGAATATTTGCTTAAACCTTATTTAAGCATTAAGAGAGCAGCCATTCTTCCGGTCTTTCCATGATCGCGATGATGTGAAAAATATATTTCAGAATGGTCCTCTGTACAATTTACATTCATAAAAATATTTTTTCTTTGTATGCCTGTTTCCTTTAACTGTAAAAGATTTGCTTTTTTTAGATCTATTTTAACAGAATGATTTTTTCCAATCTGCACTATTTTTTGTTTTATATATTTATTTGCCAACCAATTTTTAATGACTTCCGGATTTTTAAATTGATAACAACAAGGCCCGATTGCCGGGAATATGGCTGCTAAACAATCCGCCGGATTTGTTCCGTAGACTTCTTTCATTTTTAATAATGTTTTTGTGCTTATGTTTAAAAAAGTACCTTTTCTGCCCGCATGAACTAATCCAATTGCTTTTTTAACCGGATCCAAAAGCATCACAGGGACGCAATCTGCATAAAACATTAGAAGAGGTATATTTGGAATATTAGTTATCATCGAATCCTTTCCCAGAATGCAATGATTAAAACTTAAAGCACCTTTTCCCGAATCCGCTTTGCTGATAACTGCAATTTTATCTTCATGAACCTGTTCAACGCATACTGCTTTTTTATAATTAATGTTGAATGGATAAAAAAACCTGCTTCTATTATCTAATACAACTTCATTTATATCGCCAACATTTAATGAAAGGTTGAGACTTGTATAAGCATTTTTACTTGCTCCGCCGTATCGTGTCGAGAAAGCATGTTTGGTAAACTTGTTAAAAATTTTTGAATAGCATTGCAGGTATTGAATCTTTCCGCATTTGTTCAAGGTGAAATTATTTTCCATTAAGTTCTTCCGAATTTTATAGTTTAGCTTGAATAAAAAAAGAGTAAGCAATCCAAGAATGATTGCTTACTCTTTTATGGAGTGAGAGATAATTGATATTTTCTTAATCTTTTGGTTATTTAGTACTGATAAAAATAATATTTCATTGTTATTTAAATTTGATAGTGCTAAAATAGTTATTTTCTCCTTGGGTAAGTCTTCGCCAATCACTACACCAGGTAAAAATAATCTTCTAAATTATACTATATCTGATAAGATATTTCTAGTAGTTTTTAAATATTTTATAATAAAATTCCAGCAATTGAAAAATGCTTAAGTTCCCTTCTATTTTCCCATAGAAATGCAGCTAACTTTCGCAACAAAAAGGCCAATAATCTCTGCAATATTCATAATGGCAGTTTGGAAAACCTATAGACCTAAAATTATCTAGATAGGAATTAGTTTATGCGCTATTCTAGAATATCCAACAATCTATTAGTAAACTTTTTAAATATTAACTAAACTGAAAAACAATATTTTGCACTTTCTCATAAAAACTTTTGCAATCTTCTTTTAATCTAATCTATGTCATTAAAAATATATATGTGAACCAGATAGAGTCTAAACCGCTCATCTTCTTCTGGGTACGTTCATAAAAAATAAGTTCTATCATATAATTACACGATAGAATAATAAGTAAGGAAAAAAGTAGAGGTATAAACAAGTGTGCATCAAGGAAGAAAGCAAAAGATATTGAAAATTAAACAGCAATATTTTCAATGATTTCCTTATTGTGGTATTGGAAAATAACCACAAAAATATGAAAATATAAAGCGTTAGTATGCAATTAGATAACATTAAAAACAATGCAAGAGATGGACTTGCAAGACTGGATAAAAAATAAATGAAAAATCCAGAAGTTCTACACTTAGAATTTGCAGATATCCACAAGCTCGTGACACTTTAAAACAATTCAAGCTTCGTTTACATAATTCCTGAGTTTACTAGAATCTGACACATTCTAATATACTCTTCTCATTCAGGCCTATGGTAGAGACAAAATAACCGGAATACTAAATGGTATTCTCTTTCCAATAGATTTAGGATAACCAGGAAAAATCCTTTTCCTTAAATATCTCGCTAGACCAAGATAGTTACGGCACCGACATTTTGGTATCTAGACGATATGATATTCGGTTCAATTGGCACTATGTCCTGATAGTCTAATTTACATAAAATAATTATATCATATCGCCGCCTATTCATTCATCCACGGGCAGGGCAATCCCGTAGTATTCTGCTCTACGGGTTAATAAAATGATTGTTTATTTCTTATTCTAATAATCATGATTACTTATTATAAAGTTTTAAATAGAGCTGATTAAACCCTTCTTTATTTATAGATCTTGGATTAGTGCATGTACAACCACTTTCCATAGCTTTATCCACCAAAACAGTAAAAGATTTTTCTGTCACTCCCATAGATTTAATATCCTCAGCAATATTTAAATCATAAAGTAATTCTCTTGTGGCATCGACACTCAACTTAGCTGCATCTATAAGAGATAATCCAGTTGTATTCTTTCCCATTAGTTTTGCAATATATGCAAATTTTTCAGGGTTCGCCATCCAGTTATATTCCATTGATACAGGCAAACATACGCTCATGGTTAAGCCATGGGGAACATCGTATAAACCACCTATTGATTGTCCTAAAGAATGAACAATTCCAGCTCCGGCATTCGCCATTGCTTTACCAGCTAGTGTACTTCCAACCATCATATCATTTCTTGCTTCTAAATTACTTCCATCTGCATAAGCCTTTCTAATGCTACCCATAATTAATTTAATTGCATGAAAGGCAGCGGCATCCCCAAAGGGACTTGCAGATTTTGATACATATGCCTCAATTGCATGAACAAGGGCATCCATTCCAGTTTCCGCAGTCAATCTAGGAGGTAAGGAAATTGTCAATAAAGGATCTGTAATTGCTACTGTGGCTGCAATCGACCAATATGCTATACACATTTTTACCTTATTTTTTGTATCGGTAACCATGGCATCAGCCGAAACTTCGCTTCCAGTTCCTGATGTAGTAGCAATTGTAATAATTGGTTTTATTTGATTTTTAAAAGGTTCATTATAATACTTTTCAATAGGTCCTTCATTACTACTTAATGCAGCAATAACTTTTGCCGAATCCATAGAAGAACCCCCACCCAAACCGATAACCACCTCCGCATCCACCTCTCGGAGATACTGTGCCCCTTTTTCTATGGTTGTATCTTTTGGATTGGATTCTACTTCGTCAAATATCTCAGATTTAATTCCTTCCTTTTTTAAGATTTTTAAAGCATTTTCAACTAAACCTGTTTTTGTTAATCCTTTATCGGTTACAATAAGCACTTTTTCTGCATTTAATTTTCTTACTTCACATCCTAGAGCGTTTATAGCACCAAATCCAGCTACTATTTTTTTTACACTCATAAAGTCATACATCTCAATTTCCTCCTTGTTATTTCTTATTATTTTTAATCATCTATATAATACTAGTTAGACTTATAAAGGTGTATAGCAATAGACTCCCAAGCCTTTACAGATATGGTATTTACCTTAACAGATTATCATCTGTCTTAGTTTATCGGGAATCAGTTCACATCCTCACCTAAACAGATTGGGAATTCCCGATAAATTATACTAAAACCATATAATATGGAATAATATCACAATATATTTAATCATTGACAAGATATTGATTGTACTCATCGAGTCCAATTCGTTTTAAAGTTTCATTTGTTGGATAGCCGTTTCGATCCCATGCTCTTAATCGATAGTAATCATCTAATATTTTATTATGTGGTATAGGAGCTTTTCCTTCTCTTGGGCCTTCTTTGGCAGCTATAGTCATTTTTTTAGGTAAAGTATCATCTTTTCTTGAAAATCCATCTCTCACATTTATTAAACGTTGTATTGTAAAGGCTCTTCTACCTGCATTGAATAGTTCTTTTAGAGTCCAATTCCAACCAGTAATAAGATTAAATAATTCTAAAATCTGTGTTATCGATAAACCACCCTGATCAGTCATAAAATAACATAAGGTTGCTTGATTGAAAAAACTATTTATATTTTGATTAATAAAAGTTTGAAGTGCAGCCGTCTCTATTGAATTATATGCTTCTTCTTTATCAGTATGTATTTCGGGAAAATAGGTTCCCATCGTACATCCGCGCATATGACAAGCACCTCTTGTACCGGTTGCATAATTTACGCCTAAACTTAAAAAACATCTGGGATCGTGCGCCGGATAATCCATGTTCTTTACTTGAACAATAATATCTTTCGCTTCCGGTCCAATAATTTTAGCAGCACCTATAATTCCTTCTTTAAACCATCCTCCTATCCCTTCTAAAAGCGCAATCTTTTTTGTTAATTCTATTAAAACGTTTCCATTTCCCCACTCAATTGCCAATCCATCAGTCTTTTTTTCATCAATTAACTTCTTTTCCCAACATTCTGCAAGAAAACTGATAAATGCACCATTTGATATTGTATCTATGCCCATTCGATTACATATATCATTGGCTTCAAAAATAGCCATTAAATCACTACAGAGAAAAGAACTTCCCATTAATCCTAAAGTTTCATATTCCGGACCATTGGCATCAAATACTATTTCACCATCTTTTACTATTTTAATATGTCTGTGACACCCAATTGGACAATTTGCACAATAGCGCGGTTTTACTTCAAAGTCTTCATGTATTCTAAAATGTCCAATTTTCTCTATATCGTCCCAGCGATAGTTATTCCAATATTTTATTGGTAAATTTCCCATTCCCTCAGAAGGAATTATTCCCTTCGTTGTACCATATTTCGTACTCTCTTTTCCCTGCTTTGCTAAAATTCTCATTAATTCAACAGATTTCTTTCTTCCTTTTTCCATATTGTTAACAGAAACTTGTTTTTTACCGAATACAACAATTGCTTTTATTTTTTTTGATCCCATGACTGCTCCCGAACCTCCACGTCCTGCAAAAGACTGACCATCGCAAGTAATACATGCTATGGGATTTTCTATTTCACCGGAAGGGCCAATATTAACCATACTAATACTTTTATTATTTAACTCACTTTTAATAAGTTCTGTAGTTTCTAGGGTATCTTTTCCCCAAATATGAGAAGCTTCTTTGAATTCTACGTTCCCCTCGGTAATATAAAGATAAACTGGGTCATTGCTTTTCCCCTCAATAATTAATGCATCATACCCGCAACCCTTAAGTAGCGGTGCCCAACGTCCTGTTCCCGCAGAATCCAAAAAGGTTTTAGTTAGTGGTGATTTTGTAACCACGCTCCATTTACCACTTCCCGGGACCTTTAAAGCTTGCATTGCCCCGAGTGCAAATATTATTTTATTTTCAGGTTTTAGGGGATCAATTTTAGGTGGGACTTCTTCAATTAGAACCTTTGCTCCAAAACCGGAACCCCCTAAAAACTTCTTCCAAATGTTCTCGGGTACATTTTCTATATTATATGTTCTTTGTGTTAAATTAACCCTTAACACCTTTTCCCAGTATCCATTTTTCATAATTTGTTATATCCTCTTTCTTACATATTTTCATTTTACATGCTTTTAATAGTATTATCATTTTCGTAAATTATTTAAAAATACAAATATTTTTCAAATTAATTATATTATCATGCTATTTTTATCATATATTTAAATGAATTTTATTTTAGACAAAGTTTAAAAACAACACAATATTAGTACAATTAAATATTAATTAAAGAATCCACATTTATTTATATTATCAGCACTAAAATTACACATAAACCATTGAAAAATGTTGATAATACAGAACCTTCAGAGCATGAAAACATCCCTTATTTAATAAGGCATTAAAAATCTGGTTGCATTCTACCGGTCAACCGGTCAGTTCTAGTGCAGTTAATATAATCCAATAAAAGAGACTCAAAAAATATTTAGTGAAAGAACCGAACTTAGCCATACTGAGAGGGAGATTAGTTGATTATTTTTCTCTTGGCATCCCGGCTTATCGATTATGTTTTCAAGTATCGTACAGTAAGTCTACCATTCTAAAGTAATCTAGAATACTAAAAAATGGGGATATATCAAGATAATATCAAAGATTTCCAACCTCTTTCTTTAAGAGATTGAAATGGATAAAACTATTTTCGGTGAAAAAAGGCGGCAAAGTGGTTGGGGAATCACCGGAAAAAATCATTATCTTTGGCTTTTAGTAAAGAAACGGAAAAATACTTTATTTTCCTATCTTATCTTGTGCTAAAGCGACAATGCGACCCTATATTACCCGT
>Ga0272441_10011535_pt1 | contig 13097 bp, 10 predicted proteins | sample SSMProp6N_FD_193582 | JGI IMG/M metagenome (GOLD analysis project Ga0272441, IMG submission 193582) | Marine sediment archaeal communities from Little Sippewissett salt marsh, Falmouth, MA, United States - SSM-Prop-6N | ecosystem: Environmental > Aquatic > Marine > Wetlands > Sediment ... | reverse complement strand
GGTTCTCTATGAACAAAGGATAGTTGGCCGAATTGATGCGGCGTGCCTGGAAATCCACCTCGCCCGTCATGGCTTTGAAATTGGCGATCTCCGCGTTTTGCACCTCCTGGAATGCGATCCGGTCGATGTAGGGAAGCTGATTGCCTGCCGGGTCCACCTTCCAGTAGTACGGATTGCGTTCACAGACCACCCGCATGGCGGGCGGGCGCGTATCGAGCACAAAGGGTATCAACGCGGGCAGTTCCGGGTTCACCAGCAGGCTGGCCTGTTGCCCAAAAAGCTGGTACCAGAAACTCAGCCCCCGCTCTTTCGCTTCCGCCTCGATCCCGTCGAGGGCTGCGTAATTGGGGTGATACTGCTTGAGGTAGTGCTTGGGGAAGTACATGCCGTTGCCCCGAAAGGCAACGTACTCGAGGAAGATCCCGTAGGGCTGCGTGAACCGGAACTCGATCGTGTAGGCATCCGGCGCAGCCATCTCGACCGGGACGCCGTCGATGACCAGCCAAGAGGGGGCGACCGGCGTGAGCTCCTTATTGCCCAGGATGTCGTCGTGCCAGAACATGAGGTCCTCGGACGTGAACGGGACCCCATCCGACCACCGGACCCCCCGCCGCAGGTGGAAGGCGTAACGCCGCCCCTCATCGAGGACTTCCCACCTGTGGGCGAGCCCCGGCGTCACGTTGCGGCCGGTCTGATCCCAGCGCACCAGGGGCTCGTAACCCAGGCGCGACGTGAGCGAGAAATCCCGGCTCCCCACGGCCACCCGGCGCCAGGTCCCGCCGTACGTGCCGATGGACTCGATGGGCTCGACCACCAGCGGGTTCTCCGGCAGCCGCTCCTCGACAGGCGGCAGTTCGCCTTCGGCCACGCGTTCGGCCAACATCGGCGCTTCCTGATAGGCCTGGACGGTGCCCGCGGCCACGGTCGCCAGCAGGACAAGGATCGACGGCAGGGGGCCTCGCCGGTGCAGGCTCGAAGCACTGTGCAAATGGCGGCTAATATACAAAATCAAACACGTCGCTCATGAATGTCGCCCAGATCCGGGCGCAGGGAAACTTATTGGGGTACCGCAAGAACCGCACGTGCCCGTCCATGTAGAGGACATTCGACCCGCCGGGCACGTGGTTGAACGTGGCGTTGCTCTGGGGGTCTGCGCTGATGTGGTCCCACAGGATCGCGATCTCGCTTTGCGCCTGTGCGGAAGCGGCCGGGTTGTTGATATCCGTGATCAGGAAACGCTCGACCCCTTCGCGGAGCCGGTAGATCGTGGCGCCCCCGCCATTGCCCAGCGCATTCGGCATGCCGGACACATCCTCATCGAAGGGCCCGTCCGTAGCCGGATTCAGGTCGCTCATCGCATTGCCGCCCGGGTCCAGGATACTGGGCCCCAGCAGCTTCATGAGCAAGTAGATGGCCTGTTCCGGGCCCCTAATGCCGGCGATCTCCATAGGCGGGTCCGGCTGATCCTCATCATTGGACTGGTCCAGCACGTAGCCGACATAGAAATAGGAGAGGCACGGGTGCGAAATGTGGCCCTCGAAGCGGCAGGTCCCGGTGCCGTCATTCTCGACCTGGTGCACGCCGTCCGTGAGCCTGGACGAGGGGCACATGAATACATTCGGGTCCGTCAAGTACTCCGGGTAGATCGCGTCCGTCTTCGGGCCCAGCTCGAATTGCGTGAAGAGGTGGGTCCCCTGAACCGGGTCCACGCAGCCCGGCGATGACGTGGCCGGTCCCCAAGGGGGATCGCCGCAGATCCGGGGGAACATCTGGGCGTTGGATTCATTGGCATACATCTTAAACACCAGGCCCAGTTGTTTGAGGTTGTTGGCGCAGCTTGCGCGCCGGGCCGACTCGCGCGCCCGGGCCAGGGCCGGCAACAGGACTGCCGCGAGAATGCCGATGATGGCGATAACAACCAACAGTTCTATCAGCGTGAAACCGCTCCTTCTCATGGTTCGGCTCCTTTCCTGCCCGCGTCATCCCCACACGGGAAGGCCGTTGCGTAGTATGGCCGATGCCGCAGAAACAGTCAACACGCATTGGCCTCATTCCGCGCGTTGTGCTTTGCTACGCCGCGGGCCGCGGCGGATCGATCAATGGGAGATCAAGCGTCACCGCGGGGTCGACCGCGACGCTCTCACCGGAGTTTCGCGGCCAGTAGCGCAACACGTTTCGCCGGTTGCGCGCGTCTACGAGCACCTGGGTGATGCTCCGCGTGCAACTCCATGGCCGATCCATGAGCGGCGTCAACGCTTCCTGTCCGTCGATGTGCAGCACGTGGAACGCCGGCAGATACCCTCTGCGCTCGCCGCCCGCGGCGCGCCACTGCGCAAAGGCCTCGCGACGCCACGCCAGCACCGCCTCTGCATTCCAGAAGGAGGACGACACCAAGGTCCACTCCTCTTGGCACGGGGACGCCTCGACGTATTCCGTGCCGGACCACACCCGCCGCATTCCGCCTTCAGGGCACACCACCACAAGCTGAAACGAGCCGTAGGGGGCGGGATCGAACTCGTCCGCCAGCCATGCCAGGACACGGGCGCCGTGGCCCTGCGCCAGCACCGCAGGCACGATGCCGCCCCGGCTGGTGGCGGGCGTGGCCGGTGGTTGGAGCGGCATGTCCCCCGGCAGATACGCATTGAGCAGACAGGCCGCGACGCCGTACGCATTGACCCCTATCCACGTGCCGCCGGTCGCCCCGTCAATCGGCGCCATCCACCGTCCCGAAGGGCCGCCCTCGCCGAACATCGCGGGCAGTCGCTCCGGGGCGCGCGTGTGCAATTCATCACGGTTCATCGTGACGAGCAGCGCGGCTGCATCGCGGTGGATGGTTAGGGTACACATGGCCGTGGGCCCCGGGTCTCGTATCAGGCGGCCATTCTATACGATCGCAGGATGACGCGGCGAGTAATCGTCGCGACCGTCGGGCTCTTCCTACCCGGCGGCCTTGGCGGGCTGCTGCTCCTTGAAGAACACGCCCATGGCGGCTGCCAACAGCACACAGGCCACAGCGGGCGCCAGCCAGAACATGGGGAAATCGATGGCGCCCGTGCCGCCCGCGCTCAGAAACTGCGCGGTGTATCCGGACGCAAGCTGCCCGGCGAGCGTGCCGAATCCGACGATCATGATGGTGAAGATCTGCTGGGCGCCAGCCCGGGTCTGCGGGGTGCTATGTTGATCCACGTACAGATACGCGGTCGTGAAAAAGAAGGCGTAGCACATGCCATGCAGCGAGATGCCGGCGAGGATCAACACAGCGGGATGGCCGTGGGCGAACAAGGTATAGCGCAACGCTTGGGCGAGCAGGCCCAAAATCATGGCACGCTTCATGCTCAACCGCGTCAGGCACAGCCCGAGCACGCCCAACACGATCACCTCGGAAACCTGGCCGATGCTCATGGCGGGCATGATGTGGTAGTCCTGGAAACCGGCCCGGCTCAAGAACGGGCTCATGCCGTAGTAGTAGACTTGATGGAGCATGCTGGCGAGGAGCGTGAACCCGCAGAGGAGCGCCAGGCTCGGGCGTGCAAACACCCGCAACGCCTTCCAGTACATGACCGAGGTGGGCTGCCCCATGGCGACCTTCGAGCGCGGCAGGCTAAGCGAGTACGCCGCAAGGACGCACGAACTGAGGGCCGACACATAGAGCGCGTGCGGCAGCCGGCCGGCAACGCCGGGTCCGCCCCGCAGCCACAGGAACCCAAACACCCAGGCCACCACGCACCAGCCCGCGGTGCCCCACATGCGGATCCCGCCGAAATCGCGCCGGGCATCGGGCATGTGATGGAGCGCGACCGTGTTGGTCAGGCCGAACGTCGGCGTGAACACGAACCCGTAGACGAAGTAGGTCACTTGGAACCCGCGAAACCCGGTTTGGGTCGATAGCACCAGCATGACGCCCGCCGCGAGCAGGTGGCACAGTGCAAGCAGGCGTTCGGAGCTCAGGTAGCGGTCCGCGATGTGGGACACGATGAAGGGCGCAATAAAGGCGGCCACCGCAGGCATGGCAAGAATCTGGCCGACTTGGTAGGGCTCAAAATGCAGGTAGTTCTTCAGGTAGTGGCTGAGGATGGGCACCGTGGCCCCGGGCACGAAGTACTCGAGGAACATCATGGTCGAGAGGCGCCACTTCAGCGAACGCGACACGGGCGATTACCTGAGGCCGGCTTCGTAGTCGTCCGAGACGAGCGCCGCGTCGCCGAGGGCTTCTGCAAGCGGGTCCGCGTCCTCTGCGCAGAAGCCCAGGTGCAGGTGGCGGCGCCAGCCCTCGGCGTACTCGAAGCGGCCGGACATCGTGCCCACCTGGCGGGCCATGTCCTCCATGGTGATCAGGTAGCTGTCAAGTCCCTGGCTGGCATCGAGCCATTCCTTCTGGCTCTTGTGGCAGGCCAGGGCGGCCCGTTTCGTGGCCATCACCGACGTGATGTCCGCAAACGATCCCGCGTGCACGGGCCGGCGCAGGCTGTCGCGCAGCCCCCACGGCAAGGCGTGGTACAACGTGACGTCTTCGGAGATAGGCGGCCGTTGGGGGTCCGTGGGGAAGTTGCGCATACCGCGGCAAAACGCGGCCGTCACCGCCAAACGCCCCGCGTTCATGTGGTCCTCCATGTAGTCGTCCGGCGAAGGAACCAGAAGAACCGACGGCTTGACCTCGCGCATGAGCGCCCCGAGGCGCCTCAGCACGCCGCGTTCATAAAACAGATCGATGTCGTCCACCAACGGTTCGTGAAACGTGGCGCCCAGCGTCTTTGCCGCTTGCCGGGCCTCCTCGGTCCGCCGCAGGATGATGGACTCGCGATCCTCGATAGCCGTGCCACACGAGCCGTTGCACAGGTTCATGGTGTGGAGTTCATAGCCCGCCTCGCCCAGCAGCAGAAGCGTGCCGGCCATCATGAACTCGATGTCATCAGGGTGCGCCCCCACCGCGAACGCCACAGGTTTGGGCATGGTGATTCTCCTTACGCGGTCGCCCGGGATGCCTTTGCGCCTTTGCGCCCTTTGCCCTTGGCGCCCTTGCCCTTGGCGCCCTTGCCCTTGGCGGGCGAAGCCTTGGCCGGGGCCGGCTTGAGCATGTGCGGCCTGCGCAGGGTCTGGAACACATACGCCAAGGCGCTGGCCACGAAGATGCTCGAGTAGGTGCCCACGATGACGCCGACGATCAGGCAGAAGGCGAAGTCGTTGATCACCGGGCCGCCAAAGATAAACAGCATGACCACCGTCAGCAACGTTGTGAACGACGTCAGCAGGGTGCGCCCCAGCGTTTGGTTGATGGCCGCATTCATGATCTCGCTCAGATGCAGGCCGCGGCCCACGCTCAGTTGCATGTTCTCGCGAATGCGGTCGTAGACGACCACCGTATCGTTGATCGAATACCCGACGATGGTCAGCAGCGCCGCGATAACGTTCATATCGATGTGCCGGCCCGCCAACGACAGTATCCCGATGGCGATAATCGAGTCGTGGAACAGCGCGATAACCCCGGTGATGCCGAAGACCAGGTTGTAACGGAACCACATGTAGGCGATCATGAACACCATCGCGTAGAACATCGCTTTGGCCGCGTCCAGCCGCAATTGCGAGCCAATGGCCGGGCCAACCGAGTCGACTTTTTCGATCACGACGTTGTCCGGGTCCGCGGTCGCAGCGCACAGGGGGGCGAGCGTGTCCTTTACCCTAGACTCGAGGTCCGCCTGTTCGGCCCCGTTCTCGCCCCGGCTTTGGATCTCGCTCATGCGGACCGCGAACTTGTTCCTGCCCATCTCGCCGCCCTCGCCGTATTCCTGCACGACGGCCTTTGAGAACCCGGCCGCGTCAAGCCGGGCGCGCACATCGCCAATGTCGACGTTGTCTTCGGAGGCAAGACGGATAAACATGTTGGTTCCGCTCGCGAAGTCGACGCCGAGGTTGTTCTCATAGCCGCGGCCGAAGAAGACGCCGAGCCCGGCCAGGATCACGACGCCGCTGAGGACGAAGCCCTTGTTCCTGAACCCAATGAAGGGGATCTTGGTTCCGGGCTTGATCAGGCTCATCATGGTGAACTTGGCCAGCCACTTGCGCTCGATGACCACGTCGAACACCGTCTTCGTCAGCACAAGCGCGGTGAATACGCTCGTGCAGATGCCGATAGCCAGCGCCGTCCCGAACCCCTGCACCGGGCCCGTCCCAAACTGGAGCAGCACCAGGGCCGCGATCAGCGTCGTGACGTTGGCGTCAAGAATGGTCACGGTGGCCCGCTTGTACCCGAGATCGATCGACGCCGCCAGCGACTTCCCGTTAAGGAGTTCCTCGCGCACGCGCTCAAAGATCAGCACATTCGCGTCTACGGCCATGCCCAGAGTCAGCACGAAGCCCGCGATGCCGGGCAGCGTGAGTGTCAACCCAAAATACGCGAACGCCGCCAACATGATCAGCCCGTCGAAGAACAGCGCAATGTTGGCCACAATGCCCCCGACGCGGTAATACAGCAGCATGAAGGCAACCACGGCAATCAGGCCGGCGATCGAGGCGTTCACGCCCTGGCGGATCGAGTCGCTGCCGAGGCTCGCGCCCACGACCCCGGTGTATTCCTCATAGACCGGAACCGGCATGGCGCCCGAGTTCAGCGCAATGGCCAGGTCATTGGACTCGGGGCCGGTGAAGTTGCCCGTGATCTGCCCGTGCCGGGTGATCTTGCTCTGAATAACGGGCGCGGACGAGACCACGCCGTCGAGCACGATGGCCATTTCCTTGCCGATATTCGCCTCGGTGACCTCTCCGAAGCGGCGCGCCGATTCCGCTGAATTCTCAAACAGGATCATGTACTTGCCCGGATGGTCATTGTCCGGCCGCGGCAGCGCCATCCGCAGCCCCTCGCCCGTAATCAGCGGCTCCTTCCCCATGAGGTAGAGCAGATACACCTGCTTTGGATCCCACAACTTCGGGGGCTCGCTGAGCGCAAGCATCTTGCCTTCCGGCATGAGGTCCGGCATCGCGTTGACTTCGTCGACCACGGCCTTGACCCGGTCGATGTTCTCGACGGGCACCCGGAACGGCCGGCCCGGCATCTCCGGCGGCCGCAGGAAAGGCGTGAACCGCTTATCGAACTTGGGGTGGTCCTCGATCGCGTCAAACAGCTTAACCGTTTCCTCGGGCCCGGCCACCAGGTGAAACGTCAGGAAGGCCGTCTTCATGATCAGTTGTTTGGCGCGCTCGATCCTGCGTTCACCCGGAAGCTGGATCTGGATCTTGTTCGAGCCCATCGCCTGGATGACGGGGTCCTTGGCCTCGAACTCGTTGATCCGGCGGCGGATCCGCTGGAGGACCTGCTGCTGCAAGTACTCCTCGTCATACCCCTTTTCCTCTTGCTCCGGGGTGAGTTCGAAGCCCAGCACCATGTGGATGCCGCCCTGGAGGTCGAGCCCCAGGTTCACGACCTTGGACCGGTCAAACTGCGCCCAGCGGCGGATGGACTTCCAGGTGTCTTTCCAATAACTGGGCTGTTCGTAGACGGCATCTTCATCTTGCCACGTATCCAGGCGCTCCTGGCGTTCGTCCGGCGAGAGCGTCATCCACCCGATGGTCGGGTAGATGTAGATGGCCGTAAGCACCAATACGGCGCAGACGATTAGCGTACGATAGGTATTCTTATTCATTCGGTAGCTCCAAGAACGGCGCGCCTTGCTGCCTGGCCGGTAGCCCTGCTACGCGCCTGGTCGATGCCCGGATTCTATTTCTGTCCGCCGGCGCCCTGCGACGCCACCTGGGTCACCGCGCCGCGAAGAAACTCCATCTTGACCGTGGGCTCTTCGCTCACGCGCACCACCACGCTCTTTTCCGATAGCCCGACGATGGTCCCGCAGATGCCGCCGGTGGTCACCACCTTGTCGCCTTTGGACAGCGCGGCCAGCATTTCGCGCCGCTCTTTCTCGCGTTTCTGATTGGGCCGGATCATGAAGAAGTAAAAGATCGCGAAGATCATGACCAGCATCGGCAGCATGCCGCCGAAAGGATTCGGCGCGCGTTGCGGCGCGTCCGCGGGCGCGTCCTCCGTCCCCGGAATCGTCTCGAAGCCTTGAGCCGATTGCCCCGCGCCGTCACCGGCGGCTTGGGCGCCCGCTGCTTCCTCCTGGGCAAACACTATGTCCCACACCAGTCGTATCCCTCCAAAGGAGATCCTGAAACCCAGGGCGTCGCGCTGTCCTGGGTGCAGGCTACCCGCCGCTTGGCGCCGAGTACCTGGCAAGAAAAGCCCGTTTGAACTCCGGAAAACCTCCTGCCCGAATGGCCTGCCGGGCACGAGCAGCCAATTCTAGCATAAAGAAAAGGTTGTGTAAAGTATTGAGCCGTAACGCAAGGATCTCGCCCGCACGATACAGGTGACTCAAGTACGCGCGGGTGTAGTTCTGGCAAACCGGGCAGGCGCACGCGCTGTCCAACGGCCCGAAGTCCGCCATGAACCGCCGGTTCTTGATATTGAGCCGGCCCTCGGACGTGAACAGGCTCCCGTTGCGTGCGTTCCGCGTCGGCATGACGCAGTCGAACAGGTCCACCCCGCGCTCGATGGCATCGAGCATGTCTTCGGGCGGCCCTACGCCCATCAAGTACCGCGGCCGCTCGTCGGGCAAATGCGGGACAGTCCAATCGACCACCCGGAACATGTCCTCTTTGCCCTCGCCGACGCTTACGCCGCCAATCGCGTACCCCGGGAAATCCATCGCGGCCAACCCGTCCGCGCTCGCAACGCGCAGGTCTTCATAGGTGCTGCCCTGGACAATCCCGAACAAGGCCTGCCGCGCCGGGTCGCGCTCGAGCCAGCGCGTCTTGCACCGTGCGGCCCAGTCCAACGTCATCTGCATCGAGGCGGCCGCGGTCTCCCTGGACGAAGGATACGACGTGCATTCATCAAAGCACATCATAATATCCGCCCCGGCCGCCGTCTGAACGTCGATGGCCTTCTCCGGCGTCATGAGATGGCGCGACCCGTCGATATGGCTCTGGAAAAGGACCCCTTCCTCGGTCACCTTGTTCAAACGCGCGAGGCTGAACACCTGGAACCCGCCCGAATCCGTCAAGATGGGCCGGTCCCAGCCCATGAACACGTGCAGGCCCCCGGCCTGTTCGAGCACCTCGATGCCCGGGCGGAGGTAGAGGTGATACGCATTGGCCAGAATGATCTGCGCATGGATCGTCCGCAGGTCTTCCTGTCCGAGCGCCTTGACGCTGGCCTGCGTACCCACAGGCATGAACACCGGCGTTTCCACGCCGCCGTGGGGAAGCGCCAAGCGGCCCGTGCGTGCGGCACAGGCCGGGTCGCGACACTCGATTTCGAAACGCAGGCAACCATCCATGAGGCGGCTATTATAGCCGCAGCCAAGCCACCACACCATTGCCCAAGCGCGGCCGGGCTTACATCCAAGGCTGTTCAGTTAAGCCCTTGTCCTTTGTAACTGTTTAGCGGATTGGCGTGAAGGCCATGTGATTGCGTCATTGCGAGCGAAGCGAAGCAATCTCGACCGGAAATCACGCCCTATGCAAGCGAGATTGCTTCGCTTCGCTCGCAATGACGGAATACTTGGGCCTGAGCTGACCGCCCTCGCCAATCGGCTGAAGAATCGCTGTCCTTTTTCTCATGGAAGTGTAAATCCGCCCGGGATGACCAGCAGCATCCCTACGTGAACCGCATTGGGCTTGCCTCACAGAAGGAGGACTTCCTCGTCTGCGTCTCCCTGTTTCGTGCCGCGTAGAACGGCCGGTCAACCCAAAATGGACTTCGTGGACGAAGTGGACTCCGCAATTCCTTGACAACCTTGAGCCGGTTTCGTGGCCATTGACGACTTGATGACTTCTGGCGGGGGAATCTACGCGCGGATTTGGGCCGCGCATATCAGATTGACCGCACGGGGCGCATGGGCTATGATCCGCCCCACGTCCTTCGGATGGGCGTTCCTCTTCCATCGTCCTTCGGTGAGACCATCATGTCGTCTTCCAGATCCCAGATCCTTCTGTTTTTCGCTGCCGTGGCCTGTGTATCGGTGGCCTTGGGGGTTCACGACTCGATCTTCAACAACTTTCTGTCGGACACGTACTCGATGTCGGCGAAGGCGCGGGGCTGGCTCGAGCTGCCGCGGGAAGCCCCCGGGTTTCTGGTGGTCCTGACCGCGGGTCTCCTGGCGAGTCTGGCGGTGACGCGCGTGGGCATGATCGCGGCGCTGCTGTATGGACTCGGCATGGTGGGCATGGCGGTTCTGGGCGGCCGGTTTGCCACCATGATGGCGGCGATGTGCCTGGGGAGCGCGGGCATGCACCTGCTGCAACCCGTCCGCGCGACGATCATCATCACGCTCAGCGACGCCCACAACCGCGGCCGGCAGATGGGGGTGTTGGGCGCAGTCAATACAGTGGGCCTGATAGCCGGGACGGGCCTGGTGTGGCTGACGTTCGACAAGGCCGCGCCGCAGTACCGCACCGGATTCCTGGTCGCGGCGGCGTTGGCGGGCGCAACGTGTTTGTTTTACGGGCTGATGCACCTCCCGCATTTGCAGGAACGGCGCTCGCGCATGATCATCCGCAAGCGGTATTGGCTGTACTACCTGCTCGAGTTGTTCTTCGGCGCGCGCAAACAGATCTTCATCACCTTCGGGCCGTGGGTGTTGGTGCGGGTGTACGGGGCGCCGGTCACCTCGATTGCCGGGCTGCTCATGCTGGCCGCGGTCATTGGCATCGTGTTCAAACCCCTGGCCGGCGTACTGATCGACCACTTCGGCGAGCGTGCAATCCTGGTGGCCGACGGGATTGTGCTGGCGTTCGTATGCCTGGGCTATGGGTATGCGGAATGGTTGACGGGCAATCCCCACCAGGCGCTTGTGCTGGCCAGCGCGTGCTATGTGGCGGACAACCTGCTGTTTGCGCTCGGCTCCGGGCGGGCGATCTACTTGTCGCGCCTGACGAATTCGGCCGACGAAATCAGCGCGACCCTTGCGATGGGCGTCTCCATCAACCACATCGTCTCAATGGCCATTCCGCCGGTGGCCGGGGCGATCTGGGCCGGCTTCGGGTACCAGCGCGTTTTTCTATGGGCCGCAGTTCTGGCCGTGACGATCTCGGGCCTCTCGACGCTGGTGCCCGGCAAGGACGCGCGTCCTGGCTGAGTGATGCGGATGAAGAAGCGAGGCGCCGGACGTGAGCCTGCAAACGTGTCCAAGCAGGCCAGAGAGCCCGTGTTAGGCGTCGGAATTGATCGCCGTAGAAGCGCCTTGAAGTGCGGTCAATCTCGCTTGTTTTCTTTGGCGTATCTTGCGCCACTTGCGGGCAACAATACCGTCACCGGACTCCAATTCATGCGCGATCCGAGCCCTTGCCTCGTCGTCGCTCAGGCCCGCAAATTCCGCCCTCAACTGAGCCTGTACCTCCTCTTTCATCTTCATACAATCGAATCGCTTCGCCATGGTTACACCAACTCCCGCGGGGTGCGAATCTCGATGCTGCCGTATCCTTCGCGCAGATTCACTGAATTGTATGCGCGGATCTTATCGAAATGCACAATATGTCTGAAATTCCAGCTTACTACCATGTCAACCTGATATACCGTGGCTATGGCCACGTGGTGAGCATCGTTGACCGAGGCCGTCCCCACAACACCTGCCGTTAGATACATGTCCCTCATGCGCTCAGTTTCGGACGAACTCGTGACAATCTCTACCCATTCATCCGGGAGGCTATCGAAAACATCCCTGACGCCCTGAGGTGCGCGGCTTACTTCGACGGCCAAGAGGTCGGAGAGGACAAGCGTCACCTCGCCACGTCGCGCCATACCGAGAAGGGCTCGACTCGCATTTGCGAACTCGTCATCCAGACATCCACCCACGACGGACGTATCAATGTAGGCTCTAAGCTTCTTCACACCAGAACACCCGTCTTCAATCAAGTCTAACGGCATGATACCATGTTCCCTGTACCGTGAGAAGGGCGGAGGGAAGCCCGAATAAGGCGAAGTCCACATGCTGGTCTTGTGCCTCGATGCATGAGTGGGCTGACCCGCGGCCTGACGATCCGCAAGGAGCGCGGGTTCCGGTTGCATGCGCAGCCTATGACCGCCGATCCAGATTGAGGAGCCGCACGATGAGGGAATGGTTTGACAACGAGAGCTTCTGGATCCAGATGTACCCGTACATGTTCCCGGAAGCTCGGTATGAAGCCGCACAGGAACAGGTCGAGAAGATCCTCGGCTTGGTCGGGGTTAAGGACGGCGCCGTATTGGACCTGTGCTGTGGCCCGGGGCGGCACGTATGCGTTTTGGCGCGAAAGGGATTCCGGGTGACCGGGGTGGACCTGACTCCGTTCCTTCTCGATAAAGCCAAAGAGCGAGGGCGTGCGGCAGGCGTGGACGTCGAGTGGATCCACGAGGACATGCGCAGCTTTGTCCGGTCGAACGGGTACGACCTCGTGCTGAGCATGTTCACCTCCTTCGGGTATTTCGACGACAAGGAAGAAGACCTCAAGGTACTTCATAACATCCACGAAAGCCTGAAGCCCGCGGGCGTGTGTGTGGTTGACGTCATGGGAAAGGAGCGTATTGCGAAGATACTCGCCGCGACCACCTCAGAGAGGTACCCGGACGGCGCCCTTCTTGTCCAGCGGCACGAGATTTTCGACGACTGGAGTCGCATTCGCAATGAATGGATCCTCATCAAGGACGATCAGGCGACCTCCTTCACGTTTCACCACACGGTCTATTCTGGCCAGGAGTTGAAAGACAGGCTCTTGCAGGTGGGGTTTGCGAAGGTCAGGCTCTTCGGCAATCTGGACGGCGATGAATACGGCCCTGAAGCGACCCGCTTGATCGCCGTGGCCCAGAAACGCAACAACGCGTAGCCGCGCACGCGCACATGGCTGCCTCCGTCGATGTATGGCCCGCATTCGTCTCGTCGTTCACGGCATCGCGGCCGCTGGTACATCCCAACACAAATGGCGATACACGTTCGCGGGAATGGATAGGGGTAGGGAAGACCGGTTTGCCGGTCTCCCCTCCCTCCGAACCGTACGTGCGGTTCTCCCGCATACGGCTCTCCAGTCGGTGGTCTTACCTCGTGGAGGATTGACGCGCTCTTGCATAGGCC
>Ga0272441_10011534_pt1 | contig 13097 bp, 8 predicted proteins | sample SSMProp6N_FD_193582 | JGI IMG/M metagenome (GOLD analysis project Ga0272441, IMG submission 193582) | Marine sediment archaeal communities from Little Sippewissett salt marsh, Falmouth, MA, United States - SSM-Prop-6N | ecosystem: Environmental > Aquatic > Marine > Wetlands > Sediment ... | reverse complement strand
GGTCTTGAAGGTCCGGGTCCTCTGGTTCGGTCGTCCGTCCGCCACCCCGTTTGCCGAGCAGGTGGAGACGTACAGGTCGAGGGTCGACAGGCGCTGGTCCGCGATCGATAGGGCGCTGCGACCAATGGCAGGTGGTCGGGGCGCCGATCCCAAACGCGCGCTGCTCGCCGAGGCGGAGCTGGTTCGGCGACAGCTGCCCGATGGGTGGTCCCTTGTGGTTCTGGATGAGGCCGGAGATCGGTTGACGAGTGTGGGCTTCGCGAATTGGCTCGGCGCACTCGAGGATCGTGGAGCACCGGGGGTGGTTCTCGTGGTGGGCAGCGATCTCGGACTCGATGCCGAATTGAGAATGGGAGCCGATCGGAGGGTGTCGCTGGGCGCCATGACGTGGCCCCACCAGCTGGCCCGGCTGATGCTCTGGGAACAGCTGTTTCGAGCGACTTCGATCCTCGGTGGTGGTGGATACCACCGACTCCGCGTGCAATAATGGTTGCCCCGCGACGACCGCGATATGCGGTGTCGCCTGGAGGATGCGGCCGATGAGACGGAGAGAAATGGACCGGTTTCGAAAGCGGTTGGTGCAGAAGAGTGACGAACTCCTGGGCAGGGTGCGCGCGGCGCGAACAAACGTCAAGGAAACCAATTCCGCCGATGCGCCCGATCTTGGAGATCGCGCCCTGACCAGCCAATCGCTTGATCTGTCCTATCAGCTGACCGCCGGCGAGCGAGAGATTCTCCGCCGCATCGACGCCGCCATCGATCGGATCGAGAAGGGAACCTACGGCACCTGCGTCAACTGCGATAAGAACGTGCAGATGGCGCGGCTCGAGGCGGTGCCATGGGCCCGACATTGCATCGACTGCCAGGAGCTGCAGGATCGAGGTGAGCTATAAGCCGGACCGCTGACGAGCGATTCCCGGTCCCGGCGTGCCGCGTCGACCTCGCAACAGTCCGGGTCTGAAGATGTCGCGGCTCGCCCTGATCGCATCCAGCAACGACTATCTGGTCGAGGAGAGTCTCAACGACGCCGTCACCGCGGCCTGTGATGCCCTCGGTGGGGCGGAGGTCGAGCGCGTGTCCGACGACGCGTCGCCCGAGGATCTGGCGCTGGAGCTGCGGTCACCGTCCCTTTTTGCGCCGACCCGGGTGTTGGTGGTCTCCGAGATCCGGGGATGGCTGGACGCCTCAACGCCCGCCGGTGCCCTCGGCGATCCCAAACCGGCCGATCCGGAGGTGCTGATCGAGGTGATCGCCGGCGGCTTGCCCGACGGAACCGCCCTGGTGATGGGCGCGTGGTGTGGCCGCCAGCCGAAGGGGCCCCTGGTGAAGGCCGTGAAGGAGGCCGGCGGGTATCGATGGATTCCGCTGCCCGACCGTCCCAAACCCTGGGAGGATGTGGTGCTGTCGGACGATCAGCGGCGGGTGCTGGTGGGGTTGCTCCGCAAGGTCGCCGGCGACACACGGTTTCAGCCTGCTGCCGAGGCGCTGCTCCTCGATCGCCTCGGGTTCGACCCGCGGCGGCTGGTGGCTGAGGCGCGCACGCTGGGGGCGGCGGCCGGTGCGTCCGGGGTGGATGAGGAGTTGGTGCGGCGGCTGGTCTTTCCTCGCGAACGATCCCTCGAGGTGGTTCGGGACGCCGTGCTCCAGCGGGAGCCGAAACCACTGCTCGATCTGATCGCCGCCGCCGCGGGTGGGGCGGTGGTGCATGACTGGCAGGGACGGGCGGTGTCCGGCGATCGATTGGGAGCCATCCTCTGTGGCCAGGTCGCCAATCTCCTGATTCAAATGCTCGATCTGCGACGAACGGCCATGGCCGCGGGGCTCGGCGATCAGCTCGATCCTGACCGCACGTGCCGTGACCGTTGGTACCAGAGTGTGTTCTCCTCCGACATCGCCCCGGTGATCATCGGGTATCTCCAGGACGATGGCCCGACACCGCTGACCAAGAAGGGCAAACCGCCCACACCGTGGACCCTCGGCCAGCTCTTTCGGGGGGCCTCGCTGTACACCGACGACGAGCTGGAGGATGGCTTGGTTGGCTGTGGAGAGGTGGAGGCCGCCCAACGGGGGGTGCTCAAGCTCGAGGCCCTTACGGCATGGATCGTGTCCGCCATCGCCCGTCGCGCCTGACCGGCCGACCTGCGGCGGTTCCGAGTTCCGCGGTTCAAGGGTTGCCACCCCTCCGTATGCCGATCTCCATGTCGGTGCCGGGCACCGCCGCAGATATTCCGATCTCGTGCTCCGGTGCGATTTCGACGGTGCCCGGCACCGGCCCGCGCGCTTGGAACCAGTTCGAGGACGGCGCGCCCGCTCCTTCCGGGTGGAAGGGGGAACTTTCAACCTTCAACTTGCAACGTGTAACGGTGTGGGCGGGGGATTTCATAGCCCCATAGCCCCATAGCCTCTGGCCGGTTGGGAGGGAACCTTCAACTTTTGACTTTCAACTTTCAAACGTGAGGGTACCCGGAGTGGCACGCCCGCCCGTCGCGCCATCGTCGGGACGATTCAATGTGGTGCTTGTTGTTCCGTGAACTTGCGCGTCGCGGGGTACAGGGGGCCAACCTCTGGTCTTCATTTGCCTTTTCGTAGGCCAGGGGTTTATCCCCTTGCGCTGTGACGAATCCACTCGCTCTTCGAGTCGCCGACTGTTGAGGTCACCATCTTGGTGCTCCTTGCTCCTGGGCGGGGGTCTCGCATCTCGCATCCGGGTGGGCGGCGGAAATTTCGAATTTCGAATTTTGCATTTCGAATTGGGTGGGTGGGCGGGTCCCCCCTCCCTGCTAAACTGAGATCGCATAATGGCCGATCAACCCCTGGTATGGATAGTGGACGATGACCCAGCGATCCGGGAGCTGTTGTCGTTCATGGTGTCCGCCGCCGGTTACGAGATCGAGGCGTTTGCTTCGGGCGCCGAGGTGCTGGCCGCGCCGAGCGACGGTCCCGCGGCGGTTCTGCTCGATTTGATGATGCCCGAGATGGACGGCATCGAGGTACTGCGCGAACTTCGCCGTCGCCGTCCTTCGCTGCCGGTGGTGGTGCTGACCGCGGTCAACGATGTCGCCCGAGCTGTGGAGGTGACCAAGCTCGGCGGCTACGATTATCTGACCAAGCCGGTGGACAAGGACCGTCTTCTTACCACCCTCGGACGAGCGGTGTCGCATCACAACCTGGAGGTGGAGGTGGACCGCCTCAAGGGCGAGTTGGGCGATCGTTACCATCTCCGAAACATGGTCGGATCCTCCGCCGCAATGCGCAGGGTGTACGATCAGGTCGAGAAGGTCCTCGAGTCGGACATCACGGTTTTCGTTTCCGGTGAAAGCGGCACCGGCAAGGAGCTGGTGGCCAAGGGTATCCACTATGGATCCCTGCGATCGGATGGCCCGTTTGTCGACGTCAACTGCGCCGCGATCCCCGAGGGCCTCCAGGAGAGCGAACTTTTCGGCCACGAGAAGGGCGCGTTTACCGGGGCTCTGGCCACCCACCCCGGCAAGTTCGAGCAAGCGGCCGGAGGGACGATTCTGTTGGACGAGGTGGGCGAGATGTCGCCATCGGCGCAGGCTCGACTCCTTCGAGTGCTCCAGGAGCGAAGCCTGCAGCGGGTCGGCGGTACCAAGACCATCGACCTCGATGTCCGCGTGATCTCCGCCTCCAACAGGGATCTCGCCGAGCTGGTGAGCGACGGTCGGTTCCGGCAGGACCTCTACTACCGTCTCGTGGTCTTTCCCATCGAGCTTCCGCCGCTCAGAGAGCGCCGGGACGACATTCCGGCCCTCGTGGAGCACTTTCTCGGTAAATACGCGGCCGACGCAGGCAAGCGGATCGATCGGGTCGAACCGGCGGTGCTGGACCTCCTGGCGTCGCTGGATTGGCCGGGCAACGTCCGAGAGCTGGAGAACGTCATCCACCGGAGCCTGCTTGTGGCCTCGGGCCCGGAGATCACCATGAAGGACGTGCCGTCCGAGCTGAGTTCGGCGGGAACACAGGGCGTGGCGGCCTCAGCGCTTCTGGATCGGAGTCCATGCAGTCTCGAGGAGTTGGAAAAGCAGGCCATTGTGCAGGCGCTGGAGACCTATGGCGGCAACCTGTCCGATGTGGCCCGCCAGCTCGGGATCGGGCGCTCCACCCTCTACCGCAAGCTGGACCAGTACGGGCTGCGGAATAAGGACGACAACTGAGCCGCCCGGCCGCCCAGATTCAAGATCCAAGATCCAAGATTCAAGATCCAAGATTCAAGATTCAAGATTCAAGATCCGAGATGGAAAGGCCAAACCTGTGGTTTCAGTGTCGCGCCAGAACTGTCAGCTGCGGGTCCGGGCAATCAGCTCCTGGCGCCCTGACGACCCCGGTGGAGCATCCAGCATCCAGCATCCAGCATCCAGCATCCAGTATCCAGTATCCGGCACCAGTCCGTGGCGGCAATCCACTTTCGGCGCTGACGGGTCCCGGATGCCGGATTCGCCCTCCTCTAGAGGACGTCACTCCAATCGCGTTCTTCGATCTGGGCCACGATGTCCTTGACCCGCTGGGCTTCGGCGGCGGGCACCACCAGCACCGCTTCCGGCGTCGCCACGACGATCAGGTCTTTGACGCCGGCGGCCGCCACCAACGGCCCCTCGCCGATGAGGACGCAGTCATCGCAGTCCAGCACCACGGTGCGGCCACGCACCGCGTTGCCGCTGTCATCGCACTCCAAGAGCTCTCCCAGGGCGGGCCACGCACCCACGTCCGACCACGGGAAGTCCACCGGGATCGTCCAACAGTCTTCGGCGCCCTCCATGATTCCGTAGTCCACCGAGATTCTCTGCAGCGTGGGGTAGACCTCGGCGATGGTTTCCTCCTCGCGATCTCCGCCGAGGGCGTCCGCGATGGATTCCAGCCCGTCCGCGAGCCTCGGCAGCTGGCGTCGGATCTCGGCCAGCAGGTCGGCAACCGGCCAGACGAACATCCCCGAGTTCCAGAGATAGCCGCCCTCGGCGAGGTATTGCCGAGCCGTCTCCAGATCGGGTTTTTCCACAAATCGGGCGAGTGTGTGGACCGGCCAGCCCTCGACCGAGCCGTGCTCCGTGCCGACCTGGAGATAGCCGAATCCGGTCTCGGGTCGGGTGGGCCGGACGCCGAAGGTCAAGAGTCCACCGTTGTCTTCCACCATCTGCGCTCCGGCCGCGAGGGCGCGCCGAAAGCGGGAGGTCTCACGGATTACGTGATCCGCCGGCAGCACCAGACAGACGCCGTCGGGGTCCGAGCGGCGCACCACCACCGCGGCAAAGCCGGCACAGGCCGCGGTGTCACGACCCTCGGGCTCCACCAGCACATTGCCGGGGGCGAGTTCGGGCAGCACCTGTCTGGTGGCCTCGGCCGTGGCCTCGGTGGTCACCACCCAGATCCGCTCCGCCGGCACCAGCGGTAAAACGCGGTCGACCGTGGTGCGGATCAGGGGCACACCACCAACCAGGGAGAGTAACTGCTTCGGTCTGGAGCGCCTCGACGCCGGCCAAAACCGGGTTCCGGAACCGCCGGCCATGATCACCGCGTGTAGCATCAACGATCCCCTTTCGGCTGAATCAATCCTCATCGTACCCCAGACCGGACAGTGGAAAGCCGTGGGCCGATCACCCGGTCGAACGTCAAGAGTTGAAAGTTGAATATTTCGATCCACCCAGCCGGATCGTGAAGAACGCGATCGGCGGGCGGGGGCTCCGGTAGACTCGCTCAATGTCCGAACGACCGATCGCCGCGTTGACCCTCGATGCCGGAAACACTCTGCTCCACTGTGACCCTTCACCGGCGGCGATCTACGCCGAGCATTTGAGCCGGTATGGCCCGGCGGTGACCGCCGCGGAGGTGGGCCCGGTCTTTCGTAAGACCTGGGCCGAGATGCAGCGCCTCAACCCGGCGGGAACGGACCGCTATGGATCGATGCCCGGCAGCGAACGCGCCTGGTGGGGTGCCTTTGTTCAGAGGGTGCTGGCCACGCTGGAGCATCCGGCGCCGTGGCGGCCCCTGCTCGACGATCTGTACGATGCGTTCTCGTCCCCTTCGATCTGGAAGACCTATCCGGACACATGTCCGGCGCTGGAGGAACTCCGCGATGGAGGCATGCGGCTCGCGGTGATCTCCAACTGGGATCGCCGGTTGCCGACGATTCTCGACGATCTGGGACTCACGCCGTTCTTCGAAACCATCACGGTGTCGAGTATCGAGGGGGTGGAAAAACCGTCGCCGGAGATCTTCACCCGCACCCTGAACCGGCTCGAGCTGTCGCCGGAGCGGGTGATCCACGTGGGTGATAGCCCGCACGACGACTACGAGGGTGCCGCCGCCGCAGGCGTGAGACCGTTGTTGATCGACCGCCGCGGGCTCTTCTCCGGCGACTCCTTCAGGCGGATCGAGGCGCTGACGGAGCTGCCGGGCCTCCTGGTTTGAGTCGACGCGCCCATCTCCCGATCGCGTTCCCCGACGGAGCCACACCGGAATGCCGCTCTCCATCGCGCCGGCAGCCGTCCCGGGTGGACGGGGACGTGCGAATTCCCCATTTCGGGTTTCGAATTGGTTGGGCGGGGGATGGTATCGTCCCACGGAGCCCCGCAATGTCCTCCAATGTGACCTCAAAGGCCTTTCCAACGTACAACCTGGTGGGAGCGAGTTCGCGGCGAGAGGATCTGAGATACTGACGTGATGCGCGGACGGTTTGGAATCCACCGAAACGGCACCGGAACCCGATGGGGTTTGCCGGCGGTGCTGGCCGTGTGCCTGTCCGTGATGGGCGCCGACTGGGTTGGGTCGGCCACCATCGACCAGCAGGTGCAGGATCACATCGAGGCGGCCGTGGTCGATGGGCTCGACCCCACCGACTTTCATCATCTCTTCATGGCCTTCAACTGGCGTTTCACTCTCGAAGACCGGGGTGTGATGGAGCGCTCGTTGGATCGGCTGGCGGCCGCTCGGCCGGTGGATCCGCTGTTGTCGGATGAGGTGCGTTGGATCCGGTCGATGTTGGCGGTGGAGGCGGGTCGGTCGTCGGCCGCGAAGGAGTTGTTCCGGGCCATGGGAGGCATCACCGCGTGGTGGGCCCACGGACCGACGACCATCGGTGAACTGGAGGACTTTCCGGACCAGGCCCGCACGCCGGCCGATGACGCCGGATGGCGGGCCGTGCCCGGCACCGATCCCCTGGGTTGGGTTCGGGTCAGCGGCATGGCGTGGCCTGCCCGTCGCCAGCTCCTCTACCTCGCGACAACGGTAGTCAGTAACGATCAGCAACCGGTGGCGTTGCGGCTCGGGGCGGCTCAGGTCGCTCGGGTCTGGCTCAATGGCCAGGAACTGCTCACCACGGCCCAGCCGCTGCAACACGCGGAGGATCAGTATGTGGCCGGCGGATGGCTCGCGGCCGGACCCAACTTGATTGTGGTGGCGGTGGCCTCGGAGAACGACGATTGGTGGCTCCGGCTCCGGTTGACGGCGCCCGACGGCTCGCGACTGATCGGAGTCCGCGAGGTGGATCAGGTCCCCGTGCCCACCACCAGGGTCGACCGGGACCGGCCCGATGTGCGTGGCTTGGAGGATGAGCTCCGAAACGCCGTGTCTCGGGGCCGGGATGATGCCAAGCTCTCGCTGGCGGCCTACCTGGTGGCTCGACACCCGCAGCCGGTGGGCACCGGCGACACCAGGTCGGTCTGTCGGGCTGCGCGGACCGAAGCTCAAGGCGAGGCGAGATTGTTGGAATGGACGCTGCCGGCCGAACCCGGTGCAAAACGGGAATTGCTGGAGGATGCAGTGTCGCACGATCCGGATCTGCACTGGGCCCGGATCGAGCTGGCTCGGTGGTACCAGGTCAGGGGTCTGTACCAGGAGGCCGCCGATATTCTGGCGGTGGCGGAGGAGGTTCCCGCGGTGCGGGTCGCCATCCTCGAGCAGGAGGCGGAACTGTGGCGGCAGGTCATCCTGCCCAAGGTGGCCGAACTCTCCCGATCGTCTCCCGGCTGCGTCGCGGCCGCGGCCGCGCTGGGCGATCTCGCAGTGGGTTTGACCCGGTGGGACCTGGCGCGAGAGGCCACGGATCGCCTGACCGGGTTGGTGCCGGGAGCCATGGTGACCTTGGAGCTCGAGGAGCAGCTGTCCGAGGACTGCGGCGACTCGGCACGGATGCTCCAGCTGTTGTCCGATGGGCTGCGGCAAGACCCCAATCGGGCGGCGTTGAGGGTGCGTCTTTCCCGCATACTGGCGGTATCGGGCAGCCGCGACGAGGCTCGCCGGGTGCTGTCTGACGGTCTGGATCGGTGTCCAGGTCATGTGGAACTGTTGATGGAGCTGGCCAGGGTCGAGTTCGATGCGGGTGAGACCGAGCGGGCCACCGAGTTGGCGCGGCAGATCCTCGATGTGCGACCGCAAGATCGTCGCGCCCAACGCCTGTTGCTCTTTCTCGGTGAGGCCGCCGAGGATCTTCAGTGGTTGCGTCGCCCGGATGAGCTGTGGGCCCTCGCCGAACAGGCGCCCGAGGGCCGTCCTGCGGTCCGCGTTCTGGACCACAAAGAGGTGCGGTTCCTGCCGGCTCAACTCACCGAGACCAGGGCGCAGCAGGTGTACTTGATCCGTGATGCGGCACGGGCCGACGAGTATCTGACCCGCACCCTGGCTCATGTTCCCGAGCGTCAACGGCTGCGGGTCCTGGAGGCCAGGATCCTGAGACGCGACGGGACCCAGGTCAACGCGCGACAGAATGACACCCCTCGGCTCGCCGAGCCGGAGATCAACCTCTACTATGACGCTCGTTTACGGGTCTTTCGCTTCCTCGACTTCTCCGACGGCGATCTGGTCGAGCTGGCGTGGGTGTTGTCGGAAACGGCCGAAAGCAACGATACCGGGCCGTACAAGGGCGGTCTGTTGCAGGTCGGGTACCCGGAGGCGGTGGGGCTGGCGGAGTTGGAGCTGAGTGGGCCGGAGAATTTGCTTCCGGCATGGGATCTGGTGCACATCGACGGTGTTCCCGCTCGCAGCGACAACCCCGACGGAACCACGACCCTGAGCTGGCGGTGGCGGGATCTCCAGCCGGTTCCGGAGGACTCGCCACCTGCGCCCATGTTGCAGGTCACCCCCCATCTGGTGTATTCGAATCATCCGGACTGGGGTGATCTGGCCGTGTGGTACGAGCGACACACCGCGCCCCGGATACGGGCCTCGCGGCAGGTCGAGGAGACTGCGGCGCGGCTGACCGAGGGCGTGGACGACCGCCTCGACCGAATCGCTCGCATCTATCGCTTCGTCACCACGGATATCCGCTATGTGGGTCTGGAGTTCGGCGAACACCGCTTCCGGCCGTTCTCGGCGGACTGGGTGCTCAACCACAAGATCGGCGACTGCAAGGACAAGGCCGGATTGCTGGTGGCACTGTTCGATGCGGTGGACATCCCCGCCAGAATGGTGATGGTGCGGACTTCGGACCTTGGGGCGGCCGTCTCCGATCTCGCGTTGCTGGAGAATTTCAATCACGCCATCGCGTACCTTCCCGAGGACGACCTGTGGTTGGATGGCACGGCAGCGGGTCATGCGCCCTTTCCACCGCCGGCCATGTGCCAGGGTGCCCAGGTACTGGTGGTTGACGGAATCGACAGCGCACCACAGATCACACCCATACCAGGTGCGGGCTTTTCCCGGTACCACTACCGGCTCGGTGTTGCGGAGTCCGGTCTCATTCCATTGGAGATCGAAACCGAGGACACGGGCGAAGCGGCTGATCAGCGTCGGGCGACCTTCGCCGGCAGCCGGGACCCACGCCGGGTGGCGCGATGGCTGCAGAGCCAGTTTCCCGGAGCGGAGCTGGTGGGGGAACCCGAGCTGAGAATGATCCCGGGTCGGGATCCCGCGGTGATGGAGATCTCAGGCCGCGTGGCTCGCTCCGCGCTGTTGAGCGCCGGCGGTGTGAGCACATTTCCCGGTGAGCTGGACTGGGCGGCACGATTGGCGCCGAAGGGGGCGCGGAGTGGTCCGCTCCTGATTCCGGTTCGTCCAGTCCTCGAATGGACCTTGGACGTCGATCTTGGACACCCCCCCTCGGAGCTGCCGCCGTCGGTGGCCCTCGATACCCAATTCGGCTCGCTGTCGCTGGACCACGACGCGTCCGGCAGCGGCTACGTGGTCACGGGGCACTTCCAGCTCGTGCCCGGAACCGTGACCGCGGCAGATGCACCCCGGCTCCGACAATTTCTGGTGGACGTGGAACGGCATCTTGTGCGGCCGTTGGAGATTCCATGATGCGGCGTCTGGCGGCGGCCTTCGTCGTGTTGCTGATTTCCTCCGTTGGTTGGGCGGATTGGTGGGATATTCACCGTGCGGATCAGAATTTCGATCTCGACCGGGCGCGTCAGGCGGCACTGGATACGGTAGCCGAGGATCCCTTGGGAGCCGACGGAGTGGGCGCCGCACTGTGGTGGTTGGACAGTCTCAACCATCTCCAGGACCCCGCCGAAATCCTGCTCTTCGACGAGGGTCCCAGAGACCCGGAGCTCGGCTTTCTGATGGCCCGCATCGCGGCCGAGATCCTCAGTCGGCCTCCCAGGGGCAGTTTTGTGATGGTGGAGTTCGCCGGCCCATTCGGCGTTTTCGATGATCTCGATCTCGAGCGAAACGTGGTTCCGGAAGACGACGATCTGCCGCCGCTGGAAACCCCGTGGACCCGGGTCTGGTCGCCCTTTCGGTTGCGCATGACCACACCCGATGCGACGGTGGCGCCCCCCGAATTTCTCGATGCCGGTGGCGTGTCGTTGGCGGCGTGGACCTTCGGACTCGAACAACCCTTGGACGGTTGGATGGTGGTGGAGGCGAGCGGCGGTGTCAATGTGGAGCTAGACGGTGTATCCATCGCGCGACTCCGCCGCTGTGGTGAGGCGGATCCCGAGGTGAACTGGTTTCGGGTGGATCTCGGAGCCGGCAACCACCGATTACGGATCGCCATGGGATCACGGCTGACGCCGCGGGTCCGTGTCAGCCTGTTCGACGCGGACGGTTTTCCGGTGGACGCTCCGGTGCTGCCCGGGGTGGAGGGGCCGTGGGCGGCGTCCACCGCCGAGCTTCGGCTGCCGCCCGCCTCATCGGCACTGGCCGATCTCGTGGATGGTGGGCAGGCCACGGTCCACGATGTCGTGCTGGCGGCCGAGCTGGCTGTGGGCAGGGGTGATCCTCGGTCACAGCTGGCCCTGCTCGAGCGGGCTGCGGACATGGCCCCTGGAGATCCCTGGCCGCGGCTCGCCCTGGCCTGGTACTACCTTATGGGTGCCACCGGAGCGGATCCTGAAACGGACTTCCAGCGAGCGCGGGACGAATTGCGGTTCGCGGGAGATATCCCGGGGTCGAAGCTCGCCGAACGGGCGCTCGCGTTGCGTGAGAAACGTCCCGAGGATTTGGAACGGGTGCTTGACGAGGTGGTGGAGTCCAATGGAGACGATGCCCGGGTGCGGCAGCTTTGGGTTCGCGAGGCGTTGCGTCGCGGGTGGGCGGGCGAGGTCGAGGAGGGTATCGAAGAGCTGGAGTCGGAGCTCCCCGACTCGCAGAGCGTGATGGACCTTCGATTGTCGGCGCTCGAGGCCCTTGACCTGTGGCAGGACCGGAGAGACCTGCTGCAATCGGTTGCGGTCGCCGACCCGGTCAGGCTGCGATGGATCGACGCCCTCGCCACCGGTTGTATGGCCGATGAAGCGGTGTCGGTCATCGATCGGATCGACGGTCGGATCGACGATCCCTCGATAGACATCGCGCGGATCAGGTTGCTGATTGGCGCAGGTGACGTGGAGCGGGCGCGGGAGGAGTTGGATTGGGCGGCGCAGAGGTGGGGAGCCCTGCCCGCTCTCGACCAGCTCCGCCTGATCAACGAAGCGAGCGATGACGCGAGCCTTGAAGAGGCGCTGGAAGCGGCGCTCGAGAGCGATCCTTCGAATATCCAATTCCGGACCCTTGCCTGGAACCGCGGGATGACACCGTTTTTCGAACCCTTCCGCGTTGATCTGGACGAGATCCGTGATGTGGAGTTCACCGCCGGTGAGGGAGTGGATGTGATGCTGCTGCTCGACCAGGCGGTGGAGCGGGTCTACTCGGATGGCTCGGCACTGTATTACTACCACGGGGTCAGCCGAGCGGTGACACCGGTGGGGGCCCGTCAGGCGTCCACGCTGCAACAAATGCCTGACGCCTTCTTGCTCAAGATTCGGATCATCAAGCCCGATGGCCGGGTGGTGGTGCCGGCACAGATGGAGGCCAGGAATGGGGGGTTGGTGCTCGGCGATGTGGCCCCGGGTGACCTGGTCGAGGAGGAATATGTCGCGAGCGTGCGTCCCACCGGAGCCTCGCGTCGGGGCCACATGTCTCCCTACGTCTACCGCTTTGCCGACGAGAACCGAGCCTTCGGTCGCTCCGAGTACCTGCTGTTGGTCCCCGACGACGTCGACCTCAAGATAGACGGTAACTTGGAAGGTCTTCAGCAGGAGGAATGGGATCACGACGGACTTCATGCCATCCGTTGGCTGAATGAAGACGTGCCGCCGTTGCGCCTCGAGCCGCTGTCGCCCATGACGCAGGACCTTTTGCCGTGGGTCAGCTACAGCTTCGGCGTGACGTGGCAGGACGTGGGTGACATCATGCGGGATCGCATGCTGTGGGTGTTCCAGACGTCACCGGAGCTGCGCGAATGGAGCGCGCCGATTCTGGCGGAACCCGACGACGAGGCGGCGGTGCGTGGTCTGGTGGAGAGCGTGCTCTCAGAGGTCGGCGCCGGCCGGCGCGCCATGGATCTGTCAAACACCGCGGGTCAGAGCTTCTCCCGCCGGGAGGGCAATCGCCTCGGGATCCTCGCCGCCGCCATGATCGCTGATGGTTGGAATGTGGATCTCGTGATGGGCCGTCCCGCCCCGCTCGCCGGCGAGCATCTCGAGGTACCCACCCTGGAGACCTTTGGTGAACCGTTGCTGAGGGTCCGGCGGGATTCGGATGAGATCTGGGTCGATCTCGAGGAGCGGTTGGCCGGGGTGAATCACATCCAGCCCATCTACCAGGGCGGTGACGGGCTCGTACTGCCGTTGTCCGACCCCAACAGGCCGGTCACCTACCTCTCG
>Ga0272441_10011533_pt1 | contig 13098 bp, 11 predicted proteins | sample SSMProp6N_FD_193582 | JGI IMG/M metagenome (GOLD analysis project Ga0272441, IMG submission 193582) | Marine sediment archaeal communities from Little Sippewissett salt marsh, Falmouth, MA, United States - SSM-Prop-6N | ecosystem: Environmental > Aquatic > Marine > Wetlands > Sediment ... | reverse complement strand
CGACCACCGCGGCGGCGTAGATCAGCCACGCCGCACCGCCGATCACCACCTTGGTCGTGACCTTGGGGTTCCAGAAGCCGGCCGCGTCCGCGGGGCCGAACCGGCCCGTCGCGCCGAGGGCCGCCGACGTGACGATCGTCACCGTGAGCATCACGAACCCCACCACCACCGCGTGCCAACTCATCCTCGCCAGCCGGTCGAGGGGCGGCAGGCGGTCGAACAGCGGGCCGAACCGGCGCCGTTTCAGGCTGCGCCGCGCCACCAGGTGAAGCAGCCCGTAGATCGCCGCCACGCTCACGCTCGTATAGGCCAGCGCGGCCGGCAGGACGTGCAGCCGCGCCCACGGCCCGACGGGCACTGACTGCCCGCGCGCCGCCCCCGCCTCCCGCATCAGCAGGAACGCCGACGTGTACTGAAACAGGAACACCAGAAGCAGCACGAACACGCCCGTCCGCCGGTCGCGCCCCACGGCCTCCAGCACCGCGTAGACGGCCACCATCGACATAGCCGCCACCGACAGGACCTCGGGGTTGGTGACCACCGCCGGCCGGCCGAGATGGACCGACAGCAGGACGAGGAACGCCGCGTGGGCCGCCACCACCGGGATCAGCCATGGATTGCGCGCGTGCGTCCGGGTCCGCAGGAAGAAGGACGCGCCGTAATCGATCAGCAGCGCCAGGTACAGGAGCGGCAACACCAGGTTGGCCGTCGTGAGCAGATACGCCATGCGCCCGCCCTCAACTGCGTGCTCGCGCAAGCGGTGACCTTCAGACGCCCGAGACCACCCTTAACCATACCGGGGGCCCCTCCCGAAGCCAAGCCCTCAGTCGAGCACGGGCAGGCTGCGCTTCTTGAGTTCCCGGAGGCTGTAGAGGACGCGGTACGAGGCGGGCCGGACTGCGTCGGCGATGCGGCGGACGACGGCCGCAGCGTCCTCGCGGGTGCGGGCGTGGAGCATGGTATAGAGGGTGTAGGGCCACCCCGGCAGGGCGGGGCGCTCGTAGCAGTGGCTGACGGCGTCGAAGCCGGCCATTGCCCGGCCCGCCTCGGCGACCCGGTCGGCCGGCACCTCCCAGGCCACCATCGCGTTGCCCCGGAATCCGGCCTCCACGTGGTGCAGAAGGGCGCTCACGCGGCGGAGATAGCCGGCCTCGACGAGGCCCCGGGCCGTCGCCAGGAAGGCTTCAACGGTCATCCCCGCCCGCTCGGCGAGTTCGTCGTACGGCTCCGGGCCGGCCGGCAGGTCGCCCTGGAGGTGCGACAGAACGGCCCGCTGCGTGTCGGTCAGATGCGTGGTCATGTCGCGCCGAACCCCAGGTGCACGTTGATCTTGAACGTCCTGAGCGACGGCAGATCGAGCACGTCCTCGATGCCCGTCTTCTCGCGAATGTCGGCGAGGATGGCGGTCACGTCGTCGCGGGAGGCGGCGGTAATCGTGAACCACATGTCGTAGTCGTCCTCGCGGAGGTAGTTGTGGGTTACGTTCGGTACGGCGTTGACGACGGCCGCCACCGCGTCGATGCGGTCCGGCGGGACCTTCATACCGACCAGCGTGCCCACGAGGCCGAGTTCCCGCGAGTTGACCACGCCGCCGATGCGCCGGATGAGCCCCCGCTCGCGGAGCGACTGCACCCGCGCCATAGCCGCCTCGGCCGAGAGCCCCACCCGCCGGCCGAGTTCGGCGTAGGGCGACCGGCACAGCGGGAACGCCGCCTGGATCACGTCGAGCACGCGGCGGTCGATATCGTCGAGGTCCGGCATCCGATTTCCCTGGTTGCTTCTGAGGCAAGGGCGCGAGGGAAAGAACAAGAGTGATCCGCAGATCACGCAGATTTCACAGATGACCAATTCGGGTCGGACAGACTCCCTACTGAATCAGAATCTGCGCAATCTGCGAAACCTGCGGATCGTCTTCTCCGTCTTCGCGTCCTTCGCGGTTGAAGAAGAACTCACGTCGTCCTGTCCGGCTGATAGGGGCACCAGGGCTCCTCGGCCATGTAGTTGCCGGTGTAGGCGTAGGCGCGGGCCCGGCATCCGCCGCAGATGGCCTGGTACTGACAGATGCCGCACCGGCCCTCGGGCTTCTCGTGGCGCAGTTGGAGTAGGACGGGGCTCTCGCGCCAGATCGTGGTGAACGGCGTCTCGCGGACGTTGCCCACCTTCATGGGCAGGTACGGGCAGGGGTGGACGTCGCCGTTTGGGAGAACGCAGCCGTAGGCCAGACCGGCCAGGCAGCCCTTGGTGAAACGCATCTCCACGCCCATCTGCTTCGCGATGCGCATGAACTGGGGCGCGCACGTGGGTTTCAATTCGATCGGCAGGACCCGCTGGAGGCGGATGATGTTGCGCAGCAGGGCCTCGTATTGGCCGACGTGGAGGTCCTCTTCCTCCATGCTCTTTGCTCGGCCGGTGTGGACGAGGAAGAAGACGTGATAGGCGGCGGCGCCCAGTTCGACGGCCTTGTGGGCGATCGCCTCGATCTCGTCGTAGTTCTGCGACGTCACCGTGGTGTGGATCTGGAACGGCAGGCCGGCGGCCTTGCAGTGCGCCATCCCCTCGAGGGCCCGGTCGAAGGCGCCCGCGACCATGCGGAGGTCGTCGTGGATTGGGGCGTGGGCGCTGTCGAGGCTGATGCCGACCCGGGCGGTGCCGGCCTCCTTGAGCCCTCGCGCCGCCTCGGCGGTGATGAGCGTGCCGTTGGAGCCCAGCACCGGGCGCATCCCGGCCTCGCCCGTGGCCGCGACGAGGTCGCAGATGTCCTCGCGCATCAGCGGTTCGCCGCCCGAGAGGACCAGCACCTTGAACCCGCACGCGGCGATCTCGCCGATGAGTGTGCGGCCCTCGTCGGTCGTGAGTTCGTCGGCCTCGGGCTCCGCGGTGGCGTCGCGGTAACAGTGCCGGCACCGCAGGTTGCACTGGCGCGTCGTGTTCCACGAGATGAGCATCACACCCTCGCAGCGGTCAGCCTTCAGCGGTCACCCGTGATTCACCCTCGTTAGCTGCGGGGCTTGCCCCGCGCGTCTTCCGCGCGTCTTCCGGCGCGCGAACGCGGCCGGCAAGCCGGCCGGCGAACGAGGGTGCAGCGATCCGCCAACGGTCTCGCGCGGGGCCGACTTCCGAAGTCTTCCGAGACTCCACAGGACGAGAGCGGTCCTCTTGTACCGCCGGCTTCCAGCCGGCCCCGTGAACGGGCGTCTGCGCCCGTTGTTCCGGAACTGCCGGCAGGGGGCCGGCGGTACACAAGACTCCGGGCGTTGCGGAACACTCGCGAAGTCAACCGGACGCGCGCTCCTCGTCCGTCAGGTAACACGCCGGGTCCTCGGCCCAGACGTCGCCGAGGACCGCCTCGGCGCGTATGCGGCAACCGCCGCAGATGCCCTTGTGGGCGCACAGCGCGCACGTGCCCTTGACGAGTTCGTGTTTGCGCCGCAGGTCGCTGAGGAACTCGTTGGCCGTGTCGCGCCAGATCTCCGTGAAGGGCCTCTCGCGGACGTTGCCGAGCGTGACGTGGCCCCAAAATTGGCAGGCGTGGACGTTGCCGCGGGGACCGACGTTCGACATCTTGCACCCGGCGGAACAGCCGCCGTGCATCTCGAGCAGTTGCCGGACCTCCTCAGCGCGTTCGGGTTGATGCTCGAGGATGTAGCGATGAAGGTAGACGCCGTCGGCGTGCTGGTCGGTGGTCAGCACCTCGGTCTCGATGCCGCGCCGGTCCCAGTCGAGGACCCGTTCGATGAGCAGATCGACGGCCGCCCGGCGCTGCTCGGGCGTGATGTCCTGGTCCTTCATCGCGCTTCCGCGGCCGCTGTAAACGAGGTGGTACATGCAGAACCGCGGCACGCCGAGTTCCTCCACGAGGTCGAGCACGCCGGGGAGGTCGCGGTGGTTGGCGGCGTTGACGGTGAACCGGATGCCCGCCTTGACGCCCGCCGCCGTGCAGTTGCGGATGCCCCGGACGGCGGCCTCGAAGGCGCCCTCCCGGCGGCGGAACCGGTCGTGCGTCTCCGCAAGGCCGTCGATGCTGACACCGGCGTACTGGAGGCCCGCTGCCTTGATGCGCCGGGCCATCTTGGCATCGATCAGCGTGCCGTTCGTCGAGAGCACCGGCCGAAGGCCCTTGTCCGCCGCGTAGGACGCGAGGTCCAGCACGTCCGCGCGCATCAGCGGTTCGCCGCCCGAGAAGAGGAGCACCGGCACCGGGATCGTGGCCAGGTCGTCGATCATGGTCCGGGCCTCGTCGGTGGTCATTTCGCCGGTGTGGTCGTGGTCCTGGGCGTCGATGTAGCAGTGCGCGCAGGCGAGGTTGCACCGGTAGGTGGCGTTCCAGACCACGAGCGGCCGATCGGCGGCCGAGAACTGGAGCATGTGCGGGTCCACGCGGCCGGCCTCGCGCTGGCGGATCGCCTCCGAGACCGTCGCCTGCCCGCACAGCAGTTTCGTGAAACCGATCATGGCCCGTCTCTTTCCTCGTGCGGCACGATGCGTCCTCCGACGCCGCGCGCGTCGTCACGCGCCGTCGCTCTCCCGGGGCCCGCGGGCGAGGAGCGCCCGCCCTCCCTGATCCAGCAGCGCGGCGGCGAGGGCCGCGCCCACGGCCTCGGCGTCCTGGGGGGGGCCGTCCCGCGTGCCGCGCACCGCGTCCGCCCCGTCGGGGGAGAGGATGCACGCCATCACGCGCAGTCGGCCATCGGCCACGGCGGCGTGGGCGCCGGCGGGCACGTGGCAACCTCCGGCCAGCGCGCGGAGGAAGGCCCGTTCGGCGGTCACGGCCGCCCGCGTGTCGGCGTCGTCGATGCCGGCCACCACGGCCCGGAGGGCGTCGTCGTCGTTGCGGACCTGCACGGCCAGGGCGCCCTGACCGGCCGCCGGCAGCATCACGTCGTACGGCAGCAGCGCGCCGATCCGGTCGGCCAGGCCCAGCCGATTGAGGCCGGCCGCCGCGAGCACGATGGCGTCGTACCGGCCTTCGTTCAGCCGCCGCAGGCGCGTGTCGAGGTTGCCGCGGAGTCCGATCACGGCGAGGTCCGGCCGCCGGCGGAGCAGTTGCGCCCGGCGCCGCGGGCTGCCGGTACCGACCCGCGCCTCCCGCGGCAGGTCGTCCACGGCGGTCGCGACCGACGAGATGAGGGCGTCGTGCGGGTCCTCCCGGGGCGGCACGGCCGCGATCACGAGACGGGCGGGCTCGGCTGTCGGCAGGTCTTTCATACTATGGACGGCCAGGTCGATCTCGCCGGCGAGGAGCGCCTCCTCGAGCGACCTGACGAACACCCCGGCGCCGCCGAAGGACGCCAGCGCGGCGTCCCGCTCGCGGTCGCCGCGGGTCCGAACCGTCTTCACGGTGACGTCCAGTTCGGGGGCGACCCGGCACAAGGCTTGGCGGACCAGGTCGGTCTGACGCAGCGCGAGCGCGCTGCCGCGGCTCCCGATGGTGACGGCCCGGACGGAACTCACCTGCTCGGCCCTCCCGATGGAAACGCCCCGCGCCGCTCGATGCCGTTCGCGCGACCGGCGTGCCCGCCGCCCCGCGCGAACGGCTGTCGGATCGGGCCGAGGTCGGCGCCGCGAACCGGACGGCGGTCAGGCGTCCGCCTGCTCCCCCTGCGGCTTCTCGTCGGGTTCCAGCGGCTCCTGGATGGCGCGGTTGACCGTATCCATGAGGTGCTTGAAGTCCACCTGGGCGGCCTGGAGATTCTTGAGCGTCTCGTTGGCCATGAGTTTCTGCTGGAGGTCGGCGGCCTTGTGCTTGTCCTCGGGCTCGATGGGTTTGCCGTCGCGACCGAGTTCATTGATGTGCTGCTGCTGTTTGGCGAGGGCCTCGATGAGGGCGGCGGCGTCCTCGTCGGCGCCGGCGGCCTGCTCGGCCTGACGTAGCGCCATGAACGCCTTGTGGCCGGAAATGGCCTTGCCCAACGCGCGAGCCAATCTCAGAATCTCATCCATTGCCTGTCTCCCTGGACCCGATCCGGTTACAATGCGGCACAGCCGATCCACTATAGCGACCGCCGCAGCGCCGGGCAAGGCGCCCGGCCATGAAGGATGAAACCGCATGATCGATCCGCAGCACGTGCTGGACCTGTTGGGCTCGAAGTCGTATCGCCCGAGTAAGGCGGCCGGGGTGGCCCGGCGCCTGGGTGTGGGCCCCGACGAGGAGTCGGAGTTCGAGGCGCTGCTGGACCGCCTCCGGGCGGCGGGCCAGGTGATCCGCGACGACGGCGGGCGGCTGATCCTGCCCGGCCGCCACGGGTACCTCGTCGGCACGTTCAAGCATCACCCCCGCGGGTTCGGGTTCGTCCGCCTGCCGGAGGCGGGGCGCGAGGACGACATCTTCGTGCCCGAGGGTGACTGCCTCGACGCCGCCACCGGCGACACCGTGGTTGTCAAACTGCGTTCCAGCGGCGCGCACCGGCGGGGCAAGGGGCCGGCAGGGGCCATTGTCGAGATCGTCAAACGGTCCCGTGTCCGATTCGTGGGCATCGCTTGCGTGAAGGGCCGGGCGTGCACCATCGAGCCCGAGGGCACCGAGATTCACGGCGCCCTGGCGGTGCGCGATGTCGGCAGCCGGGCCGCCGACGGCGACAAGGTCGTCTTCGAGATCGTCCGCTATCCGCGATCAGGCCGACGGGGCGAGGCCGTCATCACCGAGGTGCTCGGGCCGCAGGGCGCGCCCGGCGTCGAGACCGAGGCCGTCATCCGGACCTTTGACCTGCCCCAGGCCTTCCCGGACCCCGTTCTCAACGAGGCACGCGACTGGGCCGCGGCGTTCGGTCCCAAAGACCTCGCCGGACGGGAGGACCTCACCGGCGAGACCATCGTCACGATCGATCCCGTCTCGGCCAAGGACTACGACGACGCGATCAGCGTCCGCCGCAAGCAGTCGGGCGGCTGGGAACTGGGCGTCCATATTGCCGACGTGTCGCACTTCGTCCGGCGCGGGTGCCTGCTCGACGGCGAGGCCCGGCTGCGGGGTACGAGCGTCTACCTGCCCACGCGCGTGCTGCCCATGCTGCCGGAGATCCTCTCGAACGGCCTGTGCAGTTTGCAGGCGGGTCAGCCGCGGCTGACGAAGAGCGTGTTCATCAGTTACACGGCCGAGGGCCGACGCACGCGCAGCCGGATTGCCCACTCTTACATCCGGGCGACCAAACGCCTGACGTATAAGCAGGTGGGCGCGATCCTGGCCGGCCGACGGCCGTGCGAGGAGCCCGTGAAATCGCTGATCCGGCGCATGGCCGAGTTGGCCCGACTGCTCCGGGCCGGGCGGTTCCGGCGGGGGGCCGTCGAACTCGACATGCCCGACGTGGAACTCGAGATCGGGCCCGGCGGGCAGGTGGTCAACATCGTGCCCGAGATCCACGACTTCCCGCACCAGATCATCGAGGAATGCATGCTGGCCGCCAACGAGGTGGTGGCCGAGTACCTGAGCGGCCGGGGGCTGTGCTACGTCCGGCGGATCCATCCTGAGCCGGACGAGAAGTCGCTGGAGGGCTTCGTTGCGTTCGCGGCGCGGATGGGCCACAAGGTGGGCGGCACCGGCCGGGCGTCGCTGCAGAAGGTGCTCGACGCCGTCCGCGACAGCCCCGCCTCACCGGCGGTCAACCTGGCGCTGCTCAAGTCGTTCAAGCGCGCCGAATACAGTATCCGGGCCGAGGGCCACTATGCCCTGGCCATGGACCACTACTGCCATTTCACCAGCCCGATCCGCCGCTACCCGGACCTCCAGGTGCACCAACTGCTGGACGACGTGCTGCGGAAACCGGGCGGGCGGGGCGGGGCGGCGCCCGACGCCGTGCGCGCCGACGTGGAGGCCATCGCCCGCCACGCCACGTTCGCCGAGCGCCGGGCCGACGACGCCGAACGCCTCCTTACCCGCATTAAGACGCTCGAGTTCCTCGCCGACAAGGTGGGCCAGGTGCTCGAGGGCGTGGTGAGCGGCGTCGAGGAGTTCGGCCTCTTCATCCAGAGCACGCGGTATCTGGCCGAGGGGCTGGTCCACATCCGCGAGATGACCGACGACCGTTACGTGCTGCGCGAGGGCGGGTTCGCCTTGGTGGGCGAGCGGACGGGGCGGCGGTACCATCTCGGCCAGGCCGTCAAGGCGCGCATCGTGCGCGTCGATGTGCCGCGCCGGCAGTTGGACTACGAGTTGGTGGCCGACGACCGCAAGGCGTCGCGGCCGGGCCGAGCGAAGCGGAAGCCGGCGACGGCCAAAGGCGGCCGGCGACGGCGATGAGGAGGCGGTTCTATTCCTCGGGCAGGGCCTCGAGGAGTTCCTGCGTGAGAGACGGCTCGGCCTGATCGGCGTCGTTGGCGTCGGGCTCCGGCTCCGTCTCGATCCGGGCGATCAGTTCCCGGACGTCCTCGGCGGTGCCGACGAAGACCTGGACCTCGCAGCCGGTGTGGCTCTCGATCTGGGCCAGCACCTCGGCGTTGAGCACGTCGGCGGCGAGGATCGTGAGGCAGTTGCCGAATCGGTCGATGGGCGCAAGGAGGTGCCGGCGCATCAGATCGAGCGGCAGGAGGGAAGCCACCTGGCCCGGAACGGTGATCTGCGAGGCGCTCAGGTAGGGCAGGGAGAACTGCGTCACCAGCGCCTGGGCGATATCGCGCTCGGCCGCGAACTCGCGGCGGACGAGCGCCTCGCCGAGGGTTTGGCGGCCGTCTTTGAGGTCGGCCATGGCCGCCTGGAGTTGGAGGTCGTCGATCATCCCTGCCTGGATGAGGACCTCCCCCAGGGTCTTGCGCGTCATACGCTGAACGTTGGGCATGTGTACGGGCTCCCGCGCGGTTCGGTTCAGGCCACATGATCTATCGGACGGGGATGAAGGGATGTTTACGGGAATCATCGAGGCGGTGGGTGCGGTGGTCTCGGCGGATCGGTCGGCCGGCGGCCGGCGCCTGCTCATCGATCTGGTCGACCTGGCCGACTTCGATATCGAGCCCGGCGACAGCGTGGCCGTGGACGGCGCCTGCCTGACGGCCGCGGCGGTGGCGCCGCCCCGGGCGGCCTTCGACTGCGTGGCCGAGACGCTTGAACGCACCACGCTCGGGAGCCTCCGCGCGGGGTCGCGGGTGAACGTGGAGCGGGCGCTCCGGGCCGACGGCCGGCTGGGCGGGCACCTCGTGCAGGGCCACGTGGACGGCGTCGGCGCCGTGGCCCGCCTCGACCGCGGGGCGGGGCAGACGCTTCTCCACGTGCGCGCGCCCGACTTCGTCGATCAGATGGTCCTCAAGGGGTCGGTGGCCGTCAGCGGCGTCAGCCTGACCATCGCCGCCCTCGACGCGTCGGGGTTCGCCGTCGCCCTCGCGCCCTTCACCCTGGCCCACACGGTCCTGGGCGACCTGAAGCCCGGCGACAGGGTCAACCTGGAGGCGGACCTCATCGGCAAGTACGTCCGCGCCCACCTCGCCGGCCGCGGCCCGAACGACCTCACCCAGGGCTTCCTGGCCGAGCATGGGTTTTCGTGAACACCGGCCCTGGTGACGGCCCCGGGGAACCCGGTGACCTCAGATGCCGTCCTCCGCTTTGCCTCCGGCCATCCACGGGCTGTTCTTCATGTCCGCTTCGAGCGTGTCAGGCGGCGCACGGCAATGGCGCCGGCGGCCGCGGTCAACAGCGCCAGCGTGGCGAGGCTGATGGGCAGCCCTACTCGCAGCGAGCGGGGCCGGAAGACGAACTCCACCGTCGATTCACCCGCCGGCACGCGGACCGCCCGAACGGCGAAATCGGCCGGGTAGAGCGCGGTCTCTTCGCCGTCCAGGAAGGCGCGCCAGCCCGGTCGGTAGTACCCATCGCTCAGGACGAGCCACGCCGGCCGATCGGCGTGCACGCGGACGCTGACGCGGGTCTCCGTGTCCACGTCGATCACCGCCGATCCGGGCGTCGCCGGGAGGGGCGCGCTTGTCGATCGCGCGACCGTCGATTCATCCTGCGGCGCCGACGTCGGGCGCGCGGGGCCGGTGTCCACGCCGGCCGGGGGAACGCCCTCGAGCACGACCGTGCGAGCCGCGTCGAAGGACGGGTCCTCCGCCCGGCGCCGCGCCGCCTCCGGGTCCCCGTACCACTCGGCCCGGTCCACCAGGTAAGCCCGCGGCAGGACGTCGGAGAACTCATACAGGTTCCAGTCGCGCACCCTTCGCCCGTGCAGGTAGTACACCTGGAGGTCCACGCCGTGCCAGAGCAACCGCAACCGGGGGTCCTTGATGTCGTGCCGGTGGAGCAGAAAACGAATGCGCAATGCCCGGAACAGATGAGCGAAGTCGGGGAACCGATTCGACGAGGTGACGCGGGTCGCCCAGGGGGCACGGAACGGGACGAAGGGCGGGTACACGTTCATCATCGGGTGGCCCGCAATGGCCAGGCCGGCGTAGGTCCCGCCGCCAACGCCTATGCGCGTGTCTCCCGGCGGCGGGAGGTGCTTCAGGATCGGGCCGGGCTGGTTGAGGATGTACGGCGGCTGTGGTTCATACGTCATCCCTTTGGGGAACCAGAACCAGTAGCTCATCATGTCGGCCGATGCCACCAGCACGGCGGCCACGGCCGCGTACTGCCACTTCCGGGCCAACAGTGAGAACACGAACACCGACGCCAGGATCGCCGGCAGCGACCAGGACGCCCGGAACGCCTTGCCCGGCAGCAGCGTTTTCCAGGGCGGGGCATCCGGATCGGCGCCGAACACCGCCCGCTCGATGACCGGGACGGCGAGGGCCAGCGCAACCGCGACCCCGATGCCGATGGCGGCCGGCCGCACCCAGCGCCGCATCCGGTCGCGGCGCGCCGCCAGCATCTCCTCCAACCCGACGCCCGCGAGCAGGCCCACGCACAGGGCGACCGGAAACGCGAAGCGACTCGGGTACACGAACCAGCCGAACCCCGGCAGGCGAACGAGATAGTCATAGCCCGGCAGGAACCTCCCGCAGGACAGGGCCGTGAATACCAGGACCGACGCCAGCAACGGTGCGAAGGGCGCCCACCGCCGCCGCCGCCACGCCACGCACGCCAGCATCAGCGGCAGGATGCCAACGTACACGAAGACCTCCTGCAGGCCCCCTCGGTAGTGGGGCTCCAGCCACTCGTCCCCGTCGGGCAGGAAAGGCAGGACGTACATGTTCACGTGATGGGGCGGAAAACTGTTGGTGTGGCGGTAGGTGCTGAAGACCGAACCGGCGCGGCCGGAACCTTCGGGGGCCTCGCTCCCGGCGTAGCCCGTCAGCGGCTGCAGATCGGCCGTGGCGATCAGTTGGACCGCCGCCAGCGCGGACCCCAGCACCACCGGCGCCAGCAGCAGCAGGCCCCGCCTGACGAAACAGCCGAACCCGCACCACGCCTGGAACAGCCGCCACAGGCCATAGAACCCGTAGAACAGGAGCGCAATGAACTGCAACTGGTAGTGCCCGCTCAGCAGGGACAGGCCGATCACCGCGGACCCCCACACCACCGTCCACGGCCGCGGCCGCGTGGCCAGGCGGTCCGCCGCCACCAGCATCAACGGGAGTTCGATCCACGATGCGTGCGACAGCATCAGCCATTTGCGCGGCGTGAGGAATCCGTTGAACTGGAAGACGACCGCCGCCAGCAGCCCTCCGAAGAATCCCACGCCCAGCGCCCGGGCGGCCCCGTAGGCGAACACCCCCGCCAGCACCATTCGGACCACGCCGATCAGCAGGTCGCCCTCTCTGGCGTCCATCAGCGAGAAGACGAGGATGTTCGCGGGGTGGAAGACGGCGTCCTCGCTCATGGCCAGCATCGGCAGGCCGAGGCCCATCGTCGTGCACCAGACGGGGATACGCCCCGCCTTGTACGCCCTGGCCTGGTATGCGCGCATGGGTTCGTACTGCTCGCTGACCTCCCACCATCGGGGAATCTCGCCGAAGAAGATCTGCCGATGCTGGTGCACCAGGGCCAGTGCGGTGACGATGACGACGGCGGTAATGTGGTATCGCCACCGTTCAGCGGCCGTGATCGCGGGCGCGTCCGTTCCGGTCATGGGCAGTTCCCCTTCCCGACCTGCGTCTGAGTTGCCCGCCCCCGAAGACGATCGCGGCGCCCGGTGGCGCCCCGGCTGGTCAGCGGCCCGGATCGGGACGACGACGGCCTCGTTCACGGCGAGCATCGGCAGGCCGGCATTCATCGTGGGGTGCCCGATCGGGATCCGGCCTCGACGGAACCGTTTCAAGAGTAGGCCCGGCCGCGGGTGGGGTCAACCGCTTTTGAGCGCGGCCCCGGCGTCGGCGAACCACCGGAGAGGAAGAAGGCGCGATTTTCCCTCATTCCGGGCCGGTAAGGGTCCGATAACGTGAGCAGTCTGCTTCACGCCCGAATCGCCCATTCCACGGGATGCGGATCTGATTTCGGGCTTGCGTTCTGTGGGAGGACTGACCGTGCAATGGAACGATATTCGGCGGCAGGCCCGTGAAATGGGCGTCAAGACCGGCGGCAAGAAGAAGTTCGAGGTCATCCGGGCCGTGCAGCGTGCGGAGGGGAATTTCGACTGTTTCGGCCGATCCGGCGGCTATTGCGACCAGGTCTTCTGCGCCTGGCGCGACGACTGCCTCGCCGCGGTCCGCAAGTCGGCCTGACGGTCGAAGCGGCAAACGGCGCGTTGTGCGCGCCCTGTCGGCGAAATCTGGCCGCGCCGCTCGTCGGCGCGTGCCCCGGGCCGGCGCGCCGGGCAAGCCCGGCGGCGAACGAGAGAGAAGAGGAGGCCGTACCTGCTGCATTTAGCCGCGCCGCTCGTCGGCGCGCGTTCCGCGGTCTCACGTCAGACGCACACCCACCGTCAGGACGTCGCCCGCGGGCCGTTCATGACCATCGATTCCTACTACCTCCAGGCGGACGGCGCCGACCCCACATGACACCGTGGCCGAACCGCCTTCCACGGCCACAACCGCCCCCGGCTCCGCCCCGCCTGACCCCTCACGCCTCGCCTTCCAGCAGATCACCTTCTGCTCGTTGAGGTACGTGAACGCCACTGGGTAGGGGTGCGTGGTGGCCCGGATGAGGTCGTACACCGCGCCTGCCGGCCGGGACCAGTCGATGCGGCCGTCCTCCGGCGTCCGCCCGGGGAGGTACGTGGCCTTGCCGTGGTCCTGGGGCGTGCG
>Ga0272441_10011531_pt1 | contig 13098 bp, 6 predicted proteins | sample SSMProp6N_FD_193582 | JGI IMG/M metagenome (GOLD analysis project Ga0272441, IMG submission 193582) | Marine sediment archaeal communities from Little Sippewissett salt marsh, Falmouth, MA, United States - SSM-Prop-6N | ecosystem: Environmental > Aquatic > Marine > Wetlands > Sediment ... | reverse complement strand
CACTGGCTGCGCGCGTCGCTCTTGCCGTCGATCAGGTGCGGGTTCATGTCCTCGCTGTAGCCGGTGGCGTTGTGGTTCATCGAGTACATGACCACGGCGGGGTGGTTCCGGGCCACGCCGACGTAGAAGGCCGCGTGCCGCGCGTAGCCGTTCGCCTCGTCGGCGTCCTTGGCGTCCCATTGGTACTGGCCGAAGTGCGGCTGGGAGAGGGAGACGAGCATCCCCACGTCGTCCGCTGCCCGCAGGATTTCGGCGAAGCCCAGGTGGGTGCCCGGCTCGCAGCCGTAGTTGTGGGTGTAAACGGCGTTGATGCCCCAGCTCTTGAGTCGCTCCATGCTCTCGCGCGCGCCCCGGTAGGTTGCCCATGCGGCGCCTACCTGAGCGTTGTCGAAGGGCAGGGCACACAGGAAGATGCGGGTGCCGTTGAGGTAGAAGTCGCGCCCGTCGATCCAGAACTCGCGGAAGCCGAACCGGGTCGGATGGCTCGTGTCGAGGGCCTCGCCATCTGCGTCGAGGAGCGAGAAGGTGGCGTCGTACTGGTTCTGCGGGGTGTGGGCATCCCAGAGCTTGCTGGGCGCCCACTTCTCGGCAAAGGTCAGTCGCCCGCCCGCGAGATCGGCTTTGCGGAAGGGCTTGCTGCGGAACTCCTTCACCGTGCGGCCGCCCTCGCTCACCTGGGCGCGCAGCGTGTAGCGTGCGTCCGCCGCCAGATCGTGGAGCGTGGCCTCGAAGGCGATCTCCCTCTTGCGCACGGACGTGGTGATCGTCGCATCCCCAAGGCGCGCCGCGGCGGGAGTGGCCGCGAGATACACGTCGCCGCACAGGCCCCGCCGCGCCACCGAGCCGCGCACCGTGCGGGCGGAATTGCTGTCGTTATACGAGAGCATCACGCCCTTGAGCGGCATCGCCACGACCAGCACGCTGAGGACCTGGCGGGATCCTGGGCGGCAGGCGGCCGTGAGGTCCACCTCGCCCGCGGGGAACGGGATCTCGCCCGCCTTCTTCCCATCCAGGTAGACCGCCGCGAAGGAGTTCAGGTAGTCCGCCGCGAGGGCGATGCGGCGCCCCTTCCACGCGGCGGGCACGGCGATCTCGCGCTGGTACCAGGCCGCCGCCACGCCGCCGAGCTTCACGTCCTTCCAGCTCGGGTGCGCGTGCACCGTCTGGCAGTCCTTCTGCATGTAGTTCGTGATTCCCGGCCAGGATCCGGGCACCTTGAAGAACCCCCAGGCGGCGGTGGGCACGCGGTCGCTCTTCGGGTCGGCGGGCTGCCAGCGCCAGAGGCCGTTGATGCAGATTCGCTCGCGGGTCGGCGTCGACTCGCGATGGGCCTTCGCGAGGTCCCAGACGGCCTTCGCTCCGGGCGGCAGCGGCGCATCGGGCTGCGCGAGCGAGGCAGCCGTCGCGACCGCCAGCGCGACCAGGGACAGCAGTGCAGCACTCAATGGACTGGCTGTGTGGGGCATGACGGTCCTCCGATGGTGGGTGGCCCGAAGGCCGGGCGTTCAGTCTGCCATCTGTCCGGGGGCGAGTCTGTCACGCACGGGCGCGGTTGTCAAGCAAGGGGAGCGGGCGGCCCTTTCCTGTTCGCCGCTGCGCTGCGTGGCAGGGGGGATGAACTGCCTCGCGACCAGGAGAGCTGCGGGCAGCCCGCCGCCACGCATTCAGTCCTCCACCCCTCCACGCGTCCGTGCCCCCACCGTGGTTTGACAATGCGGAGGGGGTTTGGCAGACTCGGCACGTTTCGGATGCCACAGGGAATGCGAGGTGAACCGACCATGAAGCAGGACGTATCGAGACGGGGGTTCCTGAGCGGCCTGGCCGGGTCTGCGTGTGCAGGGCTGGTGGGGCCACACGTGGTGTCGTCGCGGGTGCTGGCGGCTCCGCCGAGCGACCGGGTGCACATGGGGCACATCGGCGTGGGCGGGATGGGTGGCGGCCACTTCGGGCGCTTCTGCAACAGCGATCGCGAGCCGAGCGTGGCCGTGGCCGACGTGGATAAGGGCCGGCGGGAACGCGCGGCGCGCCGCTCGAAGCACCCGCTCAAGCTCCACAACGACTACCGCGAGCTGCTCGACAACGCCGATGTGGATGCGGTGGTGATCGCCGTGCCCGACCACTGGCACGCGCTCTGCTCGATCCACGCGTGCGAGGCGGGCAAGGACGTCTACTGCGAGAAGCCGATGATGAAGACCATCGCCGAGGGGAAGGCGATGATCCGCGCCGCCCGCCGCTTCGGGCGCGTCGTGCAGATCGGCACGCAGGGACGCTCCACCCGCGCCGGCCGCTACGCCGCCCAGTACGTCCGCAACGGCTACTGCGGCACCGTGCGCACCGTGCGCACGTGGCACTACAACAACCCGACCTCCGGGTGGGAGGCGCCGCGTCCCGCCCCGCCCGGGCTCGACTGGAATCAGTGGATCGGCCCGGCCAAGTATGTGCCCTACAGCCCGCGGCGCTGCCACGGCACGTTCCGCTGGTTCATGGACTTCGGGGGCGGGCAGATCCGCGACCGCGGCGCGCACATCTTCACGAACATCTGCTGGTCGATGGGCGTCGATGAGACCGGCCCCGTGAGCGTGGAGGTGCTCAACGGGCATCAGCCGGCCGGCATGTACGACTGCCCGAACGACTTCACGGTCAAGTACGAGTTCAAGAACCCCGACTGGACGCTCTTCTGGGACCAGCCGGGCGAGAAGTATGGAAACCAGTCGTTCGGCTTCAAGTACTTCGGCGCGAAGGACGAGCTGGTGGTCAACGGAGGCGACAGCAGCATCCGCTCGCCGCGCAAGGTCTTCTTCGAGCCCAAGCAGGGCGAGGCGCAGCTCTATGTGAGCAACGACCACATGGGCAACTTCCTGAGCTGCGTGCGCACGCGGCGCACGGCGATCATGGACGTGGCGATCGGCCACCGCGTCACGAGCCTGTGTATCCTGGGCAACCTGGCGTTCCGCGTGGGCCGCAAGATCCAGTGGGATCCCGTGCGCGAGGAGGTGGTCGGCGACCCCGAGGCCAACCGCCTGGTGGACCCGCCCATGCGGCCGCCGTGGCATCTGTAGAGCCCCCCGCGATTGCGCACCGCGTTCAAAGGACGAAGCATGCACCAGAGAGCCTCGCGTCGGGACTTCCTGGCCGCTGCCCTTGCGGGCGGGGCGGTCGCGCCCTACTTCCTCACCTCGAACGCCCTGGGCGCCGAGGGCGGGCCGCCGGCCAGCGAGCGCGTGGGCATCGGCCACATCGGCATCAACTGGATGGGCGGCGGCCACCTGGGCGCCTACGCCCAGAATAAGGAGTACCCCTCCGTCGCCGTGTGCGACTGCGATGAGCATCACCTGACGAAGGCGAAGAACCGCGTGGGCGACCACTGCAAGGCCTATGCCGACTTCCGCGACCTGCTGACCGACCGCGACGTTGACGCCGTCGTGATCGCCGTGCCCGACCACTGGCACGCCATCATCAGCATCCGAGCCGCCGAGGCGGGCAAGGACATCTACTGCGAGAAGCCGATGTCGCTCGGCATCCGCGACGCTCGGGCGATGGTCAACGCGGTGCGGCGCTACGAGCGGGTGTTCCAGACGGGGAGCCAGCAGCGTTCGTCGGCCAACTTCCGCTACGCGTGTGAGCTGGTGCGCAGCGGGTATATCGGCAAGGTGCTCACCATCCACGTGGGCGTGGGCGGGCCGTCGGGGCCATGCTACCTGCCGGCCGAGCCGACGCCGGACCACATCGACTGGGATATGTGGCTCGGCCCCGCCCCCTGGAGGCCGTTCCACCGCAACATCCATCCCGTGCGCTGGCGGGCGTTCCGCGACTATTCGGGCGGTGGGATGACGGACTGGGGCGCCCACCACTTCGACATCGCGCAGTGGGGCCTGGGGATGGACGAGAGCGGCCCCGTGGAGGTGCATCCGCCCGACGGCAAGGAGTACAAGCAGCTCACCTACAAGTACGCCAACGGCGTCCCCATGTTCCACGGCGGCGCGAACGGCGTGCTCTTCACGGGCACGGACGGCAGGATCGAGGTGAACCGCGGGCACCTGCGCTCGTGGCCCGCCGAGATTATCAAGACGCCCATCGGGCCGTCCGACGTGCATCTCTACAAGAGCCCGTCGAACTCGTGGACGGGCCAGAACCTCAACTGGCAGCAGTGCATCAAGACGCGTCAGCGGCCGATCTGCGACGTCGAGATCGGCTGCCGCTCCGTCACCGTGTGCCACCTGGGCAACCTGGCCTACTGGCTCAAGCGGCCGCTCCGCTGGGATCCCGCAAAGGAAGAGATCCTGGGCGACGAGGAGGCCAGCCGCTGGCTCGAACGCCCGAAGCGGGCCTCCTGGCATCTCTGAGACATCCAACGCACGACGAACCGAGGAGTATGGAATGCGACTGAGAAGCGTGCCGTGCCTGGCGCTGGCCATGGCCGCCGTGGTGGCCATGGGGGCGTGGGCAGGCGAGGCGGACGTGGATTCGCTGGCCAAGCAGCTCAAGGGCGAAGGCGACGCGCCTGCCCTCAAGGGCGCCGAGCTCCAGGCGGCTCACGCGAAGGTGCTCGCCGCACTCCTGCCGAAGCTGGCGAGCGAGAAGATCGACGAGCGGACCGAGGCCCAACGCACCTACCGCGCCATCTGCTGGCGCGCCAGCCGCCCGGGGGCCGACGCCGAACGCGCGGCTGCCTGCGCTGCGATCCTCGCGAGGCTCAAGCCCGATCTGCCCAAGCTCGCCCTGCTGCACCTGCTCGAGCAGCTCGAGCACATCGGGCGCGAGGAGGCCGTGGCCGCCGTCGTGCCCCTGCTCAACCATGAGGATGCCGAGCCGCCGTTCGTGCGCGAGCGGGCGCGCCGCGTGCTCGCGGCAAACCCAAGCCCGAAGGCCATGGACGCCCTGCGCACCGCGCTGGCGCGGGCGAAGGACCCGCTCTGGACCATCGGCCTGGCCAACGCCCTGGGTGCACGGAGGGACAAGGCGGCCGTGCCCGAGCTCCTCGAGCTTGCCCGCTCGAAGGACCAGGAGGTGCGCCTGGCCGCCGTGGAAGCGCTCGCGCGCATCGGCGACAAGACGGGGGCCGAGGTGATCGCCGCCGCATCCACCGGCGCCGCCGGCCGGCCCTGGCGAGTCGCCATCGTCAGCTACCTCCTCCTCGCCGACAACCTGGTGGCCCAGAAGGACTCGGCGACGGCGCTCGATATGTATCGGGCATTGCTCGAGGCCGACGATTTCGTCAAGTGCGGAGCGATCATCGGCGTCGGCCGCGCCGGCGGGGCCGGCGACCTGGGCACCCTCTTTGCCGCCCTCGGCGACGCCGATATCGAGGTCCGAGCCGCCGGGAAGGCCGCGCTCGAACTCCTGCCCGCCGACGCCGTGCGCGAGGCCGTTGCGAAGAAGACGAAGACCGCCACGCCCGAAATGAAGGTGCTCCTCATCCAGATCCTCGCGGAGCGGGGCGACCGCAGCGTGCTGCCCACGCTGGTGGCCTGCGCCTCCGACGCGGACGAGAGCGTGCGCATCGCCGCCTGCCAGGCAATGACCCGCGTGGGCGGCCGCGAGGCCATGCCCGTGCTCATCGCCGCGCTCGGCAAGGCGAAGGGCAAGGAGCTCGAGACCGTGAAGGCCGCGATCGTGGGCATCCCCGGCAAGGAAGCCACGCTCGCACTCGTGGAGGCCATGGGCACCGGCTCGCCCGAGCTGCGGGCCGAGATCGTGCGGGCGCTCGCCGCACGCAGGGACGAGGCGGCCACCCCCGCGCTCCTCGAGGTCGCCGGCGGCGCCGATGCGAAGCTCCGCGCCGAGGCCTACAAAGCCCTCGGCAACTACGCGGGAGGCGGTGCCGCCGCCCCGCTGATCGAGCTCCTGCTGAAGGCTTCCTCGAAGAGCGACCGCGAGGCCGCCGAGAAGGCCCTGGTGGCTGCCTGTGGCCGCATCGAGGCACCCGATGCACGCGCGACCGCCGTGCTCGCCGCGCTGCCCAAGGCCAGCGGAGCGGCCCGCTGCTCCCTCCTGCGCGTCCTGGGACGGCTCGGGGGCGCGAAGGCGCTCGAAGCCGTCCGCACCGCGCTCAAGACCGACAGCGAGGCTCTGCGCGACGCCGCCATCCGAGCCCTGGCGGACTGGCCCGATGCCAGCCCCGCCGCCGACCTCCTGGAGGTGGCCCGCACCACGAAGAGCGTGGCCCACAACGTGCTCGCGCTCCGCGGCGCCCTGCGCGTGCTCGCACTGCCCACCGACCGCCCGGCCGCCGACACCCTGGCCCTCTACGCCGGTGCGATGAAGGCGGCCCGCCGGCCCGACGAGGAGAAGGAAGTGCTCGGCGCCCTGGCCGGCGTGAGCAGCCTGGGCGCCCTCAAGCAGGTCGAGCCCTTCCTCGACGACCCGGAGCTCAAGGCCGAGGCCGCCGCCGCCGCAGCCACCCTCGCCACCGCACTCATCGGCTCCCATCGCGAGGAGGCCCGCACCGCGCTCAAGAAGCTCCTCGATGCCGCTCCCAGCGACGCCGTGCGCAAGAACGCCCAGGCCGCCCTCGACCAGCTCGAGAAGTTCGAGGACTACGTGACCGCATGGGAAGTCTCCGGCCCCTACACCGTGGCAGGCCGCGACGGCCCTGGCCTCCACAGCGAGGTCCTGCCGCCCGAGAAGCAGGGCGCCAAGGTGCTCCCCTGGGCCGTGATGCCTCCCGGCGGCGGGAAGCCGCCGTTTCCCTTCTACATGGACCTCTACAAGAGGCACAGCAAGGAGAACGCCGCTGCCTACCTGCGCACGTGGGTCTGGTCGCCCAGGCAGCAGCAGGCGCGGATGGAGTTCGGCAGCGACGACGGCGCGAAGCTGTGGCTGAACGGCACCCTGGCCATCGACGCCGCGCAGCCGCGCAGCTTCGAGCTCGCCAAGGACAAGGTGGTCGTCTCGCTCAAGCAGGGCTGGAACGCCGTGCTGGTGAAGGTGTGGAACGGGTCGCTCCACTGGGGCGCCGCGCTCCGCTTCCGCAAGCCCGACGGCTCGCGCCTCGAGGGTCTGCGCACCTCGCTCAAGCCCGAGTAGGGCGCGCCGCACAGGCCCCGAACCAGGAAAGGACACACGCGATGCGACGGACACCCAGGATCGGCATGGTGGCGCTGGCCCTTGCCGCGGTCTGCGGCCTCGCCCTCGCGGGCGAGCCGAGCGCCGACGAGCTCGCCAAGGAGTTCCTCGGCCAGACCCCGGCCGTCGAGCGGACCCCGCAACAGCTCGAGGCGGCCTACGCGAAGGTGCTCGACTCGCTCGCGCCGAACATGGGCAGCGAGGACCCCGGGAAGCGCCAAGGCCCGGAGCAGACCCTCCAGGCCATCTGCTGGTATGCCGGCCGCCCGGGCGCCGAGGCCCACCGCCTGGCCGTATGCAAGGCCATGGTGGCGCGGCTCGGCGGCGACCTGCCGAAGCTCACCCGCGTGTGGCTCATCAAGCAGCTCGAGCACATCGGCGCCGCCGAAGCCGTCGAGCGTCTCGGCACCCTCCTGGCGGACGCCGAGCCGCGCATCCGCGAGCGCGCACGCCGTGCCCTCCAGAACAACCCCGACCCCAAGGCCACCGGCACGCTCCTGGCCGCCCTGGGCAAAGCCCGCGATGCGAAGTGGCGCGTGGCCCTCATCAACGCCATCGCCTGCCGCGAGGACGCCGCTGCCCTCAAGCCCCTCCTCGGGCAGGCAGGCGACGGGAACGACGACGTGCGCTCCGCCGCCGTGGGGGCGCTGGCACGCATCGGCGACAAGGCGGCGACCGCCGCCATCGCCGCCGCCCGCACCAAGGGCTCCGGCAAGGCACGCAACGCCGCCACCGACGCCGCCCTCGCCCTCGCCGACCGCCTGTGCCGCAAGGGCGACAAGGCCACCGCACTCGGCATCTACCGCGGTTTGCTCGAGGCCAAAGGCCACCTGCGCTGCGCCGCCATCGTGGGCATCGGTCGGGCCGGCGGCCTCAAGGAGCTCGAGACCATTTTCACCGCACTCGCGGACGCCGACCCACAGGTGCGCGGCGCCGGCCTCTCCGCACTCGGACTCCTGCCCGCCCGCGAGGTCAACCAGGCCATGACCGCCAGGATCAAATCCGCCGACGCCGCGACCAAGGTCCTCCTGCTCCGCGCCCTCGCCGACGGGCGCGACCCCGAGTCCCTGCCCACGTTCCTCGCCGCCGCGAAGGACGCCGACGCCGCGGTGCGTATCGCGGCATACCAGGGGATGGGCGACCTGGCGAACCCCGCAGCGGCCGCCGCACTCGTCGCGGTCGTGGCGAAAGCCGAGGGCAAGGAGCTGATCGCGGCCAGGGCCGCCGTCGACCGCATCCCCGGCGACCCCGTGACCGCAGCCCTCACCGCCGCCCTCGCCACCGCCCCGCCAGCCGGCCGCGTGCAGCTCGTCCAGAGCCTCGCCGCACGCCGCACGAAAGCCGTCGTGCCCACGTTCCTCAAGTGCGCCCAGGACCCCGACGCGGCGGTCCGTGCCGAGGCCCTCAAGGCCCTCGCCAACCTCGCTGAGATCGACGCGGCCCCTACCCTGGTGGGATTCCTCGTGAAGGCCACCGACAAGCGGGAGCGCCAGGCCGCCGCAAACACCGTGGCCGCCGTGTGCCGGCGCAGCGACGACGTGGAGGCCCGCGTGGCGCCCCTGCTGGCCGCCATCCCCGGCGCCAGCGCGGACGCCCGGGTGGCCCTCGTGCAGGTGCTCGGCCGCCTGGGCGGGACCAAGGCCCTGGCCGCCGTGCGTGCGGCCCTCAAGGACTCGAGCCCCGAGGTCCAGGACGCCGCGTTCCGCGCCCTCCCGAGCTGGGTCGACCTGGGCGTGGCCAACGAGCTGCTGGCCATCGCGAAGAGCCAGGCGCCCCTGCCCCGCCGCGTGGTGGCCCTGCGCGGCGCCGTCGAGGTGGCAGGCAAGCTCGGCGGCCAGCCGCCCGCGACCATCCTGAAGCTCTACCAGGACGCCATGGCCGCCGCCCCGCGGCCCGAAGACCGCAAGCTCGTCCTCGGCGGGATGGCTGGCACCGCGAGCCTGGGCGCGCTCGACCTCGCCGTCCGCTACCTCGCCGACCCCGCGCTCCAGGCCGAGGCCGAGGTGGCCGCCTCGCGCATCGCACGCGGCATCAGCGGAAGCCACAAGGCCAAGGCAAGGGAAGTCTGCCAGAAGCTCGCCGACTCCGCGAAGCAGGACCGCGTCCGACGCGAGGCCAAAGAGACCATCGCTCTCATCGAGCGCTTCGACGACTACATCACTGCCTGGGAAGTCTCGCCGCCCTACACCGCGGCCGGCAAGGAGGCCCAGGCGCTCATCGGCGTGGTCTTCCCCCCCGAGAAGCCCGACGACAAGACGACCGCCTGGAAGCCCATGCAGGTCGGCACCACGCCCGCCCGCCCCTGGCTCCTCGAGTTCAACCGCACCATCGGCGGCAACGACCGCGCCGTCTACGTCCGCACCCGCGTCTACTCGCCCAAGGCCCAGCCCGCGCTCATGGAGCTCGGCAGCGACGACGGGGTGAAGGTGTGGCTCAACGACAAGGTCGTCCACACCAACAACGCGACCCGCCCCTGCTCGCCAGGCCAGGACAAGGCGAAGGTGGCCCTCGAGCGAGGCTGGAACACCCTGCGGGTCAAGGTGACCCAGGGCGGCGGCGAGTGGGCGCTCTGCCTGCGCTTCCGCGCCCCCGACGGCAAGCCGCTCGAGGGCGTCCGCGCCGACCCCGCGGGCGAGTAGAGCGGCGAGTGTTCGCGCGCTCGATCTCGTCCTCGATCTCGAACCCCCCGCGTGGGCGCGAGCTTGAGGGTGAGAGCAAGGTCAAGGAGGAGAATCGAGACGCGAGATCGAGATCGAGGATCGAGATCGATCCGGGGGCAGGGCAGGGCTCTCCCTGGAGGGGTGATCGGGGCCTTGCATTCCCCGCCCGCCTCTGGTCCAATGCTCTGGTGGCTCACGTGAGATTCCTCATCGCGGAAAGGAGACCGTTCATGGCTCGATGGATGACAGGTGTGTTGGTCGTGGCGATGCTGGCGGCTGCCCCGATGGCCCTCCTCGCTGCCGAGGGCGACGGCTGGACCGCGCTCTTCGACGGCAAGGACCTCAGCCAGTGGAAGTGCAAGCCCAACGGCTGGTCGATCGACGACGAGGGCGCCCTGGCCTGGAAGAAGGGCTCCGGCTACATCTGGTCCAAGGAGAAGTACGGCAACTTCATCCTCGACCTCGAGGTCAAGGTGAGCAAGGGCTGCAACAGCGGCATGTTCATCCGCTCCGACCCCCGCAACGCCGTTCAGGGCGGCATCGAGATCCAGGTGCTCGATTCCCACGGCAAGAAGCCCAACAAGCACACGTTCGGCGCCGTCTACGATGCCCTCGCCCCCAGCAAGGAGGTCACCAAGGCCGCCGGCGAGTGGAACCACGTGACCATCACCTGCAACGACAACAAGATCGAGGTCGTGGTCAACGGCCAGCAGATCATCGACATGGACCTCGACAAGTGGACGGAGCCGAACAAGAACGCGGACGGCAGCAAGAACAAGTTCCGCAAGCCGCTCAAGGACTTCGCCCGCACGGGGCACCTCGGCTTCCAGGACCACGGCAGGGCCGTGTGGTATCGCAACGTGAAGATCAAGGTGCTCGACGAGACGAAATAGCCCCCGCCCCGCGCCGAGCCGCAAGCGCCCGCGTGAGGCGAGGCAGGAGGAGCGACCCATGGGCACGAGGACTGTGACCCGGCGCAGGTTCATGGCCGACGCGCTCGCGGCCGGCGCGCTCGTCGGCGTCGTGCCCGCCCACGTGCTCGGCGGGCCGGGGCGCAAGGCTCCCAGCGACGTCATCACGCGCGGCGTCGTGGGCACCGGCGGGCGCGGCCAGGCCTTCCTCCACGGCAGGGTCATCGCCGTGTGCGACGTCGATAAGGCCCGCAGGGAGGCCGCCGCCAAGAAGATCGGCACCGGATGCACCCCCTACAACGACTTCCGCGAGCTCCTCGAAGTCCAGGAAATCGATGAGGTCTGCATCGCCACCCCGCCCCACTGGCACGCCCTCGTGTGCATCCACGCCGCACAGGCCGGCAAGGACATCCTGTGCGAGAAGCCGATGACCAAGTTCATCCGCGAGGGCCGCGTGGTGTCGGACACGGTGCGGCGCTACGGCCGCGTGTTCCAGATCGGCACCTATGGGCGCTTCGGCATGGGCAAGCTCCGCAAGCTCATCGAGAGCGGGCGGCTCGGCAAGCCCCTCGTCGTGCGAGCCGGCAAGGGCCAGGGGTATCCCTGGAACGTCAAGTGGTTCACCGGCCGCCACGACCTCAAGCCCCAGCCCGTGCCCGCACAGCTCGACTACAACATGTGGCTCGGCCCCGCCCCCTATAAGCCCTACCACCCCCACCGCGTCCACTTCATGTTCCGCTGCTACTGGGACTACGACGGCGGCGGCCTGGCCGACCAGGGCCAGCACCATCTGGACCCCATCCAGTACATGCTGGCGAAGGACGACGCGGGGCCTGCCGAGGTGGAGGCCGTGGCGCCCCGGCCGGCCCACCCCGACGCCTGCGGGCCGTGGAGCAAGCTGACCATCCGCTACGACGACGATGTGACCATCGTGATCGAGAGCGGCGAGTGGGGGCCGCAGCCCGAGGCTCTCCCCTGGATCGAGGGGCCGAACGGCAAGGTGTGGCGCAGCGGAGCCACCGACCCGCCGGGCCTCCTCGACGGCCTTGATGCCCGGCCTAATACGAAGCCGCTGATCAACTTCGAGACCGCGATGCGCACCCGCCGCCCCTCGGGCGGTGCGGCTGAGAGCTCCCACCGCTCCTCAACGCTCTTCCACCTGGGCAACATCGCGATCCGACTCGGCCGCACGATCCGATGGGACCCCGCCAAGGAGCAGTGCATCGGCGACGACGAGGCCAATCGCCTGGCCGACATCCCCATGCGCGCCCCCTGGCACCTGTAGCCGCTCAGGCGGCGCCGCTTCCGCAGGGCCATCGCAAGAGCGAGGAACCGACGACCATGCGCAACAGCCCCCTCTCCCGCCGCCAGTTCCTCGGCGGCACCGTTGCGTCCGCTGCCACCTTTGCCATCGTGCCCGGCCACGTGCTCGCCGCGGCCGCCCGAAAGGCCCCCAGCGACGTGCTCACCCAGGGCACCATCGGCACCGGCGGCATGGGCATGGGCGGCCACGTGCGGGCCAACGAGGCTGGGAAGCCCCCCATCCAGCTCGCCGTGTGCGACGTCGACGAGCGCCGCCTCGCAGCCGCCGTCAAGAAGGCCGGCTCCGGCTGCACCCCCTACAAGGACTGGCGCGAGGTCATCGACCGCAAGGATATCGATATCATCCACTGCGCCACGCCGCCCCACTGGCACGCCCTGGTGACCATCGCCGCTGCCAAGGCGGGGAAGGACATCTACTGCGAGAAGCCGATGACCCGCTTCATCGCCGAGGGTCAGGCGGTCATCGAGGCCGTTCGCCGCCACGGCCGCGTCCTCCAGCACAACACCTACGGCCGCGGCGGGTGGGAGCGCTGGCGCAAGCTCGTCATGAGCGGCCTGCTCGGCACCCCCCTCACCGTCCGCCTCACCCCCAGCACAGGCTATGGCTTCAAGGTGCGCCAGTGGAGCGGACGCATCGACCAGAAGCCCCAGCCCGTGCCCGCACAGCTCGACTACAACATGTGGCTCGGCCCCGCCCCCTACAAGCCCTACTTCCCCCACCGCGTCCACGGCAGCTTCCGCGGCTACTGGGACTACGATGGCGGCGGGCTGACGGACATGGGGCAGCACTGGTACGACCCCATCCACTACTTCCTGGGCAAGGACGGCACCGGCCCCTCCGAGATCCGGGCCTACGCCCCTTGGCCCGCCCATCCCGATGCGTGCGGCATTTGGGGCACCCTGACCTTCAAGTTCGAGGACGGCACCACCGTGGTCTTCGAGAGCGGCGAGTGGGGACAGCGCCAGCACGAGAGCCCCTGGTTCCTCGAAGGCCCGAAGGGCAAGGTGACCCGACGCGGCGAGAGCGATCCCCCCGGCATCTGGGACGAGCTGAGCCGCTTCCCCGACCCGCCCCGCCTCATCGGCTTCGGCCAGGCCGTCCGCACACGCGTCAACTCACCCGGCGCGCGGCCTAACGC
>Ga0272441_10011530_pt1 | contig 13099 bp, 11 predicted proteins | sample SSMProp6N_FD_193582 | JGI IMG/M metagenome (GOLD analysis project Ga0272441, IMG submission 193582) | Marine sediment archaeal communities from Little Sippewissett salt marsh, Falmouth, MA, United States - SSM-Prop-6N | ecosystem: Environmental > Aquatic > Marine > Wetlands > Sediment ... | reverse complement strand
GGCGAGCAGCCGAAGCCCCATCTGAGCCTTCGGCGCGGTCAGGCCCATCGGCCCCGTCAGGATCAGCTTGGAAACGCGCTCAGGGTAGTGAATCGTATAGGTCATGGCGATGAAGCCGCCATTTGAGGCAGCCACGAGAATGGATCGATCGACGCCGAGAAGATCGGCGATCTCCGCGTACAGTGCTGAGATCTCCTCGCGGGTTTCGGGATAGCTGTCGGTGTCCGCCAGCCGGCTCCTGTTGACCTCGCCGATGTGGTCGATGGCATATGTTCTGTAGTCGGACAGCGCTTCGATGTTCCACGCCCATGACGTGGCCGACATCTCCGACGCATGCAGGAGAAGGACCGGCTCCCCATCCTGCCGCCCGCTCGCGATCACATGGACCGTGCCGTACGACGTGTCGAGATCGAGTTCCTCGTACGCGACCGGCCATCGGACGAGAAGCTCGTCGTAGATCTCCATCAGTCGGTCCCGGGCGGCTTCACTTCGAAAGATCGAGTTCTCTAGCAGCGTGTTCCCCTCCTCAATGCCCAGTACGTCGCTCATAATCCCCAAGGTGAGCATGCACGCAATCCCAATCAGCAAGTGCTTCGCCAGCATCACGACCTCCACATCCATGAGTGTGCGCCGATGGCCCGATTGCAGCAGTGACTAGGGGATTCGACCGATGTCTGCCAAGTCGAGGCAGACATGGTAGCGAGGAATCGAACGACTGCGGCGACCGATCCGAAGGCGCTGGTTGCATGAGGGCGTGCAGGTCCGCCCGTTCCTCCCCTACCGGCTTGTCGAAATGGCTTGCAGGCACTACGCTGAATGTGCGACGGGCTGCCGAAAACGGGGAATGGAGCAGCATGGTGAAGCCAAGCAGCGCAGGCTGCCTCATCTGCGCAATCCTATGTACGGTCGCCGCAGGCATGTGCCCAGGCACTCCGGCGGATCGAGGTGCGTTTGAGATCCTCGAAGTTCGCGAGCATCTCGTGGATGTGGAACGTGGGCGCGAGCTTGATGTGCTCGTCCTCGTCCCGGCACCCAGTGGTGACGTCGATGCTCCTGAAGAGGGATTCCCGCTCATCGTGTTCTGCCATGGATTCCTTCTTCGTGGCGAGCTGTACCGGTCGTATGGCGAGCATCTTGCGTCACATGGGTTCGCGGTGGTCCTGCCGACGCTTCCCATGTCACTGTTGGGCATGGACCATCGTGTGCTCGCCGCGGACGTTCGCACCATCATCGACCAACTCCTTGCCACAAGCGCGGACCCGGAAAGCCACCTGACGGGATTGATTGACGCGTCGAGGATCGGCACGTGTGGTCATTCGCTTGGCGGGAAGATCGCGGTGCTGGAAGCCGTCGACGATGTTCGTATTTGCGCGATTGGCCTGCTCGATCCCGTCGACGGGGGCGGGCCGGGCATTGAGGATCCGGTCCGATACCCGAGCGTCGCGCCGGAGATGATGCCGGACATCGACAGGCCACTGCTCTTCATCGGAGCAGAGCTTGGAGGGCTGACGAACGTCTTCACGCCCTGCGCGCCTGTGGCCGAGAACTACCAACGGTTCTACGAGGCGGCCAACCCGCCGGCAATCGAGGTCACGCAACTCGGCGCCGGGCACGGCCAGTATGTAGATCCAGGCGTGGAAGCGTTGATGGCGGCTTGTGCGCCCGGAACTGCCGACGCAGTGTGGGTTCGTTCGTCGGCCGTTGCCTACTTGACGGCGTTCTTTCAATGGTGGCTTGAGGGAGACGAGGATGCGCGCCGATGGCTGGATGCTCGCTTTGAAACTGACGAACGTGAGGAGAGGGTCCTTGTACGGCGCAAGTAAGGAAGAGCGGATCGGAGCGAAACCAGACATGGAAGAGAAACGTACGCTGGCGGGACTGTCCGAGGACGAGGTGCGCGAACTGTGGTCCAAGACCTACAACCGGGAGGGGAAGCCGGACTGGTCGCACATCTATCCGTACTACCGCGACGACATCGTGTTCAAGGACACCATCCAAGAGATTCGCGGCATCGAGGCGTTCAAGGCGATGTGCGCCCGTTTGACGAAACGATGTCAGCAGCTCTCGATGCACCTGCCCAGCGTCGTTCGGGGGACGGACTGCATCTATCTCCAGTGGGAGATGACCATGTCCTTCAAGCGGTATCCGAGTTCCACCTTGTACGGGGTGACCAAATTGGAACTGGATGAAGACGGCAGAATCCGGAGTCAACGCGACTACTACGACCTGTGGGGCGACATCTTCGACAACATCCCATGGTTTGCCGGTCCCTACCGCCGCTTCATGCGACGCAAGTTCGGCTAGGAGGCTCGGGTGTTCAAGTATCTCAAGGAGTATCGCTGGGCCGACATGCAGCAACTGCGTGCCAACAACCGCGCCGAGCAACGACAAAGCGAACTGCGAATGGACGGGAAGCGATGCGTCATCACCGGCTGCACGTCGGGTGTCGGATGGGAGACGGCCCATCGCCTCGCCGCCTACGGCGCGCGCATCGTCATGATCAACCGCAATCGGGAACGGTCCGAGCGTGCATGCGAGGCGCTGCGGGCTGAGTACGGCGCGGATTGCACGTTTCTGTTGGCAGACTTTTCCGATCTGGCACAGGTCCGCGCGGCGGCCGATGCAGTGGCCGCCGCGTGCGATGGCATTGACGTGTTGGTAAACAATGTCGGCATGCACTCGACCACGTTGACTCGGACAGCGGACGGCCGTGAGACCGTCTTCTGCGTCAATCACCTGGCGCCGTTTGCCATCACGTGGAAGCTGCTGGGCACGCTCCGCGATAGCGCACCCGCCCGCATCATCCAGGTCAATTCGCAAGGCCACCGGTTCGGCGGTTTGGACGTGGACGACCTAGATTGGAGTCGGCGCCACTACACAGGGCTGCGGGGCTACGGCGCGGCCAAGACGGCGCAGTTGCTCACCGTATGGGAGTTTGCCGACCGGCTGTGCGGCAGTGGCGTCACGATCAACGCGATGCACCCCGGCGCGGTACGAAGCAACATCGGTAGCAACAACGGGCCGCTGTATCGGTGGTACAAAGACGCCGTCCTGTCGCGAACCCTCGGGGATCCCGCCATCTCCGGGCGGGCGGTTCACTACCTTGCCACCGCGCCGGAACTGGAGACGGTCAGCGGGCGGTACTTCAATCTGACGCATCCGGAGAAGCCGGCGCCGCACGCACTGGACCGGGAGGTCGGACGTATTATCTGGGAGAAGAGCCTTGAATTAGCGGGGGTCGCATGACGTCCCGAGAGGAGCACATGACGAACATGCCGCAGTCTGAGAGGGCGCGGTACGACCTCATCGTGGTGGGGGGCGGAATGGCCGGCCTGACCGCCAGTGCGTTTGCCGCCCGCGCTGGCTGCAAGGTCCTGCTGTGCGAGCAGGGACCTGCGCTTGGGGGCCTGATTCATTCCTTCGAGCGCAACGGGTTCACGTGGGACGCCGGCATCCGCGCGCTCGAGGACTCCGGCATCATCCTGCCGATGTTGGAGAGTCTCGGTATTTCGCTGGACTTCGTAAAGAGCCCCGTTTCACTGGGCATCGAAGATCACGTGATCCCGGTGGAGTCGGCCGCCAACCTGAGCGACTACCAAGCGCTGCTGGAGGAGCTGTACCCCGACGCTCGTGCGGACATCGAGCGCATCCTCCGCGTCATCCGACGGGTGATGCGGTGGATGGACGTGCTCTACGGCGTCGAGAATCCGGCGTTCAAGGACCTTCGCAAGGACCGAGACTACGTCTTTCATCGCCTGCTGCCCTGGCTCGGCAAGTTCCTGGTGACCATCGGCAGGATCAACCGCATGTCCACGCCGGTGGATGAATATCTGCATGCGCTCACCGATCTGCAGCCGCTCATTGACATCATCAGCCAGCACTTCTTCAAGAAAACGCCGGCGTTCTTTGCACTGAGCTACTTCAGTCTCTACCTGGACTATATGTACCCGGTCGGCGGCACGGGCACCCTGCCGCGCGCGGTGGAGGCCTACTGCAGCGAACAGGGTGTGGAGATCAAAACGGGCACGCGCATCACGGCGCTGGACGCCGTCGATCGCACCGTGAGCGACGCGCATGGGAACGTTTACGCCTATCGAAAACTGATCTGGGCGGCCGATCTCAAGTCGCTCTATCGGATCGTCGACATCAACGCACTGCCCGGAGCGCGCGCTCGCCGACGGGCGCATGCGCGAGCGGACGTCGTCAATGCGGCGTCTGGCGGTGACAGCGTCTTCACCCTCTACCTGGCCGTCGACATCGAACCGGCGTGGTTCGCCGAGAAGTCGAATGGGCATTTCTTCTACACGGCGTCGCGAGACGGCATGGGTGCGGACATCTTTGCGGAACTGGAGTCCGTGTTGGCGATGGTGGAATCCAGAGCAAAGGGCGGCTTCCAAGAGCGGGCGGTGCAGTGGATCCGGCGATACGTCGGCTCGACGACGTTCGAAATCTCGATCCCGGCTCTCAAGGACGCCTCGCTGGCGCCACCCGGCAAGACGGGGCTGATCATCAGCGTGCTGTTCGACTACGCCCTGTGTCGCGCGGCGCGGACCCAGGGCTGGTATGACGACCTCAAGAGCACTGTGGAGGATGCGCTCATCGACGTGCTGACGACGACCGTCTATCCGGGCCTTCGGGATGCCGTCGTAGATCGGTTCTCGTCAACGCCGCTGACGATTGCCGAAGTTGCAGGGAGCTCGGACGGCGCGATCACGGGGTGGGCATTCACCGGCCCGGTGATGCCGGCGGTTCACCGCATGCAGCATGTGGCGCGATCGGTCCGCACCGCGTTTCCCGACATCTACCAGGCCGGTCAGTGGTCGTACAGCCCGTCGGGGCTTCCCATCGCCATCCTGACGGGGAAGCTGGCCGCCGACGTAGCGGCGAAGCGTCTAGGAGCGTAGTCGGAATGTCCTAACTGGCGGTAGCGCGCTTCTTGACATCGACCTCCTATCGTGATACACTGGTGTCACATCACACGGTAGGAGGTTTATCATGAACATACTCGAAGTCTTCAAGAGGTTCCCGGCAGAAGAGGACTGCATCACGTACCTTGAGAAGGTCCGGTGGAACGGGGAACCAACGTGCCCATATTGCGGATCGAAGAACTCCACGCCGCTCGCCAAGGAACACCGCCACCACTGCAACACCTGCAACACTTCCTACTCTGTGACCGTGGGGACGATCTTCCATCAAACAAGACTCCCGCTTCAGAAGTGGTTCCTCGCACTGAGCCTCATCCTCAATGCCAAGAAGGGGATCTCCGCGCGACAGCTTGCCCGCGACATCGAGGTGCATCGAAACACTGCTTGGCGCATCAGTATGAAGATCCGAGAGGCCATGATGCAGCAACATCAACGCGAGCTGCTTACTGGCGTAGTAGAAATGGACGAAACGTACATCGGGCCGCGAAAGCCCCGCAAACGACATCCTGACGACAAGTTTCCTGGCGGACATGCAACCAAGAAGCAACCCGTAGTCGGCATGGTTCAACGAGACGGCGACGTAGTTGCGAAGATGGTCGGCAAGCGCGATCTCAAGTCAGGGAAGCTAGCACGCATCATCAAGAACCATATCGACACAGACAATGCAGTTCTCTTCACCGATCAGTACCTCGGCTACTCCAAGGTCCGCAGATTCATGCAGCATCGCACCGTCAACCATTCAGTCTGGTACGTGGCAGAAGACGGGACGCACACGAACACGATCGAATGCTTCTGGGCGCTTCTGAAGCGTGGGATTACGGGGCAATTCCATCACGTCACGCTGCGACACCTTCCGAAGTACATCGACGAGTTCTGTTATCGGTATAATCATCGTAATGTAAGGGACTTGTTCAGCTTGACGGTCAAAAGAGGATTGGGGGTAGCATAGATGGCAAAGAGCAGAATCAGAGAAGCACTGTTCGAGGGCGAGCTAAACATCGGGGATGCCAAGATTCCATGCGCTGTACTTGATGATGGAACACGGGTGCTGACACAAACAGAGATGCTTGTGGCTCTTGGGCGGTCCCCAAGGCCAAAAGGCAAGGGGAGCAGGGCGGTCGACGAACTGCCGCCTTTTCTGGCCACGAGGAGCCTACAACCCTTTATTGATGATGATTTGCGCGAGTCGACGAAGCCGATCGAATTCAAGCCGATAAAGGGAAGCGCCACGCTCGGCTACCAAGCCACCCTATTGCCAAAGATATGTGAAGCGATGCTCCAGGCCAGGGATGCTGGAGCCCTACACTCGACACAAGAACCACTCGCAAAGCAAGCAGAGATCCTCATGCGTGGCCTCGCCCATGTTGGCATTGTTGCGCTGGTTGATGAGGCGACCGGCTATCAGGAAGTCCGGGATCGCATAGCGCTTCAGGAGATCCTTGATAAGTACCTGACTGACGAATACGCGAAGTGGTCAAAGGTATTCCCAGACGAGTTCTATCGCCAACTCTTCAGGCTCCGCGGCGTACCGTATCCGCCGCCCGGCAAACACAAGCACTGGCGGCCAAGCTACGTTGGTCATTGGACGAACGACATTGTCTACTCTAGGCTTGCTCCGGGTGTTCTTAACAAGCTGCGTGAGTTGAATCCGAAAACTGAGAAGGGATACCGCAAGCGCAAACACCACCAGCACATGACTAGGGACTACGGCGACCCCGCACTAAAAGAACATCTTGCAAATGTCATCTTCCTGATGCGAACCTGCAAGGACTGGGATGACTTCAAGCGGCGGCTAGAGAGAGCAGCGCCGAAACTTGGGGATACGATACCGCTGCCGCTTGACGACTAGGACATCTGCTGTTGATACCTCGTCGCAGAATGATCTACTCTCACCATAGGAGGAATGGCTGAAGGTGGGTCTAGTTCGTACTTGGCAGGTTTCAGGACACCATCTCTCAGAAGCTTCTCGATTCGCTCCTGGGCATCCTCGAAATCTCCTCCATCAATCTGCGGGTTTTCGTTTAGGCGCTTCTTAGCCCAGTCACTACCGCTCATGACACCCTCCATTGGCGATATGAACCCTTGACATGCAAGACAATCCCGCTGCCTAATCGAATCATGTAGTCGCGCAGAAGAGTATAGTACGAGCGCACCAGATCATTCAATGCAGTGTCCTCCTCAAGGTCTTCAATAACAAGCCCGATTATCCTTCTAAGCACCTCCATGGAGATCCCACGCCCATGGGAGTGCCAGCATTCAGTGTTGCCAAGTGCTTCTGCGATCTTGGTAGCACGTGCTTCTCTTCGCTTCTTCGTAACTCGTTTCCCTGCTGAGCGAAGGCTGCTCCAATCTACAAGGTTGCTTTCGGATAGCCACTCGATCAGGAGTGTCTTTGTAAGTTCCTTCTCCTGCTCGTATCGATACAGCTCTGCTGGGTCGAAGTTTGTGATGAGATAGTGCAACTCTGCTTCAGTCAGTTTTCCAGTCTTCGACTTCTCAATGAGTCGTTCGTACTGCACAAGATATCCAGAGGCTGGCACAGAGCGGCCGCGCCGAAGCACCTGCGGGTCAATAGGGCCAAGCACTGAGAAGTAGTCCATGTAAATCCGAGTGCCCGACATTGCTAAGACCGTACCTGCCGAAAACGCATGGTTAGGTATAATGTACTCGGTCTCACGGTAGTGCCGCGAGAAAAGGCGTGCCATGCGCTCGACTGCCCCAACATATCCGCCATCCGTTTCCAGAATAACAGCCAACTTCTTGGCCTTTGGCGTCGGTGGGCGCTTCTCTACAGTCTCTCTGACCAGTTCATCTATCTGAGGAGTTAGCGGGCCAGATAGCACAAGGAAATCTGCCCCAAGCTGCTGCTCCAAAGCTACAAGCCTGTCGCCAAGCTGTTGCTCGACAACATCATTTGCACGCTCTAGTGGTTCCATTTCATCTCCCGCCACAAGGAAGTAGGATTGGACCCCACAATAGTGAATGAAGGCAAGCGATGTCAAACGTTCCTGTGAATGGTCAGACATGATTCGGGTGCCTATCCAATGCGCGATCGGCTCTACCGCTAACTGGGACATTCCGAGCGTAGTGCGCGAACGGTAGTTGGGGATTACGAAACATGTTGACTCGCCCCCCTTGTTCTGCTCTAGGATGTACGAAGGGCGCCGATCGGCGTGAGGGCAAGGGCTTCCATCCTGGCCCTCGAGCAACCGCGGAGGAGGATGCACAGCGAAGGGAGGATGCGTGAAGAGCCTTGTGGTGGACGACAAGGGGGATGCGCGGTATCTGTTACGTGTCCTTCTAGAGGGACAGGGTCACGTTGTCGAAGAGGCGACCAATGGCGAGGAGGCGTTGTCCAAGCTTCGCGCGGATGGCTTCGATCTGGTGATCTCGGACGTGCTCATGCCCGTGCTGGATGGATTCCAGTTGTGCCGGGAGGTGCGACAGGACGAGAAATTGAAGTCCGTTGCATTCGTGTTCTATACAGGAACGTACACGAAAGACGTGGATGCCGACATGGCCCGTCGCCTCGGCGCGGACGACTTCATCATCAAGCCGACCGATCCGGAAGCGCTCTGTGCTCGAATCGAGAGTGTGATGGCCGGAGCGCGAACTCCCAGCCAGTTGACGCGGAGTTCCAAAGCGGTGGACGAGCGCGATGTTCTGAAGCTCTACAGCGAGAGACTGGTCGAGAAGCTGGAGGAGCGAACGGCTGAACTCGATGCGGAGCTTGCAGAGCGCCGCAAGGCCGAGGAAGCCGTTCGGGCGAGCGAGCAACGATTTCGCGAGCTGTTCGATCACATGAGCAGTTGCGTGGCTGTGTACGAGCCCCGTGCCGACGGGACGGACTTCGTGTTCGTCGATTTCAACATTGCCGCCGAGCGCGCCGAGGGAATGCAACGAGAGGACGTCATCGGCAAGAGCGTCCAGGAGGTCTTCCCGGGCATCGGGGAATTTGGGCTTCTCGACGTCTTCCGCCGCGTCTGGAAAACGGGCGTCCCTACGCATCATCCGATCACGGAGTACCGCGACGAGCGGATTCATGGGTGGCGGGAGAACTACGTCTACAGGCTGCCGTCCGGGGAGGTCGTGGCCATCTACGATGACGTGACCGCGCGCAAGCAGGCGGAAGAGACGATTCGTTGGTTGTCCTCGCTGCCCGATGAGAATCCGAATCCGGTGATGCGCATCGGGAAGAGCGGCAAGCTGTTGTACGTCAATCGGGCGGGAGAAGGTCTCGCGTTGTCGTGGGCCTGCCCCATTGGAGCGATGGTTCCATCTCCATACCGCGAAGCCGTCGATAGGGTCGTCAAGGGAGTGAGCGAGACACGAGAGGTTGAACTCGATGATCGCGTCCTGCTACTGATGCTCGCCCCCGTCGCGGGAGAGGACTACGTGAATGTGTATTCGGCAGACATCACGGAACTCAAGCGTGCGGAAGAAGCTCTTCTCAAGAGGGAAGAGGAATACCGGCTGCTGGTGGAGAGTGCAAGCGAGGCGATCTTCATTGCGCAGGACGGAATCATACGGTTCTCCAACTCAGCAACGATGGAGCTTCTCGGGCGCTCTGCTGACGACGTCGGTTCGCGACCGTTCGTGGAATTCGTTCATCCGGACGACCGGGGGCTCGTTGCCGAGCGGCACAAACGTCGTCTGGCCGGAGAGGACGTCGAAGTCGGGTACGAGTTTCGCTTCATGACCGCTGATGGAGATGTGCGGTGGGGGCGGCTGAACGCGACACGGGTCGAATGGCAAGGCCGGCCAGCCACGTTGAACCTCGTGAGTGATGTCTCGGATCGCCGACGTATCGAAGAGAATCTCCGGACAAGTGAGGCGCAGCTGTCCAATGCGCTCGGAATGGCCCACGCAGGCCATTGGGAGTACGACGTGGCAACTGACACGTTCACGTTCAACGACTACTTCTACCGGATCTTCCGAACCACCGCAGAGGAAGTAGGAGGGTACACGATGGGCTCGGCGGAGTATGCAAGACGCTTCTGCCATCCCGAAGATCGACACATGGTGCGCGAGGAGACCCAGGCAGCGATTGTGTCAGACGACCCCTATTACGGCCGCGAGTTGGTGCACCGCATTCTCTATGCCGACGGCGACGTTGGCTACGTCGCCGTTCGCTTCTTCATCGTGAAGGACTCGCAAGGCCGGACGGTGAAGACCTACGGTGTCAACCAGGACATCACCGAGCGGCTCGAAGCCGAGCGGCGGATCCAAACGGCACTGGAAGGCACGATCCAGGCGGTAGCACAGACGATCGAAACGCGCGATCCCTACACGGCCGGTCATCAGAAAGGTGTGACCAAGCTTGCCGTGGCCATTGCGCAGAAGATGCAATTGCCTGAGGAGCAGGTCCGGGGCATCCGGGTGGCGGCAACGCTCCACGACATCGGAAAGATCTCGGTCCCTGCCGAGATCTTGAGCAAACCTGGAAGGCTCTCCGAGCAAGAATTCCGGATCATCCAGGAGCACCCCAAGATCGCGTACGAGATTCTGAAGGGGATTGTCTTCCCATGGCCGGTTGCGGACATCATCTTGCAGCATCACGAGCGCCTGGACGGTAGTGGATACCCGCAAGGACTGAGTTCAGACGATGACATCCTGTTGGAGGCTCGAATCCTTGCCGTCGCAGACGTCGTAGAGGCGATGTCTACGCATCGACCCTACCGCCCCGCCTTGGGCGTCGAAGCAGCGCTCGATGAAATCCGCACGAAGCGTGGAACGCAGTTTGACTCCGACGTCGTCAGTACGTGTGTTGCACTGTTCATGGAGGATGCGTTTGCACTGGAGGTGTGAGGCTGCGCTGGATTGGGCAGGAAGCGCGGGATGGCAAAGCCGTGTGTTACGGCATTCGCCGAACCCGCGAAGCGCGAGCGAAGGAGAAACGTGACATGCCACGAGAGAATCAGATCCTGAGCGTGGGCGATCGGGCGCCCGACTTTGCATTGCCCGATCCGCGGACGGGGAAGGTTATGCAGCTGTCCGACCTTCTTGAAACGCATCTCCTGCTGTACTTCGCAAGGGGCACGTGGTGCCCGACGTGCCGGAAGTGGATGGAGGGCATCCGTGAGCACCTGTCGGAACTCGAAGCGCGCAACTGTGCTGCGGTCACGATCATGGCACAGAAGCCGGACCGCATGAGAGCGGCGCTCGAGGAACGCGGCTTTCCGTTTCCCGTGCTTGCCGACGCGGATCGAAGCGTGTCGAAAGCCTACGGGGTCTATGTTCGAGCCAACTTCGAGTCGATCAACATCGCTCGGCCGGCCAACTTCGTCCTCGATCGCGATGGCGTCATTCGCTACATGCATATTGCGACCATTCAGACGGAGTACGCCTCGTTGGACGACATCCTTGCGACACTGGATGGGTTGCCGTAGCGGGCGCCGTGCGGCGAGTGCGAACCGAGCGGGACGGTCCTTTCGAGAGAAGGAATCCGCTCCGACACACTGAGGAGATACCCTTGCGCTGGATTGGCTGTGGCATGGGAATGGGTTGTATGATTCCAAGACGCCGGGCTGCCGCCGGAACGGAATCTGAGGAGCGTGAGGCATGAATTCGATTGCCACGATGGTCGTCATTGCGGTCCTTGCCCTGTTGTTCGTCCTGACGTTGTGGATGCTCTTGAGGATGCGTAGAGCCAAGCGCGACATCACAATCCACTCGACGATTCAGCACATGAAGTCGATCGGTCAGCTCTCCGTGTTCAAGGTGTTCACCAAGGAGATCGTGACGCAGACCGATCACAGCTGGGGAGAGTTTGGCGCGAAGTACCTCAGCTGGGCCGTTTCCGGACGGAAGATGGCGATGATCTTCGAGTTTGAGGTCGACTTCCGATATGACCTGCGGCGCTCGGAGTTTCGGATCGACGAACGCCGCGCGGGGGAGTACGTCATCACCATGCCGCCGTGCCTTCATGAGGTGCACATCCGAGACATCCGCTTCTACGACGAGCAACGGTCCAAGTTCCTTCCTTGGCTGCTACCGGATCTCCTGTCCGGCTTCCTCGGTGGGCGGTTCACGGAGGAAGACAAGAACCGTCTTGTGTCAGCGGCTCGGGAACACGCCGAACATCAAGCCGCCGAACTGATCGGGAACCTGGAGTCGGAAGTTCAGAACTCGGCCAAGGCAACGTTGCTGTCCATCAGCAAAGCGTTCGGCGCAGAGGACGTCTCCTTTGAGTTCCAATCGCAGGGCCGTCTGGACCTGGATGTCGATGTGGCGGAGAAGGTGCTCGCAGGCATCAAGGGCTAGCCTGGCAGCTGATGATCGCAATCACCGGCTCCGGATGGTTGCCCCTTCTCTCAGGATCGAAACGGGACCTGCTCTCTCAAATGCCGCTAGAAAAGGCGAAGGCCGAGATACTCCTGATGTATACCAATCGGAGCTTTTGGTCAACTTTACGCAGATTCTTGACAGGTGATTTGTGATTTGTGTAGAGTCCAGTGGCTCCGAAAAGGTGGGGCGTTCTACGAGCGTACCGCAAAGCTACGGAGTGTCTGCTCACCGGGCTGCCGAAGAGCCAACCGATACCAGATATGGGAGGCACGGCAGCGTTTCGCCAACAGGGATTCCAACACGTACATCGTTCGTGACCCTTGCTGTCGCGTCTCGTTGCACCGAAGCGTGCAAGGAGGAGGAGATCTCGAATGGAAAAGGGACGTCAGCAACGTCAACGCAAGGGGACAGTCGCGTCTCGACGGCGAATCCGATCGGTGGGCTGGGTGGCAATGGCTGCCTTGGCGGTTGTGGCATTGGGCGTCGTGCCGGGCCTTGGATCTGAGCAGAGATGCTACTGCGTGAGCGCGCCGGATCCCGTGTCAGTGTGCCCAGGGACGACGGCGGTCTTTGAGGTCACTGCCTCGGGCGAAGGGCCGCTCGCGTATCAATGGTTTCGAGAATCGACGCCGCTCGTCAACGGCGGGGACATTGCCGGTGCGAACGGCGCTCGGCTCACCATTGCGAACGTGGAAGATGCAGATGCCGGATCGTACTCCGTGCAGGTATCCGGTCCCTACGGCTCGGTGACATCCTACGCCGCGACGCTCCACGTGAAGGCTCCCACGCAGATCACGACCAGGCCGGAAGACGTCGACGCGTGCCCGGGCGAGACGGCGGTCTTCTCCGTGGCGGCGACTGCGGAGGGTGCACTTGCCTACCAATGG
>Ga0272441_10011528_pt1 | contig 13101 bp, 11 predicted proteins | sample SSMProp6N_FD_193582 | JGI IMG/M metagenome (GOLD analysis project Ga0272441, IMG submission 193582) | Marine sediment archaeal communities from Little Sippewissett salt marsh, Falmouth, MA, United States - SSM-Prop-6N | ecosystem: Environmental > Aquatic > Marine > Wetlands > Sediment ... | reverse complement strand
TCGCTGGACAATTCATCAGGCACTACCTCGCTGAAGGCCAGCACCGCCCGATCTGTTTTTACCCGCCCTTTTTTTATTTCGACATTGTCCAGCAGACTTCTGAACCCAAAAGCATCCGAAGCCCAAATCGTTGTCACGCCCGGAGAAAGGGCCTGGCAATAACCGCTATCCGGATCGATCGCGGCGATTTTCTCATCGCCAGACGACCACCGGACCGGTAACGCGCCCCGCTCCAGTGTAAAAACAACCCGTTCGCCGACGGTCATATGCTCTTTTCGCGGGACAATTTCCGGGAAATTGTCCCGCCAGATCTCATAACCGGTTTTTTCATTGGTCACACCAAGATACAAACGGTTATGAAAAACAGCCATGGCATTCACAAGTTTATTGCCCGGATCATCGAACTTTGCGGGGGTTGCACACTTTTTTCCCACAACCCGGTCCCATCTTTTGCCGTCATAAGACCACAGTTCAAAATCCGTAAAGGCATCCGTTACCGCCGCAAAAAGGCGGTCTTTATAAACGGTCAGCGCGATACAGAGCCTGAACCCGTACGTTTCCTTGATAACCGCCTTGTTGACCATCTCCCAGTTTTTGCCATCCCAGGACCAGACCTCCCAGCCGACACCGTTTTCAAAAGCCCAGAGCCCGACATAAATTTTGCCCTGATATTCTGCAAAGGAAAACGGCTCCATGCCGCGGCGGCCTTTACCCTTTTCACCGAAACCTTCCCGCCCCGAATTGATTTTTAGCCACTGACTGCCGTCATATTGCCATATTTCACAGCCGGAATCTTTCCCCGTATATTGAAACGATTTCCAGACCAGGGCATACAGTTTTTCCCTTTGATCAATGGCAGAAACCGCCAGGGCCACCGTACAGATATTATGGGGACTGCCGAACCCGGGTTGATTGACCAACTCCCACGAGGCTTCACCATCGAACCGCCAGACCTCGGTGGGACTGGACGTTACCTGATCCCACAGGCCGACATAAAGTTTTCCTCTAAAAACCGTCATCGCTTTGATGGACTGGCTCAGGATATCACCGAACCTGCCGGAATGAAGACATCGCCAGGACTGCCCGTCAAACGCCCAGACCTCTCCGCCGTTCAGGTTGGTTGTCCCGACATAAAGCATACCATCGTGGGTCGCCATCACCGATACGGCCGTATTTGCTTTCGAACCGAAACCGCTGCTGTTGACCTGTTTCCACTTTTTCCGGTCAAAGGCCCACACCTGGGCCCCCTCGCTGGGATTGGCCACCCCGGTATAAAGCCTGTCTTTAAAAACCACCATGGTTTTCATTTCCAGACCGCCGATATTCCCGGGCGTACCGAAACCGTCCAGATTGACCTGGCTGAAATAGGCCGCCTGCGCGCAGCAGACCTGCAAGGGAAAAAATACCATTCCGAGAAAAGCCAGAAGCCGCTTAGCCATTATTCGCGGTACTCCTCTTTCAAAACATCCGAATCAATGGGAATTTTCGGCATGTCAAAATCATCGGTTGTTTTCGGCATCAGGTTCATCACGTTAGGCGGAAGACCCGACTGTTTACCGATTCTCTGAACAGCTTCCGCCGTAATGTCCGGCGTAATAATATCGGTTCCCCGCTCTTTGGCGATCTGGTCACTCATTTTGATGATCTGCTCCGAAACAAATCCCCGAACCCCGGGGGGCACCATGTCCATCGTGTTTTCTGAAAAATTTTTCGCTTCATCGTCCCAGGCAAACTGACTTTTCCCATATTCCATCTCCCCCTTGTATTCCGGAAAGGCAATCGGCGCCGATCCATCCCATTGAAAATTGGTGTCTCGCTGAAAGGAGGTGTCGTAGGATGCTGCTTTCGATTTTTGGTTTTTTGCCTTTGCCGGCTTTGGCTTTTTCGCCACAGGTTTGTTATATCGATTGACCGCTTTCCGTTGCCGGCCGGGCGTTAAAACACGCTGCCCGCCCCCCCCCACGGACAAGTCAATCTTCACCAGCCGGGAAACGCCCTGCGAATCTTTTTTGGAATCCATCAGATAATTTTTAATCCCGCAGGCTCTGACCAGACGCTTGACCGCATCCTTAACGGGTATTTTTTCAAAATTTAATGACACCTCATTTTCCGGCAGCTTTTCGCCTTTAACGATAATCTCGACGTCACATACTTTCCCCAGTTCCAGAAAAATATCTTCCGGCAAAACATTCTGCGCCGAAACAGTCAGCAACCCTTCGGGATCCAGAAAAATTTCAAGAGGTTGGTCGGCAAAAGCAGGTACCCCCCGGCCAGCCAATAACCATAACACCAGAAAAACAAAATAACGTTTGCCAGTTTTTTTCATAATCGTCTCCCCCTGAATAAATTTATCTCGACCGTTAAAAAATATTCTCTCGTTAAGCTGAAAACTGTTCCATAAAATAGCGGTAATAGAATTTCTGGACATAAGATTCCAGTTCACCGGGTTGAAAAACCGGGTGTTTAAATACCAGATGTTTTCCGTTATAGCAGCTGAGATTTTTATTGACGATCAGATTTTTCTGATTCAGATCGTCGTAAAATCGGGATCCCGGATAAGGGGTCATAATATTCAGAATCGGGACACAGGTTGACGGAAGTTCTTTTTCAATAAACGCCTCGGTTTCCTTCAGGGTATCACGGGTTTCCCAGGGGCTGCCTACGATAAAGCTGGCAATCATCATGATATCTTTACGCTTTATCCGTTCAACGGCAGCTCTGATCATTTCACAGGTTATTTTTTTATTCAGCCCGTTAAGCACCGCTTCGCTGAACGACTCGATCCCGATGAAACAGATGGATATCCGGTCAAGGAACCGGTCCAGCAGGTCCGGCATCTGCTCGGCCAGATAATTGACGGTATCCGGTCTGACCGTGTTAATAAATTTTATATCCAGCGCATCCTTCTTGAACAGCCTGTCCAGCTCTGATATTCTTTGCGCCGCTTTTTCATGCGGTGACGTTTCCACTTCATTATCACTGTTGGGGAAAAAATTAAGTCCGCTGAACAAGAAAGTTTTTACCTTTAAAAAATTCATCTGGTACTTCATTTCCTCGAATATTCGCCGCGCATCCATGGCGATCCACTCCGTTCCCCAGAAAGAAGAGTTGGGACAGTGCGCACAACCGCCGGTACAGCCGACAGAATCATTGATAATGCCGAATGGCAGAATCTCACCGCTCGGGAAACACCACTGGGGTTTCATGTGGTGAAAAAATTTTTTTGAAATGAAAGGGAAAGCATTCAGATCATGGTAGGTCCTGGGCCTGGTATAAATCCGCTCCGCCGGACGTTTCCCGTTAAGTATTTCCTTGACCAGACCGGTAAAAGAGGCATAAAGATCCTGCCCGCAAAGAATATCAAACCCCCTGTCCAGATACTGCTCGGCGAACACAATTCCGGAGTTCACCCCCGTCGTAAACAGCGCATCCGGCAGAATCAGACGGGCCTGTTCCATGACAACCAGCGCCGGCGGCACCAGTTCCGGCTCCGGGAAAAAAGCTACGATCTGCGGAGACCGTTTTTTTAATGTTTTTTCAAAAACGCCGGGTACCAGCTGGTTGTCAACAAGGATATCGATCTGTCCGTCGTCCTGCGGAACCGCAAACATCAGATCAAACGAAATCGATGCCTGCTCCAGAAAGCCGGTCATCTGTCCGGTGATAAAAGAGGGGTAAATCAGTCCGGTCTCAACCCGGAAGCTTGAAAAGGTATCGATCAGAAGAACATCACAGGCCATCAGAACAGCTCCTTGTATGTATACGAAACAAACCCGTCATTTTTTGTCCGGTGGGATATCCGCTCTGACTATCATTCCAAAAATAAATTTCATTGCCTATTTTATGGGATTTAATGCTTTATTCAAAGGAAAATTATCCAAAAAAGAAAAAAACATGCGTTTCCAACCGAAAACACCGCGAAAAAACACAAACGACTCGGCAAATACATACTCTTATTATCAGGCTGAACACCAACGACAGTCATTTTTGAAAAAATAAAAATTATTGTTTATTTTATTAGATTTGATACATTATTGAAAGTAATAATTATGTAAAAATATAAAATGATGCTGAACAAACTGAAATTGCATCTCGAAAAATCAAAACAGGGGTTTTCCGCCCTGCAGGAAGTCATTGAATTTTCCTGTTCCCGCTGCGGCCTGTGCGCCAGTCTGTGTCCCGAAAAATGTATCGAAATGCGGGAGACCATTCCCACCCTGGTGGGAAAATGCAACAACTGCGGCATCTGCTACCAGGGCTGCCCGCGAAGCTTCTACCCGCAGTCCGAAATTAAAAGCCACTGGTTCGGAAAAGAAAAGACCCTTATCGAAAAGCGGGTCGGCGTTCACCTGGACCGGTTCACGACCCGTTCCCTCAATATCGATATTTTCGAAGGGGCCACCAACGGCGGCGCCACCACCGAACTGCTCATGTATTTGCTCGAAAAAAAAATCATCGGGGCCGTTCTGCACCTTGAAGCGATTCACAAGAATTCCTTTATCTGTCATCATGCCCGCCCGCTGATATCCACCCGGCCGGAAGATGTTCTGAAAGGGCAGCATTCCAAACAGCAGATCACCCCGCTGCTGCAAGACCTGGACAAGATATCCGTATATGAAAATTACGCGGTTCTGGGCCTTCCCTGTCATGTCCACGCCATTCGCAAACTCCAGCTGGTCCGGAAAGATCAACAATTGCGGAAATTTTTTCCGGCCCTGGCCGAACAGGCGGATCGGCTCCTTGAAAACTTTAAATTCATGATCAGCATCAACTGCTTCATGAATCCGAAACACGGTGCACTGGATAAAATATTTGACCATTACGGCATTCAGGAACAGGATATTATCAAGTTTGCCGAAACCGCCAGGCCCGGGCTCTACCAGCTGCTGAATGAAGGCCAGGGATACATGTGGTTTGCCTCGGACGAGATTATGACCCGGGACGGTAAAACCTATGGATTCCGCTACGGTAAATTCCTCGACGAAACCCTTCACACCGGCTGTCCCCTGTGCCTGAGCGACATCGTTGCCAAAGAAGCCGACATCAGTATCGGCGTCACCGCTTCCGAATTGAAGATGAATGAATACGGGTATAACAGTATTTTTGTCCGCAACAGGGAACTGAACACGATTCTCAAGCAAATGGTCAGCGACGGCCGGATTCTAAAACGGCCCATGTGGGAAAACAAAGGAAAAAATATTCGGCGGATTGTGGAATCCGTGCTTCCCAACCGGGACGTGTTGAACTTTCGTCATTACATCAGGACCGGCACATGGAAACCCCTGAAGGACATCTACAGCAAGACAGAATCCGGTTATACCGGAATCATCATGGGCCTTCAGCGTCTTTACATCATGCAGACCATTAAGAAAAAAGTCTTTTACAATCCGGTCAGAGAAGCCCTCGCGCTGGAAAATAAATTTTTAACAGATATATTCTGACAAAAACGCTGTCATCCCATGAAAGTTCTTCTGATCCAGCCGCCCATGATGGTGTTCAAAATAAATGTCTCTCCGAACCTGGGGCTTGCCTACATCGCCGCGGTTCTGGAACAGGCGGGCCATGAGGTATCCGTTATCGATGCGGTTGCCGACAACCTTTCTTTTGATCAACTGATGGACCGCATAAAGGTCATTCAGCCCCACATTGTCGGCGCCGGCGGCCAGACTCCGGTCAGCGTTAATTCACTGGAAATATTCAGAAGAGTCAAGCGCGAAATCAGTCCGGATATCATCACGCTGGCCGGCGGTCCCCACTTTACCTTCACCGCGGAAAGTTCTCTCAAAGAATGCCCGGAGCTCGACATCGTGGTCCGGGGAGAAGGAGAATATACCACCCGGGACCTGTGCCATTGCCTTGCCGAAAACAAACCGCTGGACAGCGTCGCCGGGATCACCTTTCGGTCCCCGGACAACCGGATTATTGTAAACCCGGACCGCGGACAGATTCAAGATATCGACGAACTTCCGTTTCCGGCCTGGCACCTTTTTCCGGTTCAAAAATACCACTGGACAAAAATCACATGTCTGGGGGCTTCCACCTCACGCGGCTGCCCTTATACCTGCCATCACTGTATCACCTGGAAGATCCACAAAGGGGTTCGCCGGCGCAGACCCGACAGTATTGTCGCAGAACTGCTCTGGGTGAAGAAAAATTTTCAGGTGGACACCTTCTTTTTCCAGGATGACGCCTCGTTTACCACCCGCGACCAGCTGGAAGGGTTTCTCGACGAGCTGGAAAAGTGCGGTGAGAAATTTTACTGGTACTATGAAAGCCGGGAAGACCTCTTTTTGTCCTACCGCGATTTATGGCCGCGCATGAAAAAAAACGGGTTGTTTAAGGTCGCTTTCGGACTGGAAACACCCAACAAAAAACTGCGCGAATTTTACGGCCGCAAGGGCTTCGACCAATCTGAAGTTGAGGAAATGCTTGACCATCTGGAAAACAAACTGGATATTCAGGTATCCATATACCTCCTGGCCGGTTCCCCGGAGGACACGGTGGAAACCATGCAGGAAACCGTCCGGTATGCACGACACCTCTATCCCAAATACTGCTCATTTGTAGTGGGAACGCTTTTAATTCCCTTTCCGGGCACCGATTTTTACGAAGAGATGCTGAAAAAAAACCTCATCGAAATTCACGACTGGGCCCAGTACGGATTCGGCAATTCCGTGATGAAACTGAAGGTTTCCCGGGAGGAAATGCGCAAGGCCTACGGAAAACTCTGGCCGTCCACCTATGCCCGGCCCGTTGTTTTTATTAAACAGCTGAAAGATTTTTTTTCACGAAACCGTTTCCGGCGCGCCATGGCCAGATGCTTTATTCCCACCGCGATACAGGCCATCACCATCAGCCGTCTGACCGACTACCGGACCACCAACCGATAATACCAACGACCGCACGCTGTCTGGCCGCGTTCTACCCCACGATCTTTTATATTTATGATTACTCAAACAGGATGGTTCTGTTTTTGTAGGCCAGCAGCCGGTGATCCAGATGCAGGGCTATACCGCGCACCAGCAGCAGCCGCTCCAGGTCGCGGCCCTTGCGAATGAAATCCGCGACAACATCCTTGTGCGAAACCCGCATCACAGCCTGGTCGATGATCGGTCCGCGGTCAAGGTCCTGATTGACGTAATGAACCGTGGCGCCGATCAGTTTCACGCCCCGCTCATGGGCCCGGTGGTAGGGTCTGGCCCCTTCAAAAGCGGGCAGAAACGAATGGTGAATATTGATAATCCGGTTGGCATAAACATCTGTAAACCGGTTTGAAAGAATCTGCATGTACTTGGCCAGCACCACCAGCGTCACATCATGTTCCTGCAGGATCTCCAGTTCCCGGGCCTCCGCTTCCGCTTTATTTTCCAGGGTTTTTTCCACGTGATAAAAGGGAATTTTAAAATTTTCCGCCACCTTTTTCAGCCCCTTGTGATTACTGATAATACAGCTGACATTTCCTTTGAATTCATTCTGGCTGTTCCGCCACAGGACCTCCAGCAGACAATGGTCCTGGGTGCTCACGAAAATCGCCATGTTCGGCTTCTGCTCACTGAAATACAGGCGGTAATCGATGGCAAATTTTTCGGCGATTTCGCTGAAAGCGCCGTTTTTTATTTCATCGGGAGTAAAACGGAAGCCGTCCAGTTCCCATTCGATCCGCATAAAAAACATACCGTCATCAAAATCGGTATACTGATCTGCGGTAACGATATTACCGTTGTTTTGATAAATAAACGCTGTCACCGCTGCCACAATTCCCTTGCTGTCCCGGCAGGACAGGAGCATGATTGCCGTGTTTTTCAAAATTTCATCCTTTAATGAATCAGTGAGATACCGTCCGCCAGTTCTTTTCGATTGAGTTTCCGTCTAACCGCCTTCCCGGGCTTCAGGTCGACAGGTCTGTTGCCGTGACGCACACGGAGGCCCTTCCCATCTTTCAGCAGATAGGTTACCGACGCATGAGTAATATCCACCTCAAGGCACTGCCCTTTCACCATCAGGTTGAACCGAAGGCGCTTGGTCACTCCCGGCAATCTCGGATTAAAGGAGAGACGGCCGTTATGATCGCGCAGTCCGGCAAAACCGTAGATCAGTCCCATCCAGGTACCGCCCATGGAAGCAATATGAGCGCCGTCATTGACGTTTCCGCCCACATCCGAAAGATCCATTAAAAGGGCGTACCGAAAATATTCCAGCGCCTTGTCGTCATAGCCCAGTTCATTGGCCAGAATCCCCTGGATACAGACCGACAGGGAGGAATCACCCGTGGTCAGCGGATCATAATAATTAAAGTTACGCAGTTTCTGCTCGCGGGAAAACTCATGCCCGAGCAACAGCATGGCCAGGACCACATCCGCCTGCTTGATCACCTGGTGACGGTAAATCACCAGGGGGTGGTGGTGCAGCAGCAGCGGGAACTTGTCCGGCGGTGTGCCGTTCAGATCCCATTTTTTCTTTTTAAGAAAATCGTCATCCTGGGGATGAATGCCCCGTTTTTCATCATAGGGAATATACATATACTCGGCCGCGCGGCGCCATTCTTTCGTTTCCTCAAGCTTCAGACCGATATCATGGGCCAGGGCACCGAAACGATCGGGGGCCTTTTTCCAGAGTTCTTCAACTGTCTCCGCCGCGTAATACAAATTTTCACGGGCCATCAGATTGGTATAGGCATTGTTGTTGACAATGGCATTGTATTCATCCGGACCGGTCACCCCGTGGATATGAAAACGCGGCGGATCATCCTCTGTATAAAACCCCAGGTCCAGCCACAGTCTCGCCGTCTCAATCAGCATCTCCGCACCGAATTCATAAAGGAATGCTCTGTCTCCGCTGATATCCACATATTTTTTCAATGCGTACATGATGTCCGCGTTGATATGATACTGGGCGGTTCCGGCGGCATAATAAGCGGAAGCTTCCTCCCCGTTGATGGTCCGCCACGGGAAAAGCGCTCCCTGCTGATTGACCTCACGCGCCCGCTCGCGTGCCTTGTCCAGCATGCTGTAGCGGAATTTCAAAATGGTCCGGGCGGTATGGGGAGAGTTGTAGATCAAAAACGGCAGCAGATAGATCTCCGTATCCCAGAAATAATGGCCCTCGTAGGCCTGACCGGTCAGTCCCTTGGCGCTGATGCTGGCGCCTTCCACCCGGGCGCTGGCCTGCAGAATATGAAAAAGATTGAACCGGATGGTCTGGGGCACCCGGGGATGCCCCGCCTCGATATAAATATCACTTCGGTTCCAGAAATCATCCATGTAAGACTGCTGCTCTTTTTCAATCTTTTTAAATCCCTGCCGGGCAATCCGGTCAAGAGACCGCTGAGCACGATCACACAATTCCACAGGCGGCACCCTTCTGGAAGAAAAGTAGGTAATATATTTCATCAGAACGATGGGCTGGTTCGGTTTGGCCTCCACCGAATAAACCACCTTGCCGCCCTTTTCGTTTAAATCCCCCTGAACCGTATACCGGCACTTTGTCGCCATTTGATGATCTACACCGCAGCCGAGCGTCATCCGACTTTTTTCCGTCTTCAGGCCGACAACAATGCGGCTGTCCTTGATATGCTTTTCGCGGATATGCAAAACCCGGCTGTCAAGCTCCTTTGATTTGCGCGGATCCCATTCGCTGACCCGGCTGTTACGATCCGCGGTCAAATGGGAAGCAATGATCACCGGGGCCTGGTCGTTCAGAACCGTCACCTCGTACCGGATGGCAGCCACATGACGTTGTTTAAAAGAAACCAGTCGTTTGGATTTTATCAAAACCTTTTTACCCGAAGGCATTTCCCAGATCAGTTCCCGGTCCAGGCTGCCCGCCTTCATGTTGAGGGTCCGTTCATAATCAACCAGCGTGGCCGTGGGAATATAGAAGGGCTCATCATCCACATAAAGCTTGATAATTCTGGCATCCGGGACATTGAGCATGGTCTGGCCCGTCTTGGCGAACCCGAAAGCATCTTCACCGTAAACAATGGGCCAGGTTTCGTGAAACCCGTTGATAAAGGTTCCGTTTTGAAATGATGGCTCCCCCTCATCAAAATTTCCCCGCATGCCCAGATAACCGTTGCCGATGGCAAACATGGTTTCGTTCTGGGCGAGAAACTTCGGGTCGTATTTCTTCTCAATCAGCTTCCATTCATCGATCGGATAGATATGCACCGGAGGCAGCAGAACCTCTTTTTTGATCATTACCAACTCCTATAAATGTTCATAACATGAGCATCCGTTTTTAAGGCTTGAGGGTAAATCTTCCGAGATCGGTCACCACCACATCCGCACCGTTTTCTTTAAGTACCGCCGGTTCACCGTCACGATCCACACCGATCACCAGACCGAATCCGCCCCGGCGGCCGGCCCGGACCCCGGAGATGGCATCTTCCACCACCGCCGCTCTCGCCGGTACCGTCCCCAGCAGCTGCGCCGCCTTCATATAGGTGGCCGGTTCGGGTTTTCCCGCCAGGTTCAGTTCATTGGCCACATTCCCGTCGACGATTGCATCGAAAAGTCCGGTCAGCTTTGCCGAATCCAGGACCGTGCGGCAGCTTTTACTGGAGGAGACCACCGCCGTTTTCACTCCGTGCTTCCGCAGCCGGCGTACCAGGTCCACCGACCCGTCAAAAACATCCACACCTTCCGTTTCGATCACGTCCCGGACCATTTTGAATTTTATGTTGGCCAGACCGCAGACCGTATCATTGCCCGGCGGATCATCGATCTTTCCGTAAGACAGTTTGATACCCCGGGACGAAAGAAAGCTGTTCACGCCTTCATCCCGGAGCCTGCCGTCCACATAACGCTTGTAATCCCGGTCAATATCAAAAGGCACAAACGGCTCGCCCTTTTCGGCGTAATAATCCTTGAGGAAACCATCGAACATCCGTTTCCAGCAGGCCGAGTGGACCCGCGATGTTGCCGTCAGCACACCATCCAGATCAAACAGCACGGCATCGATTTTTTTCAGGTCCAGGACCGGTGCTGTCATCATCGCCTCCTTTGCCGTAAACCGCAGTATTAACTTAAGCGTCTGAATAATCTTTTATTTTGAATATCTATCTGGTTATAAAGAAAATCCGGTGCCCTGTCAAACAATTCGCATAAAGGAATCTGTTCTGTTTACCGAACGCACCGCATCACTCCGAAAACTCTACCTGCTCATCTTCCACCGAGCGGCCGCCCGCAGCAGTAACCGAGAGTTTCCAGAAATTGGACTGCCCGGGATTCTTGAGCGTCATCTGCAGCAGGTTTTCCCAGGTCCCCTCCGGCATCCCCATGTGGCGCTCACCCGTCCGGACCGCCTGTGACAGTTCATCGGGATCGGTGATATTTTCCAGCTCGCCCTCACAGATCACCGAGGTCCAGCTCATATTCCCCGGGGTCCCGAAGGTTTCCGGAACCCGGTACACGGTAAAGCATGCCTTCGGGTTGCGGGAAATACAGGCCAGCTTCCGGCCGGACCGGCTGAGGGTCAGATACACGGTTCCCTGCTCGTAGAAATAGGCCAGGGGAATACCGTAGGGCACTTTTTCATCGGCCAGGCACAGCACCCCGATACGGTTTGCGGATAAAAATTCATCGATTTTCTCCTGCGGTAATGTTTCAATATTGCTTCTGGTCTTCATGGGAAGGCGCCTCCTTTTCAAGTCCTGTTGCGGATTTCCGGTCTCTGCGGAAAACCTGTTGGGGTTGTAACAAAATACCATCTTGCCGCCGGAATGTACAGCCACAGGGCAGAGCCGGTATATAATGCGAAAACTCTGAACACAAACTTAAAAAAACCTAAAAAAGACGAAATAGAAAATAGGATTTGCATTCAAGCTGTTAAAATCTTATATTACCGCGCAAACTCCCCATCCAGTAATTATCTTTTTTCAGAAAACAGGCAAAACATATCCTGACTTTTAACAGGAGCCAAATTTCCCAGACAGTAGCCTGCGGTGCATTCATTGAACGGGAGAAAGAAAAATGAGAAAAAAAATGAAAGAAGCAGTGGGCAGCCTTAACCAGGATCTGCTGGAGTCCGGACTGGGACCCCCCTTTTACGGAAAAAGAGCTCAATGACCTGGGCGTTAAAATCCCGGAGATCAAGGAGATAACACCGAAAAAATATTGCAGACTGATTCAATCTTTGTTTACCCATTAACCTCATATTTCACTATTAATACCCATAAATCTATTCAAAACATGTTTGTTCACAAACTATGCTGCCATTATATCCCATCCGGGAAAGACCAGAACTGAAGGATGACATTTTAAAGCCCTGGCTATTTTTTTTGCGCGCTCAACCCCTAAGGATATCCGGTTATTTTCGATGGACGACAGCGTGGCCTGTGGTATTCCGGTAAGTTTTGCAAGCTGGTTTTGACTGAGTTCCTGCAACTCACGCATGATACGCACAGACTCACCGACTGAAACGGAAATATGTTTTTTTGCCTTTTTGTAATTGTCTTTATTGATCATTGCTGCCTCCTGTAATCGTGAGGGGTAATCTCCTCAACCTTTACATAAATCTCATTTTTGTTAACCGTATAGATAACTCGGTATTGTTCATTCAACCTTGAAGATCTATATCCCTTCCAGTTCCCCTTTAGGGCTTCATCTCGAAATCCGATTATCAATTTCAGCCCTTGAGGGCCGGAAATAGTGACAATATCCTTCCATTTTTCATACCTTTTCAGGATCTCTTCCGGCAGTTTCTTTATAATTTTTGAAATCCGGTTATGTTCATATATCGTCCACATATCATATATGTAATATACTATTTATAGAATGTCAACGCATTATATTTAAAATGGGGCGACTTCTGTTCCCTCCCTTGATCTTCCGCTCCCGTTACGGTCACAGATGTACAAATACCACATAAACCCTCCGTATAAAAAAGACCTGCCGTAAAGACAGGTCCTTTTTTTATACTGGCGCGCCTTGCAGGAGTCGAACCTGCGACCTACGGGTCGGAATCATGCTGTGAGATTTTTAATTGAGCAGTGCCATAATCGCCAGATAATGACAGTTCGGGTCTGAAAAAATAGGGTGACACTCCTAAAGATTAGAAAGGAGTGTTACCGATGGAGATTGGAAGATTAAGAAAGAAGAGATT
>Ga0272441_10011526_pt1 | contig 13103 bp, 8 predicted proteins | sample SSMProp6N_FD_193582 | JGI IMG/M metagenome (GOLD analysis project Ga0272441, IMG submission 193582) | Marine sediment archaeal communities from Little Sippewissett salt marsh, Falmouth, MA, United States - SSM-Prop-6N | ecosystem: Environmental > Aquatic > Marine > Wetlands > Sediment ... | reverse complement strand
TGATTTGCATGAAGCCGTTACCAAGATACCTGCTGCAGAGAAGAAGAAAAAAGGTAAGGTTGTGGATGTAATCCAGAAAGGTTATTATCTGAATGACAAAATAATACGTTACGCTAAAGTAGTAGTGGGAGAATAATAAAAGATAGGATGGGCAAAAGAGATTATTACGAAGTACTGGGTGTATCAAAAAATGCAACAAAGGAGGAAATAAAGAAAGCCTACCGTAAGAAAGCCCTTCAATATCATCCAGACAAGAACCCGGGTGATAAGGAAGCGGAAAACAAGTTCAAGGAAGCCGCAGAAGCATATGAGGTATTGAGAGATGATGACAAGAGATCGAGGTATGACAGGTTTGGTCATGCGGGCCTTGGCGGACAGAATGGTTTTGGTGGTGCAGGAATGACCATGGAGGATATTTTTGCTTCCTTCGGTGATATTTTTGGTGATGCCTTTGGTGGATTCGGGGGCTTTGGCGGTTTCGGAGGAGGAAGAAGCAGACAAAGGGTAAACAAAGGGTCCAACCTCAGGGTAAAGGTTAAATTAAGCCTGAAGGAAATAGCCCGGGGCGCCGAAAAGAAAATAAAGGTAAATAAATATGTGAGCTGCCCGAACTGTAGCGGATCCGGGGCAGCCGACAGTAACAGTTACTCAAAATGCAGTACCTGCCAGGGCTCAGGACAGGTTACAAGAATTACAAACACATTGCTGGGCCAGATGCAGAGCACTTCAATATGCCCTACCTGTGGTGGAGAAGGTAAAATTATTACAAAGAAATGTAATAACTGCTACGGTGAAGGTATAGTGAAAGACCAGGAAATTATAAAAATCAATATACCTGCAGGAGTTGCAAAAGGTATGCAGATGACGGTCAACAGCAAAGGAAATGCAGCCAGGAGGGGTGGTGTGCCCGGAGATCTACTGGTAATGATAGATGAAGAAGAACATCCCGAATTATTCAGGGAAGGTAAAGATCTTATATATAATCTTTATATAAGTGTGCCTGAAGCCATACTGGGTACAAACGTTGAGGTCCCAACCGTAGACAGCAAGGTTAAAATTAAAATTGAGCAGGGAACGCAACCAGGAAAGATCCTGAGGCTAAGAGGCAAAGGCCTGCCTGAAGTAAATGGATACGGCAAGGGGGACCTGCTCGTCAATGTCAATGTTTGGATTCCAAAAAAAATCACCGGGGAAGAACAGAAAATAATGGAAAAAATGATAAACTCACAGTCATTCACACCGCAACCCGGGAAAGATGACAGGGGATTCTTTGAGCGGATGAAGTCATATTTTGAATAAACACAGATTCAGAGCTGCAATATACCGGGTAATTATTGCCATTTATCTATATCAGGTATCAATAGTGACTAAAGATTAATATGTTTTATATATTTACAGGTTCTTTGTTTAATCCAGCAAAATTAAATTTATGTCACTTCTACAGACTGAAAATATAGTCAAACAATACAGAACTCAGCTGGCACTGGATAAGCTGAGCATGACAGTGCCCAAACAATCGATTTACGGGCTGTTGGGTCCTAACGGTGCGGGTAAAACAACCCTGCTGAGGATAATTAACCAGATAACTGCACCCGACAGTGGAACAGTCATACTCGATGGTCATAATATTACCAGGAATGACCTGAGTGAAATAGGCTATCTTCCGGAAGAAAGAGGATTATATAAAAAAATGAAAGTCGGTGAACAGTCATTGTACCTGGCCCGTCTTAAAGGTCTGAGCAAACAGGAAGCAATGTCAAGGCTAAAAAATTGGTTTACCAAACTTGAGATAATCGACTGGTGGGATAAGAAGGTGGAAGAACTGTCCAAAGGGATGCAACAGAAAATACAGTTTGTAACAACTATATTACACAATCCCAAACTATTAATATTCGATGAGCCTTTCAGTGGCTTCGATCCTATTAACGCAAGTATATTAAAGAATGAAATCCTGAGGTTGCGAGATAATGGAACCACAATTATTTTCTCGACACATAATATGGGTTCCGTTGAAGAGATGTGTGATCATATTACCCTGATAGATAATGCAAAATCAATACTGGAAGGCAGTGTTTCTAAAATACGCGAAGAATGGGCTGCAAACGAATATGATGTGGTTTTCAGGGGTGAAGCAAGTATTCAATCCAACAGCCATTACCAGGTACTGAAAGGTGGGAGTGAAAATGGCAAAACCTCATTCCGCATTAAAACCGAGGGCGAGATTGATATAAACAATATTATAAGGGATATGACTGACAAGGGAAAGGTTTTATCTTTCAATCCTGCATTGCCATCAATGAACGAGATATTCATCCGCGTAGTAGAAGCCAATAAAAATAACTGAACGAAATCGAGATAACCATGTCAAACATATCCACCATAATAAGCAGAGAATACAGTACAAGGGTTAAAAAGAGATCCTTCATAATCATGACCGTCCTAACTCCTCTTATCCTTGTCGCAATGTTCCTGATACCTGTACTAATCATGGGTAATGAGGATAAGGAGTTTAAAAAAATAGCAGTAATCGAAGAAGGAAGCGACCTTTTCAAAGGAGTACTGAAAGATAGAGATGATGTCGACTTTGTTTACCTGGAGAATACAGATGCCAGCGAACTAAAAACAACTTTTGAAGAATCAGGTTACTATGGCATTCTGTATATCTCACCTGTTGTAACAAATGTACCGGAGGCAGTACAGCTAATATCCAAGAAACAACCACCGCTTGATTTGCTGCAGTATATTGAAAGAACCCTGGAGCAGGATATAGAAAACCAGAAACTCCTGGCTTACAATATTGAGGACATAGATAAGATACTTAAAAGTGTGCAAACCGATGTTTCGGTGCAGACAATAAGGATTGATGATGCGGGGCAAACAAAGGAAACCAGTACAGGTATTTCTATGGCTCTGGCTTATATAGGGGCATTATTAATGTATATGATAGTATTGCTTTTTGGTGTTCAGGTAATGAGAGGTGTCTTTGAGGAAAAGAATAGCCGTATTGTCGAAGTAATCATATCATCGGTTAAGCCTGTAGAGCTGATGCTCGGGAAAATTATTGGTATTGCCCTTGTTGGCCTTACACAGTTTTCAATATGGATCATCCTGACTTTCGGCATTCTAACTGTTGTACAATCACAGGTACTTCCGGATAATCCAAAAGAAATTAGGGAGCAGATATCCCAGAGTGTAATGAACCAGGTACAAACCAGTCAGGATAGAGTAATGCCCGAACAAACGATACAATTATCAGCCCAGGAAGAAGAGTTTGCTAAGATTATCAATAACCTGATGAATGTTAACTGGCCACTGATAATCACTTCCTTTTTCTTTTATTTCATATTCGGATATTTACTCTATGCCTCAGTATTTGCAGCAATAGGATCAGCAGTAGATACTGATTCTGACACCCAGCAGTTTATGTTTCCAATAATGCTTCCAATAATCCTGGGCCTTTTTGTTGCAATAGGAACCATGGAAAATCCAGAAAGTTCCCTCTCTTTCTGGTTTTCAATGATACCTTTTACATCACCAATTGTTATGATGGCACGACTTCCATTTGAAGTTCCTACCTGGGAGGTTGTGTTATCCGTGGCAATACTTATTGCTACATTCATAGGTTTTGTATTTCTGGCTGCAAAAATCTATCGCGTGGGTATTCTGATGTACGGCAAGAAAATTACATACAAGGAGATGTGGAAATGGATAAAGTATAAAGGGTGAGAACGAGTTATGAGTTAGGAGTGACCGATTATGAACAATTCAACGATTCAACAACCTGTAAACCGCTAAACATCTTATGGCAAAAGTACTGGTAATAGATGATGAAAAATCCATCAGGAATACCCTGAAAGAAGTACTTGAATATGAAAAGCATGAGGTTGACCTCGCAGAAGATGGAGCAAGCGGGCTTGAGCTATTCGGGGAAATTACTTATGATGTTATTCTCTGCGACATAAAGATGGACAAGATGGATGGTCTTGAAGTACTTGAAAAGATTCATTCAATTACAGATGATGTACCGGTGATCATGATATCCGGTCACGGTAATATTGATACGGCTGTTGAAGCAATAAAAAAGGGAGCTTATGATTTCCTTGAAAAGCCACTTGACCTAAACAGGCTACTGATCACCATGAGGAATGCAATGGATAGATCAAACCTGATAACACAGACCAAAACCCTTAAGAAACAGGTAAGTAAAAAATTCGAAATTGTTGGCGAGTCGGAAACAATAGTAAAGGTAAAAGAGATGATTGACAGGATCGCTCCCACTGAAGCAAGGGTATTAATAACAGGTGCAAGTGGCACCGGGAAAGAACTGGTTGCCCATCAGATACACGAAAAAAGCAACAGGTCAAAAGGGCCTTTTGTGGAAGTTAACTGTGCAGCGATACCTTCTGAACTAATCGAGAGTGAACTTTTCGGACATGAAAAAGGATCCTTTACAAGTGCACATAAACAGAGGATAGGAAAATTTGAACAGGCAAACGGTGGTACTATCTTCCTGGATGAGATAGGAGATATGAGCCTCCCTGCCCAGGCAAAGGTGTTGCGGGCGCTCCAGGAAAACAAAATATCACGCGTTGGATCAGATAAAGATATCAAAGTTGACGTGAGAGTTATTGCAGCTACCAATAAAAACATAAGCGAGGAGATTGAGAAAAACAGTTTCAGGGAAGATCTGTACCACAGACTCAGCGTTATCCTTATTGACGTGCCTAAACTGAATGATAGACTGGATGACATCCCCCTGCTGGCTGAACATTTTAACCACCTTATATGCAACGAATATGGAGTCAGCCTCAAGACAATAGAAGAAAGTGCTATAAAGGAACTGAAGAAAATAGAATGGACAGGTAATATAAGGGAGTTCAGAAATGTTCTTGAACGCCTCATAATCCTGTGCCCTGAAAAAATAACAGGCAGGGATGTTATCTCTTTTGCCCATCCGATATCGGGCAGTAAATAGGTGCCAAATCCCTTATACACTTAACGTTTTTTAACAAGACCCCCTGCTGTTTCAACAGGCATTTAAGTACTTTTGTGATCATCTTCAGAAACTGTAAATGATATGATCAAATATTTCTCTATTGTTTTAATCCTACTAACAGGATATACAATCTCAGCCCAGGATAATGTTAAATCCACACAAATAAACAATTTAGAAGAAACATTCAAGGATGAGGCTCTAAATGTATTCCTTGATTGCAGATGGTGCGACCGTAACTATATCAAGCAAACGATTCCTTTTGTCAACTATGTTAATAATAAAGATGAAGCAGATGTACATATACTTGTACACAGAAGAGGTACCGGAGGAGGTGGAGGAGAATACATCCTGGACTTTATAGGTCAAAGAGAATTTTCTGATATACAGGATAATCTGATATTCTTCTCATCAATAGAAGAAACAGCTGATGAAACAAGAAGAGCCCGCTCAAATGTTATAGCAATGGGCCTCATGAAGTATGTGGCAAGAACCCCGCAGGGAAGGAATATAAGAATTACATATGAGGAAGATGGACAAGACCAGGCTGAAAACAGAAGGCTCCAGGGCCATATCGAAAATGATCCATGGGACAGCTGGATATTCAGACTAAGAGGTTCAGGGGAGTTCCAGAAAGACGAGAATTATGAAACTACCAGAGCCAGTTCATCACTCTCAGCCGACAGGGTAACGCCGAATCTTAAAATGGAATTCGACCTTAGCTATTCATACAGACAAACAATATATACTTATACTGAAGATAAATCGTACCGGGAGAATTGGGAAATGAGAGGCCTTCTTGTTAAAAGCATAGGACCAAAATGGTCAGCAGGAGGACGTGCAGGGATTGAGCATGATACTTATAATAATTACAAACTTGCTGTAAACATGGGGCCGGCAATAGAATATGATCTCTTTCCTTACGAAGAATCATTTAAAAGACAAATCAGGATACAATATGGTATAAATGGTGAGTATAATAATTATAATGATACCACAACCTATTTTAAGACCAGTGAATTCCTGCTGAGGCATTATCTCAGCACCGCATTGGGATTCAACCAGCCATGGGGATCAGGGTATGTATCGATGACATGGGCAAACTACCTGCACGATTTTAGCGAGAATAACCTGGGGCTGAGGGCAAATATTTATTACAGGATTTATAAAGGTCTATCTGTGAGTCTGGAAACCAGGGCAAATCTTATTCATGACCAGAGAAATCTTGCAAAAGGAGATGCCACAGAACAGGAGGTGCTTACAAGGCAGAGAGCCCTGAAAACAAGTTATTCATATTCTCTTGAATTAGGCCTTTCATACTCTTTCGGGTCAATTTACAATAATGTTGTTAATCCAAGGTTCGGCAACTGATAATACAGTTAATTAAAAATCCATTAATCCAGTATTCCATCATTCCAGTATTTCATTGATAACATCAGGTGCATTTTTTTGACTAAATTTGCTTCTGAGTAATTATTAATCTTATGGATCGTACTGAATCTGACAATATCGGCGAGATAAGGATCCCCGAGGAAGCTCTTTATGGTATAAACTCAATCAGGGCCAGGGAAAATTTTCCGGGTGACATACCCTTTCACAATGAATGGTACAGGGCAATAGGTCATGTAAAACATGCATGCTACCGTGTATACAGGAAATTTTCTGAAGCTACCCATAAGAAATACTCCGGGAAGATACCCATGAAAATGATACCTCCCAAAACTATTGATGCCCTTGAAAATGCGGCTATTGAAGTATCTGAAGGATTATATTATAGTCATTTCATCATACCTGCGATGCAGGGCGGAGCGGGAACAAGTATCAATATGAATATTAATGAGATCATTACCAATGTCGCCCTGATAAACAGCGGACACAGTGCCGGTGACTACAGGCATATTGATCCTATTGAACATGCTAATGTATACCAGTCGACAAATGATGTGATTCCAACAGCACTCACTGTAGCCTCAATGACTTTACTAGCTGACCTTGAAGCATCAATTAATATGCTGAGACAGTACATTGAAGGACTTGAAACAACTTACCGCGATTACCTCAGGCCCGGCTACACCCAGTTGCAGGAAGCTGTGCCCTCATCATTCGGGAAGCTCTTCAGTGCGTATAATGATGCCCTGTCACGAGACTGGTGGAGGGTATCAAAATGCAAGGAAAGAATCAAGGTGGTAAACCTTGGCGGAGGAGCTACCGGGACAGGGCTGTCTATCCCACGCTTTTTCATTATAGAGGTTGTACCTGAACTGAGACATTTAACTGCACTGCCTCTGACAAGAAGTGAAAATCTTAATGATGCAACATCAAACCTTGATAAATGGGTAGAAATACATGCCATTCTCAAAGCACATGCAGTTAACCTCGAGAAAATATCCTCTGACATAAGGCTTATGGCTGCTGATATAAGTAAAGCGGCCATGATCAACATACCAGAGCGCCAGAAGGGCAGTTCGTTGATGCCCGGTAAAGTTAATCCCGTGATTTCTGAATTTGTTATCAGCACAGCACATAAGATATACTCCAATGATATTCTCATAAGTAACCTGTGCGGACAGGGATGCATTGACCTTAACGCTTACCTTCCCCTCATCGGTCATAGCATCCTGGAAAGTCTCAAGATGCTGATAAATGCCAATAAAAGCCTGTCAATAAACCTGGTAAAAGACATAAAGGTTAACAAAAAAGCAGCATATGAAGCATTAATAAGCAGTCCGGTAATAAGTACAGCATTAATTCCTTTCATTGGCTATAACAAGGCTTCGGAAATTGCATTATATATGAAAGAAAAAAATACAGATATTTTTGAAGCATGTAAATCTACAGGATATTTTAGTAAAGAGAGTCTGGAGGAAATTCTAAAACCTCATAATTTGTTGAAAATGGGATTCTCAGTGGATGATATTAAGAATCATTATGATTAACTATTAATTTATATATGAAGAAAGGTCGCGAAAGCACTCCACATATTGGAATATTCGGCAGGAGGAATAATGGAAAGAGCAGCTTGATCAATGCCCTTGCAGGTCAGGAAATAGCGATAGTATCAGAACAGCCGGGTACAACCACTGATCCTGTTAAAAAATCATTCGAAATCACAGGTTACGGACCGGTAATACTCATAGATACAGCAGGTATAGACGATACAGGCAATCTCGGAAGCAAACGCGTAGAAAAATCATTGAAAACACTGGACATAATCGATCTGGGTATACTTGTATTAAATAATAATGTCTGGGGCGAGTATGAGGATATGCTTATAAGCCGTCTCAAAAATACAGATACACCTTTTATAATTGTTCAAACCAAATCTGACCTGGCTAAACCTTCCGATACTTTTATTGATAAGATCAGTAAAATAACAGGCAATGAAGTAATCAGTTTTTCGGCACTGACCAAAGATAATTATGAAGATCTCATAAAGCTTATTAAGACTACTATACCCGAACACGCCCTGAAAACACCAACACTTCTGGGTGATAAAATAAAACATGGTGATTTGGTGCTCCTGATAACGCCAATAGACGTGGAAGCACCTGAGGGAAGACTTATTTTACCACAGGTTCAGGCTATAAGAGATGTTCTCGACAATGATGCTATTGCTATAGTACTTAAAGAGAGGGAAATTGATACCTTCCTGCAAAGATCTGCAATCATGCCGTCCCTGGCTATTACAGATTCACAAATATTCATCAAGGCCGATGCCTCAGTACCACACAATATACCCCTTACCAGCTTCAGTATTGCTCTTGCCCGCCTAAAGGGAGATTTTGATAATTACCTCAAAGGCACACCCAAGATATCTGATCTTCAAGATGGTGACCGTGTACTTCTTCTTGAATCATGCACCCATCATGTTTCATGTGACGACATAGGCAGGGTAAAAATACCAAGATGGATAAGTAACTTCACAGGTAAGAAGCTGGATTTTGATATAGTAGGGGGACTCGATGCCACTCCCTGTCCTATCACAGAATATGCACTTTTAATACAATGTGGAGGATGCATGATTACAAGAAAGCAATTGCACAACAGGATCAGGCCCGCAATTGAAGCTGGGATACCCGTAACAAACTATGGTATGGCAATTGCCTGGGTTCAAGGAATATACAGGAGAGCCATAGCTCCATTCATTGGTGAAGGTTTCACAGGAGAAGAATACTTGTGATTCAAGATACTAGATATTAGATTTAAGATTTAAGAAATTCTTCAATCTTAAATCATAGTTGTCTTGGGTTCGTAGCGCTTCCTCAGGGTAATATCAGAACCTGAAGTATATAAACGGCTGTATATCTGCTGCTTGTACATTATACAGTACAAGAGCTATCAGGTAAATCAATAATATTTTTACTATGAGAGGCATTTTTATAAATACTCCGCGATAAGACTCTTTTACTGTTACCGGCAGGTAATGAAGTATATAGCCACAAATAATAATTATCAACACCTGCCCGTATGCGGTTATTACAGCAAGAAGGTTTCCGGGGCTGAAGGCAGTAAATATCTGTCGGAGCATCAAACGAACATGTTCCATATCAAAGGCTCTGAAAAAGATCCAGCAGAAACTGACAAAATTGAAAGTGATGAATACAGATATTAGCCTTTTTATTTTGCCCGGGTTTCTTTTTCGTGGAAATACCTTCATCCACAATTTGTTTATCACAAGACCAATACCATGCAGTCCGCCCCATATTACAAATCTCCACGCAGCACCATGCCACAAGCCTCCCAGCAGCATTGTAATCATAAGATTCACATATGTCCTGAAACGCCCTTTCCTGTTACCTCCAATTGAAATATATAAATAATCCTTAAGCCATCGAGAGAGTGATATATGCCATCTACGCCAGAAATCGGTTATGTTATGTGCCTTGTATGGCGAATTGAAGTTCACCGGTAACCTGTAACCGAGCATCAGTGCTATTCCAATAGCTATATCGGTATAGCCTGAAAAGTCGCAGTATATCTGCAGACCATACCCATAGACAGCCATCAGGTTCTCAAGTCCGGAATACATAAGGGGCGTAACAAATACCCTGTCCACAAAATTCACAGAAATAAAATCTGATATTATTATCTTTTTTATCAACCCACCTACAATTAGAAAAAGGGCATGACCCCATTCTCTTTTAGACAACCTGAACGGAGCATAAAGTTGTGGTACAAATTCGTATGCTCTTACAATAGGGCCTGCAACCAGCTGGGGAAAAAAGGAAACATAGAACCCAAAATCCAGGATATTTCTAACGGGCTTTGTCTTTCCCCTGTATACATCCATGGTGTAACTGATGGTTTGGAAAGTAAAAAATGAAATACCAACAGGCAGCACGATAATATCAATGTCGAAGGAAGTGCCGAAGTGAAGGTTGGAGATTCTGGCAAGCCAGTCAATGACAGGCAGATTTGTATTAAAAATATCATTGACTATACTCGTAAAGAACCCGGTATACTTAAAATACGACAACATGCCAAGGTTTACAAGCAAACTGAGGAAAACAAATAGTCTCCTCACACTTTTCCTTTTTGATGCATAAATCATTAAACCGGCAATATAGTCTGTCAATGTTGAAATTATCAGCAGGGAAAAAAATACGCCCCCTGACTTGTAATAGAAGAACAGGCTAAAGAGAAACAGATACGTATTTCTCAGGAGAGGTTTTTTGAATATCAGGCTATAAAGCATAAGTGTAATAAACAGGAATACCCAGAAAGGCGGGCCTGTAAAAAGCAATGGCTTGTCACGGTCATAAGATTTTAATTCCTGCAGCAGTTTATCTGTGTTCAGCTTTAGAATCTCTTTATTCGCCACTTCTACTTTAACTGAATCAGTATCTACAGTAAGGTTATCCTTCTCCGGAAAATATTCTTCCTGTTGGTTGGGGGCCTGTTGTCTTTTTATATCCTGAAGAAATAAATCGGCCAGCGCAGCACCACCATCATAGGTCAGGTGCGTATAATCACTTGCTGCAAGGGCAGGCTCATGCCTGCTCCAGTCTATTATTGAGTTCTCGCCTCCCATTGCTTCCCATGAATCCCAGAAAAGTACTCCGGCCCTTTCCGCTGCTCTTTTCTGTGCATCCCTGATAAGCGGAATATTATCATATGAACGCATATCATCACCTACCCTATGCACCATGTCAGTCAGACCCATAAGTATTATTACTGCGTCGGGGCACAGGTTTCTGAGCCTTCTTAACTGGCTGTATATTCCCTCCTCATAATATTTATAGCTGGTACTTATATTCAGGACCACATTAAGTCCATAATGCAGTACCAGGACATCCGGTTTTATAATATCATACAAGCTGCTCAGATTATCACGTGAGACCATCGTATATTCCAGTCCGGCACTTCCCCTGTTTGATATATTATCTACAATGACACCTTTCTGGCTTTCAATACTGAAGCCATAGATGTCAGGACTACTTTTGCCTTCAAATTCAATTTTCAGGTAACTAGCTGCACCCAGGTTGACATAATATTCCTTCTCATCATCAGCCGGCAGGAGGGTATCTATTTTTATCAGGCCCTTATTAGTATGGATTGTAATTTTTAATGTGTCTTCAATCCTTCCATAGAAAAGACGGAATTCGTCATAAACAGCAGATAATGAATCGGCATATCTTGACGGCTCAACACTGAACCATGCTCTTATTGGAGCACTCTTTTTCTCACCCGGTTCGAGGAACCTGCTTATGCTCATTAACGGGCCAAGTTTGCGATGGTTTATCCGCCCATCCCTGTAAGATAAATAGTCATATTTAAGCCAGTTATCAGATGCTTTAACCTGTGATGTCCTGGTATATGTAATAAGGGGGGTGATGCTTAGCAAACCCGGACCTGTCCCGGGTGAGATTCTTCTCAGTTGATCTCTAAGGTGATTGGTTATACGATCACCTTCTATCTGGGAATCACCATAGTACATTATTCTAACCTGTCCTGTGTCATTCCCAATGATTTCCCTGAACCTTCCCTTTAAAATTTGTGCTTCGGAAAAATCAAAGAGATAGTTTTCCTCTATCACTTCCTGGATAGCTGCAGTATCTGTCGTTAATTTATAAGTCTCTGTTTCAGCCGGTAAGCTTATTTGTCCTGTGTCACCTGAATGAGGTTCGCGGATAAAGTATTCTGAGCTTATTTCGGGCCACCTTATTGAAATACCGGATGCTATTCTCAATGGACCGCTCATAAAAAACGATGGCCCATAAAGAAGTAAAATTAAGACCAGGAAAACCAAAAAGGTTTTGTATGGACGCATAGCCTGGCTGTTAGGAGCTCAGATAATATATTAACTACTTTTTTTAATTTTCAGTTTTTGCCCCACCTTTATTTCCCCCGATCTTCCCAGTCCATTCAGGTTTAGAATATCAGTAGTGCTTACCCCGGAATATTTTTTAGCTATATCCCAAACGGTATCTCCGTAACGTACAGTATGGTATATGTAACCTGAATCAGTAGTTTCTTCATCAGTCTTGTTTTGAACAGTGACGGTTTTACCTATTCTTACCTGTTTTTCAGCGAAACTCAGGTCATCAACTACTGCGTAGTAATCCTTTTTTGATGGATCAACGTATATTGCAAGTTTCTGGTTAATGCGAATAAGGTTCCGGTATATATTATTCCAGTATCTCAGGTCAGATACTCCAACATTGTACCAGCTGGCAATAAAACCAAGGTTATCACCCTCTTTGACAGTATATATCAATTTTGTTTTACCATTGATACTGGGTGGTATATAAGTTGATTTTGTCGGGCTGGCATTTTTAAGTTCGGGATTAAAATAATGATCCACACGGTAAGAAGACACTGAATCCTGTATAGTAATAAATTCGCCAATGTATTTAATAGGTAATGTGACTGACATTGGTTTACTTTTACCAGGTATTATCGATGCTCTGTACTGAGGATTCAGTGCTTTCAGCTCATCCAGTGAAATATTCATTACGGCTGAAAGTTGTTCAAGGTGTATATCCCTGTTGATCATTACTGTATCTGTAGCTATTGAGAAATTCACAGGTACAGGTTTGATATTATGCTCCTTATAGTAGTTCATTGAATAAGTGGCTGCAATGTATCCGGGCAGATATCCTCTTGTCTC
>Ga0272441_10011525_pt1 | contig 13104 bp, 7 predicted proteins | sample SSMProp6N_FD_193582 | JGI IMG/M metagenome (GOLD analysis project Ga0272441, IMG submission 193582) | Marine sediment archaeal communities from Little Sippewissett salt marsh, Falmouth, MA, United States - SSM-Prop-6N | ecosystem: Environmental > Aquatic > Marine > Wetlands > Sediment ... | reverse complement strand
GCCGAGCTGCCAGCTTGACTGGGGGGTAAGACCGATATGCCCGATCACGAGGATTCCCGCATCCACGATCGCGCGGATCCGTTCGATAACACGGCGCCCGCCCTCCAGCTTGACCGCATCCATGGATGCTTCCTTGAGAAAGCGGCCGGCGTTGCGTACCGCCTCGGAGTTGGAGACCTGGTAGGAGAGGAAGGGCATGTCGCCGATCACGAAGGTGTTCGGGGCGCCGCGGCGAACCGCACGGCAGTGAATCAGGCATTCCTCCATGGTTACGGGGATGGTGCCGTCGTACCCGTACACGACCATTCCGAGGGAATCGCCCACCAGGATCATATCCATGCCGACCTTCTCGGCGAAGTGGGCGATGGGGTAGTCATAGGCGGTGATCCAGGTCAGTTTCTCCCCAGCCCGTTTCATCTTCAGAAAATCCAGTCTTCCTTTTTTTGCCATGTGTTCCTCCTGCATTTGGTGGTCCAAATCTCTATCGGGATTATACCATAGAAATACCGGCATACCCATGATATTGACTAATAAATACACGGTAATATGGTGAAAACACGAGGAATCTTTGACTCTTCTTGACGGCGGATCGCCTGTACAGTAGAGTGAGAAAAAGAGTATAAACAGAGCGGAAACGAAACATGTTGGAAAAATACGATCCCCCTTTGGTTTGGAAATTGTTCGAGAGCATCAGCGGCATCCCGCGTTGCTCCAAACACGAACAGCGGATCCGTTCCTGGATCAGGCGGTGGGCCGGGAAGCGGGCTCTGCCCAGCCGGGAAGACGAGGCGGGCAATCTCCTGCTGCAGAGAGCCGCGGCGCCGGGTTGTGAAAAATTTCCCACCCTGGTCCTGCAGGCGCATCTGGACATGGTCTGCTTGGCTCAGGAGAAGCACCGCGTGGATTTCGATACCCACCCGATCCGCATTCGCGTGGATGGAAAGCGGGTGCGGGCGGAAGGGACGACTTTGGGAGCGGACAACGGTATAGGCGTGGCCTACTGCCTGGCCGCCTTAGAGGATCCCGAGCTGGTCTGTGGCCCGCTGGAGGTGCTGCTGACCGTGGATGAGGAGGAGGGCGCTGCCGGCGCGCTGGGATTGAAACCCGGCTTTTTCTCGGGGCGCTATTTGCTGAATCTGGATAGCGAGGAGGAGGGGATCATCACCATCGGCACGGCCGGAATCGAAACCACCGACTACACGCTCGCGGCGAGCTTCGAGCCGGTCGACGGCGCGGCCGAGATCGGCTTGTCCATCCGGGGACTGCCCGGCGGTCACTCGGGGGTGGAGATACATCTGGGCCGTCCGAATGCAATCAAGCTGGCGGTCGAGGCCCTGGCCGCTCTCGGGGAGCGACTGCCCGTTCGCCTGGCCCGCTTCGATGGAGGGGAGGCCACCAACTCGATACCGGCAGCGGTCGAGTGCCTCTTCAGCGTGCCGCGGGAGCGGGCGGACCAAGCCCGGAGCGTGCTGCGGCAGTGGCAAAGCGCACTGTTGCAGAGCTCTTGCACTTGGGAGACGCAGCCGGAGATCGAGATTTCGGACGGCGCGGCCCGTGGAGCGGAAGCCGGAGCAGCGTGCACGGTCGAGTTGACACGAACGCTCGGCGGGCTGCTCGAGCAGATCCCGCACGGGCCTCTGGCCTACAGCCGGGTAATCGAGCATTTGGTGGAGACTTCGAACAACCTGGCCCGGATCCGCACCGGGGAGGGCGGTTTTGAGATCAGCGCGACCTGCCGCAGCTCGGTGGACGAATCCCTGGAGCGGCTGAGCGGCGAGCTGAAGCGCATAGGCGAGGCGAACGGAGCGCAGGTCAGGCAGCACAGCCGGCTTTGCGGATGGAGCGCGGATCCGGCCTCCCGCTTCAGCGAGCTGGTGCGGATGCACTACGGTGCGGTTTTGGGCCGGCCGGTCGCTCTCAAAGCCATCCACGCAGGGTTGGAATGCGGCATCTTCACGGGGATCGCCCCGGGACTGCAGATGGCCTCGATCGGACCCGATATCACCGCGGTGCATACCCCTGAAGAATCCGTGGATCTCGCGAGTGTAGCCCTGCTCTGGAAGGTTTTAAGGCGCATCATCACGGGTATGGGGGAATTGGCCTGAATCAGGAGGATCCAATGGGAAAAGGTGACGGGCCGGACACGGGCGGAATGTACTCGCCGTGGATAAGAGCCGTTGAGACCATCCTGGAAAAAGCCTCCGCCGAGGCACGGCAGCAGCTGTACGAATATGAGGTATACGAAATCCTGACCGAGCTGGGGATTCGCACACCGACATACATCATCGCAACCGATCCGCGCGATATCACCCACAGCACCCTGGCCGTTTTCTCTTCGAACAGAATCGTGCTCAAGATCATCTCCGGGCAGATTGCCCACAAGCAGAAAGCCGGCGGCATCAAGGTCGTTTACAAGGATCTGGAGTTTGTCCGGTACTCGGCCGCACAGATGCTGCAGGATTTCGCCGAGAAGGGCACGGAGGTGCACGGGATTCTGCTGGTGGAGTATGTGGAGTACTCCAAGGATCTGGGAAACGAGATCCTGCTCGGTTTCCGGGAGAGCACGGCCTTCGGTCCGGTGCTGTCCTTCAGCAAGGGCGGTACCGATGCCGAACATTTCGCCAGCCACTTCTCCTCCCCCAATCTGATCCTTCCTCCTCTGGACAGGCAGTGGGCCGATGCTCTGATGGCTTCCACCCATATCAGCGGCAAGTATGTGGCCGAGGGGCATCGAGATTATATTACCCGCATCGTCGACACGCAGGTCAAGTTCAGTGATCTGGCTACCGGCTTTTCCGACTTCTTTCCCTCTTCGAGCCGCTTCGTGATTACGGAGTTCGAGATCAATCCCTTTATTTTCAACGACAACGGGGATTTGACCGCCATCGACGGGTACGCCACTTTCAGGCCGAAATCCGAGCACCCGCCGGATCTGGCGGTTCCGCCCAAGCAGAGCCTTCGGCCCCTGTTTGAACCGAACGGGATCGCGGTGGTGGGGATCAGTACCTCGGATTCGAGCAAGGCCGGCAACATCATTGTCAAGAACCTGATCGATTTGGGGCGCCGGGATGTGTTCGGCGTCAACATCAAGGGAGGCCGGGTGCAGGTTTCCGGCGCGGCCCTGGAGCTGCACAAATCGGTGAACGCCATCCCGGCTCCGGTGGATCTGGCCATCGTGACCGTTCCAGCCGAAGCAACACTCGCCGTGGTCGAGCAGTGCGCGGCAAAACGAGTGAAGGCGGTGCTGTTGATCCCGGGCGGCTTCAGCGAAATGCGGGACAACCGGGATCTGGAGGAGCGGATCCTGAAGGTGGCCGGGGAGCAGGAAATGAGAATCGTCGGACCAAACTGTCTCGGTGTGGTGTACGCCGGCGATCAGGATCATCCGGGATTGAATACATTTTTTATCCCGGAGGAGAAGTTCAAGGTTAATCTCGAGCAGGAGAAGAATGTCGCCATCCTGACCCAGAGCGGGGCGGTAGGGATCATGGAGATCTACAATCTGCGTAGCGCGATCAGTCCCAAAGTCATCGTGAGCTACGGAAACCAGTTGGACATCGACCCGTCGGACCTGGTGCAGTACTGCGAGGAGGATCCCATGGTGGATGTGATCGGTCTGTATATCGAGGGTTTCAACCCCGCCGCGGGCCGTAAGTTTTTCAACATCACCTCGCGCTGCCGGAAGCCCATCGTGGTGTACAAGGCCGGACGCACCGAGGCGGGGCAGAAGGCCACACGATCCCATACGGCCAGCATCGCGGGGGAGTATGAGGTGGCCAAGGCCGCCATGAAGCAGGCCGGCCTGATCGTGGCCGATTCCATGATCGATCACGGCGATTTTGTTAAAACCTTCGCCCTGCTGCACGCGTTCAAGGTAGGCGGGAACCGGGTGGCCGTGATTGCCAATGCCGGTTACGAGAAGACCTACGCGGCGGACAATCTGGGAGACCTGGTGCTGGCAGAGCTGGATGGGCGCACGGAGGAGAGACTGAGGAGCATCATTCCCGCCTACGTCAACGCCGAGCCGTTGCTCGATCTGACGGCCATGGTCTCCGATGAGCAGTTCGAGCGCTGCATCGATATCATGCTCGGCTCCCAGTCGGTGGACGCACTGTGCATTTCGATCGTGCCGCAGGCTCAGCTGCTGCACACCACCGATGAGGAGATCGAGCATTACGAGAAAAATATAGCAGCCAGGATCGTGGAAACGGTTCACAAGCACAAAAAACCCACGGTCGTGTCGGTCAATGTGGTCAGCGGCGCCGATGCGGTGTACAATCGTTTCGGTCAGGTGATGGACGCCGGAGGTGTTCCCACCTACCTGACCGCGGAACGAGCCATGACCTGTCTCAACGCCTTCATCCGGTACTACCTAGTGAGGGAACGGGGCATGATCAGCGAGTGGCTGCGATAGCGCGACTGCAGCGGCTGTGCCGGCCGCTGCATCGCTGGAGCCAACACAACAAATTTCGAAGAGGGAGTTGTCGATCCATGCATACCGATGTCAAATACCGCTATTCCATCGCAGCCCGCCGCATGAGCCGGTCCATTATCCGCGAGCTGCTCAAGCTGACCAACCAACCGGGAATCATCTCATTCGCCGGCGGTCTGCCAAGTCCCCAGACCTTTCCCCACGCGGAGTTGAAGGAAATTTGCGCCGCGGTGCTGGATGACTCGCCGCAGGTCGCCCTGCAGTACAGCGCCACCGAAGGTCTCGCCTCTCTTCGGCAGCAGCTGGGGGAGCTGGTGCGCGGCTACGGGCTTTCCGGCAATCCGGATGAGCTTTTGGTCACCACGGCCAGTCAACAGTCTCTCGATCTGATGGGAAAGATCTTTATCGATCGAGGCGATCTCGTGGTCGTGGAGAATCCCAGTTATCTCGGGGCGGTCAGTGCGTTCAAAGCCTACGGTGTGCGCTTTCTGCCGATTGAAATGGACGAGCAGGGGATGCGGACCGACATCCTTCACGATCAATTGCGGGAGCTGAAAACACAGGCGGGCAGCGGCATCGAGTACTATCAAAACATGCCGAAGTTCATCTATACGATTCCGGATTTCCAGAATCCCAGCGGCATCACCATGAGCCTGCAGCGGCGCCGGGAGCTGCTGCATGTTGCCGAGGAGTTCGACCTCACTATTGTCGAGGACGTGCCGTACAAGTGGCTTCGTTATACCGGTGAGCAACTGCCGTTGATCAGCGCGCTGGAGGTACAGAGCAAGGCGACTCTGAGCACTTCACTCTCGGCCGGCTCCTCCTCTTTGGCGGAAGGGGATCCGTCCGCCCTGCCGCGGCGAGTAATCAACCTGTTTACCTTTTCCAAGATTCTCTCCCCGGGATTCCGCCTGGGCTGGATCTCGGCCGATCCGGTCATCATCGATAAGCTGGTTCAAGCCAAACAGGCCACCGATCTGTGCACATCCGCTCTGACCCAGAGAATCGCCGAGGAGTTCTTGCGCCGTGGTATGCTGCAGGCACGAATCGCCGCCAATATCGAATTATACAGCGACAAGCTCCAGTGCATGCTCGATGCCTTGGAGCGATCCATGCCGCGGATACCGGGATTGAAGTGGGTGGTGCCCGAGGGAGGGATGTTCCTCTGGATAACGCTGCCCGAACAGATGGACACCGATGAGATGTTCAAAGAGGCTATCGAGAGAAAGGTGGCCTATGTGGTGGGCTCGGCCTTTCACCCCTCCGGCGGGGGACACAACACCATGCGGCTGAACTTCTCCTTTTCCAGCAATGAGGAGATCCGGGAAGGGATCGAACGGCTGGCCGGTCTGGTGCGCTCCCGTCAGCGGGGGGCGGCGTGAGCCGCTCCAGCCTGAGCCGCTGACGGGAGCATTCCCGCGTTCATGCTTCCCCGATTCCGAACAGCGACCCGCACTCCAGGAACAGACGATCCTGACGCACATCCTCCATGAAAGTCGTGGTGTAGTACTGCATGTCCTCCGCTCCGAACTCGGTTCTTTCCATAATCTCATCCAGGAGCTGCTGCCTTGCTGCGTCCAGGGATCCGATCCGGATCCGCTCGGCGATCAGATCCGCGGCGGAAACGAGGAAGATCAGCGCTTTATGTGCGGAGGTGATGTTCAGGCTCTGGTGTTCCCTTGCGGTGTCGACGTACAACTGCGGAAAGCTCCACGTGCCGAGCAGGGTGGCGCCGATCTCGCGGTGATCGGTCCCGAACAACTGCCGTTCGATCGGTTCCACCACCGTCTGTCCGCCGATCAACGCCGTTACCACGCTCCTGTATCGTTCCTTCTCCGCGTTGTAGAAGGCGACCTGTCCGATGTCATGCAGCAGACCGCCGATGAAACAATCTTCGGAAGCGTCCTTGCGATTGCCGCGGATGGCCATATGCCTGGCCAGGAAGGCGGTGAGGATCGAGTGTCTCCAGAAGTACTGGAAAAACGGCTCCTGCAGCTCACCGGTGTTGAGTCCGGAGGCGGTTACCAGCAGGATCAGGCTCTTGAGATTCTTGAAGCCGAGCAGGGTGATGGCCGTCTGAAGGCTCTTGATTTCCCGCTGCCGGGCGTACATGGCCGAGTTGGCGATCTTCAACACCTTGGCGGTCAGGCCGGGATCGACTTTGATGATCTCCTCCAGTTCCTTGAACGAGATGTCGAGCTTCTCCTCGGTGATCGAGAGGATCTTCGCGGCCACATCCGGGATGATGGGCATCGATTTCAAGTACTTTTCATATCCCTTGTTCACGGCAACTTCTCCTTTTCTATCTATATACCTCATTCACTCCCGCGAATCCAGGATGAATCACGTTACATGCTGAAGTGCAGAGACTTGCGGTGTTCGTAGCGCTGCACGGCCAGTTCGATCAGGCGATCGAGCAGTTCTGCATAGGGCAGCCCGGCGGCTTCGCACATCTTGGGGTACATGCTGATGTTTGTGAATCCGGGGATGGTGTTGATCTCGTTGAGCAGGATGCGGCCGCTCGATCGTTCCAGAAAGAAATCAACACGCGCCATGCCCGCGCAGGCCACAGCCCGATAGGCGTCCACGGCGAGATCGCGGATTTTCCGACTGAGCGCATCGGGCAAATCGGCCGGCAGCAGCAGGCGCGCTCCTTCCGGATCGATATACTTGGCCTCGTAGCTGTAGAATTCGTGGGCGGGCAGGATTTCGCCGGGCATGAACGCCTGCGGCTTTTCGTTGCCCAGCACGGCGCACTCGATCTCCCGGGCGTCAACGGCCGGCTCCACCATAGCCCTCTCGTCGAAGCGCAGCGCTTTGACGATGGCCGGGCGCAGCTCATCCAGCCGGTGCACCTTGGAGATCCCCACCGACGAGCCTGCCGTCACCGGTTTCACGAACAGGGGCGTGTCAAAGCGTTTGCGGATCTCGGCAATGCTGCCTTGAGAGTCGTCCTGCACGATCACATACTCCACGATCGGCAGTCCGGAATGTTTCCACAGCTCCTTGCTCTTTTGCTTGTCCATGGCCAACGCGCTTCCCAACACCCCGGCACCCACGTACGGCAGATCCGCCGTTTCCAGCAGACCCTGAACCGTGCCGTCCTCTCCGAAGGTACCGTGCAGCACGGGAAAGACGACCTGTACGTCGAGAGCTCCGGAAGGGGTATGCAGCCCCGCTCCCGGTGCAATCGATACCGCTTCCCCTCCCGCCGCCACCTCGAGCCGTTCGCCGTAGTCGGTGGGTTGGAAGCGGGCCTGCCGCTGATGGCACCATCGTCCCTCCCGGTCGATTCCGATCAGCACCTGCGCGTACCGCTTGGGATCGAGATTCCGGCACACCGAAGCGGCGGAGCGGCAGGATACCTCGTGCTCTCCCGACTTGCCGCCGAAGAGGATGCAAATGCTCCGTTTTTCCATGGATGTACTATAGGGTATTCCGCCGCTCTTGGCGAGGGTGCTGCCGTCTGCGCGCTCCCTCCGGCTCTATCTGCCGCCCGTACAGCCGCATGAAGCTTTCCAGAGACGCTACCATCCCTGGGGCACCACCAAGGTTCCCTCGGGGACCAACAGAGGAATGCGGAAGTACTGAGCGCGTTTTTCCCGGCCGGCGCCGTAGCGTACCAGAAGGTTGCACGCAAGGTACAGCTGCTCGGCGTTGAGCCGGGCCGAGGAGCCCTCCTCACCCGCCGAGAAGGAGATGCGGAGGGTCGTTTGTCCGCCCGGGGGGATGCCGGCGAACGATCCCCGCCACTGAGAGAAAGGATAGCCCGTGAACCGAGCGGACACCTCCACCTGGTTCAGCGCGTCGTCGGTTGCGTTGGTGAGGATCACCGCAAGGCTCCTGGTCTCACCCTCGACAAGAACACCGCCCGGTGCGATCCGGGCCTCCAGCAGCGGGTCTGAAACCAGGAGCCGACGCACCGCGTTTCGTTCCCCGTTGAGATCCCGTACCGCTTCGGCGTAGAGCGGATTCACCGGATCGAGATTGCGAAGCTGCCGGTACAGGCTCAGGCTGTGATTGTAGTACGCTTCCACTTCGCCGTAGCGCAGCTGCTGCTCGAGTCGCCCGGCCAGCTCGGCCAGAATTCTCGCCTGTTTTGATTTCAGCCTCTCCTCCATATCGGTAACCACCGCTTCACCGCTGCGCGCTCGGCGGAAGTAGGCAGCCTGGAGCAGCAGATCGTTCTCCAAACACAAGCGAACGATTTCGTTTTGCTGTGATTGCAGGGACCGCTCCCCCTGAAAAGCCGCAGCCAGGCGCGTCTCGATCGCGTCCGGCCCGTCTTCCCCCCCGGTTTCCACGAACTTGAGCAGGAGTTTGCCGAGCGGATCGAGGATGAACAACGACCGCCGTGTCGCGGCCAGGCGGTAGAAAGCAGGCAGAGCCCGCCGGTAGCCGGCGTTGTAGTGGGTGAGCCGCCAGCGCACCGATCCCTCCTTATCGAAGCACCACAGCTCGCCGCCGCTTCCCATGAAAAAGCCGCCCTGCGGGCGCGCCTGCAGCAACTGGGGGAACAGCAGGGTCGCTCCCGAGATCTGCGGCCGGATGGTGAACAGCTGCCGGCCGTCGGCATCGAGCACCCGCACCGTTCTGGCCGCCAGATCGTAGACCCACAGACGATCCTTGTCGTCGATGCTCAGGCCGGTGGCGAATCCTCCCGGCAAGGCGAAGCTTCGCACGCTGACGGTGTTCTGCATTCTGGTGAAGATCGAAATGCGCCTGCCGTCCGATAGCGCCACCCCTCCACGCCGCAGGCTCGCCGCTTCCAGGGCTTGAGGAAAGGAGGTTTCGAAGCGCTCCGGCGGAGTGCCGTCTTTGTGCAGCAGCAGAAGCGCTCCCTCTTCCGCTTCGCAGAGGATCGCTTCGGCCAGTGGATTGAGCAGCAGCCTTGAGGGGATAAATCCCCGCGGAATTTGCGCACCTTCGAACAGCCCGGCAACCGTTTCCGGAATCACCTCCAGGTGCGATCCCAGTGCGAGCACCCTGTCGGAGAACAGCAATACCGGTCCGCCCCCCGCTACGGTGATGTCCAGGGCTTCCGGATTCCCGGCCGCAGATCCGTTCCAAAGTGTGTCCAGGGTTTCCAGCGCCAACACTCCGGCCAAACGCGGGGCGGGCTGTAGGTCATCGCCGGTCTGCTGAGTTAAAAGGCTGGGAGGCCGAAGCAGAAGCAGAAGGATGGGAAGGAGCATCCGGATTTTCACCGCCTTCCACCCGCCCTTTTCCTCCGCCCTCGGACCCGGCGTATAACACTTCATGCGGAGAAACCCATCTGCTGCAGGATCTCCCGGGCGACCTCGGCTTCATTCCAGGGAATCGGGCCGTGATCGTAGATGATGCTCCTTTCGTGCCCCTTGCCCAGGAGCAGCACCGTGTCGCCCGGGTGCGCCAGGGCCAAAGCCCGGGAGATCGCCTGTCTGCGGTCGGGAATGAGCAGCAGCCGCTGGCGCTCCCCGCATGCAGGATCGACCCGCAGACAACCGGCGGCGATCTGCTCGAGAATCGTCTCCGGCCGTTCGCCCCGCGGGTCTTCGTCGGTCAGGATGACGAAGTCGCTGTGGCGCAAAGCGGTTTCGCCCTGCAGCGGGCGCTTCTCGACATCCCTCTCTCCGGCCGAACCGAAGACCGTGATCAGACGCCCCTCGGTGTGCCGGCGCACCAGAGGCAGCACCCCGGCAAAGGATTGGGGCGTATGCGCGTAGTCCACGATCACTCGAAACGGCTGGCCGCAGCTCACCGGCTCCATGCGTCCCGGCACGCCGCGGAGCCGAGGCAGCACGACCGCCAATTCACACAGCGAAACCCCGAGGAGGCGCAGCACGGTGAGAGCGGCCGCCAGCAGGTTCTCGACGTTAAACGATCCGGGCAGCTCGAGCCGGGCGGGCTGCCGTTTTTCTCCGTAGTGCAGGGTGAGGCGTGAACCGCTCAGGTCCGAGCGGACCTCCCCGGCCCACAGATCGGCCTGCGCGCTGTCCACGCCGTAGCCCAGCACCTCAGCGGCGGAATGTTCGATCAGGTAGCCATGGCTCGGATCGTTCACGTTCACCACGCCGAAACCCTCCGGGGACAGAGAACGGAACAGGTTGGCCTTGTCCGACCGATACTGCTCGAAGCTGCCGTGGAACTCGAGATGTTCGTGATGGATGTTGGTGCACACCGCCGCGGTGAAGCGCACGTCGACCAGGCGCGCGGTTTGCGCCGACAATCCGTGGGAAGTGGCTTCGAGTACGGCATAGTGCCTTCCGGCTTCAACCATGCCGGCCAGTACGCGCTGAATCTCGGGAGATTCCGGAGTGGACTGGCGGAGAGGATTGTCTGTGATTGGGCCTTCGCCGGCGATCTGTACGGTGGATAAAAAACCGCTCTTCTCCCCCAGCTGTTCCAGCAGCTGGTGGATCAGCCACACCGTGGTGCTCTTTCCATCGGTTCCGGTCACGCCGATCACCGATAGCCGACGCGAAGGATGATCGTAGAAAGCGTCGGCCAGGGTGGACATGGCCAGCCTGGGGTCCGGGCTCTGGAGGTAGGTGATCGTTTTTCGATAACGCTCCAGCTCGTGCTGGTGCAGGATCGCCACAGCGCCGCGCTCGATCGCTCGTTCGATGAAGTGATGGCCGTCGGTATGCAGACCGGGCAGGGCGACGAACAGATCCCGCGGCCGAACGCGGCGGGAATCGTAGGACAGGCCGGCGATCGTCCGGTTGGGATCGCCGCGCAGACGCAGCTCGTGCCCGAGGGCTCGGAGCAGGGCGGCGATTGTTCTGTTTGTGTGCTTCGGCATGAACCTTCCCGTTCTTCCGGATTCGCCGGCGGCATCGCGGCGCGGCAAATCCGTACGCGTATGGCTGTATCCCCGTGGCCGCGCGTGTGCGGCCACGCTCGTGTGCCGGGCCGCTCGCGTGCGGCGACTCGCTCGCCGGGTTGCTTCCCTGCGATGGTACAGCGCCCGCCCGAACTTGTTCAATAGCGACCGGGGGGGGAGTACCGTGCTGCTCAGCTCCGAATGCCGCACAGCTGTCACCGGCGGATGCCCGCGTGTTATAGTGTCTGCACATGAGTCCCTCCTTTGAAGGTTTCATCGTGCACGCCTACGCCCGCAGCAGGAAGGGAGCAACCGCCCTGTACCTGCTGGGCCGGCTGTCGGACGGATCCACCTTTGCCGTGGTGGAAAACCGCTATCGGCCGAATTTCTATATCCGTGCGAGCGATCTCGCCATGGTGGAGCAGACCATCGCATCGCTGGAGCAAGGCGTTCCGGAGTTCGGAAGCGGGGCGGCGGAAGCACGTGCAAGCGGACTGCGAACCATGGACGCAGAAGAGTGCCGGCAGGTGTTCTGCGCGACCCGGGAGGGCAAGAGGCGGCTGCGGGACGCCCTGCAGATGCTGACGGTACGTACCTACGAAGCGGATCTCCGACTGACCGATCAATTTCGCCTGGAGCGGCGGATCCATGGCCCCGTGTGTATCCGGGGAGCGTTCCGAGAAGGCCGATATGTGGATCGGGTGTTCGTGGATCCAGAGGTTGGACCGGGCCGGTGGCAGCCGCGTCTGTCCGTGATGTCAATCGATATCGAAACCGACACGCGCACCCAGGCGGTCCGCGCTGTTTCCTTGAGCCTGCAGGATCCGTTCCGCGATTCCGGTGCCGTTGAAGAGGTCGTGTTGTTTGTCGGACCGGAGTTGAACGAGCCGGGTGTACATTGTTTTTCGGACGAAAGGAAATTGCTCGTGGAGTTCCGGGAGCGCGTGGCCGCCCTGGACCCGGATGTGCTGACCGGCTGGAACGTAGTTGATTTCGATTTCCAGGTGCTCGCCGATCGATTCCGCCGCCACCGCGTACCCTTCGGGATCGGCCGCTCGCGCGAGCCGGCCGTATATCTGCCGCAGAGCGAGGGACGCGGCAGTCGCGTTATCGTGCCCGGCCGCCAGGTGTGGGACGGGGTACGCATCGTGCGCGCCTCTCCCGACGCCTTCGAGGATTACAGCCTGGAGACGGTTTCCGAGGCGATACTGGGCTACGGCAAGCGGATCGAAATTCGAACGGGGGAGAATCGTGTGGAGGCGATCGAGCGCCTGTACCGGGAACAGCCCCGGGAGCTGTGCGCCTACTGCCTGGAGGACGCCCGGCTGGTGCATCGCATCCTGGCCCGTACCGGCTTGTTCGAACTGACCCTGCGCCGCTGCACGCTGATTGGGGTGTCGCCGGACCTGGCCTGGACCAGCATCGCGGCCTTTGAGCACCTGTATATTGAAGCGCTGCACCAGCGCGGCAGGGTAGCCCCCACCTACGGGGTGGATGTGCTTCCCATGGAGAGCGCCCCGGGGGGCATCATCCTGGCCCCACGCCCCGGAGTGTTCGATCAGGTGCTGGTCTTCGATTTCCAGAGTCTGTATCCCTCGATCATGCGCACCTTCAACATCGACCCGCTGAGCTTCGTGCGCCCGCCGCAGACCGGTTTTTTGCAGGGCGGGAGTCCGGCCGCGGCGGCGGCAGGCGCAGCGACAGCAGGCGAGGCGGAGGAGGGGGAAGCGAAGGAGCGCAGTGAGGCCGAGCCGGAGCAGGCGATTCGCGCACCCAACGGCGCCGAGTTCCGCCGGGAATCCGGAATTCTTCCCGAGCTCCTCGACCGTTTTTTCGAGAGCCGCGCCGAGGCTCAAGCCAAGGGCGA
>Ga0272441_10011524_pt1 | contig 13104 bp, 8 predicted proteins | sample SSMProp6N_FD_193582 | JGI IMG/M metagenome (GOLD analysis project Ga0272441, IMG submission 193582) | Marine sediment archaeal communities from Little Sippewissett salt marsh, Falmouth, MA, United States - SSM-Prop-6N | ecosystem: Environmental > Aquatic > Marine > Wetlands > Sediment ... | reverse complement strand
GACATAGCGGTCCACGCCGGTAATGGGCTCGGCCGTGAGAAACTCGCGCACGATGTCTTCAGCCACGCCCGGGCCCAGCACGCGTCCGCCCAGGCACAAGATGCCGGCGTCGTTGTGCTCACGGGCTATCCGCGCGGAATAGCAGTCTCCACACAGCGCGGCGACAGCCCCGCGGACCTTATTGGCGGCAACAGACATGCCGATCCCGGTGCCGCAGATAAGGATGCCGAAGCTGGCCCGACCGGCTACTACCGTATGGGCCACGCGAACCGCAAAGCGCGGGTAGTCGCAGGAATCCTCATTGTACGTCCCCATATCCTGCACATCGGGGTCGAACTCCTGCCGGATGATAGGTACGAGCTTCTGTTTGAGCTCGAAGCCCGCATGATCGGCGGCGATGACGACGCGCACTGACGCGGCCTCCCCTTCGACTACCACATATGTGGACTGTCACGCAAAGGCCCCCATGGACAACGGGGGCCCGGCCGGCGGAACGTAGTTATTGGCGAGACCGCCCTCAGTCGCCGTCCTCGTCCTGGGACTTCTGGACCTTGGGTAGCCGAATGGAGAAACATGAGCCCTCCCCGACCTTCGACCAGCTCAGCCACACGTCACCCCCATGGGCCCGTGCCAGGTGCCTTACCAAATATAGCCCGATGCCCGTGCCCTTGACGGCTTTGTGGTCCACATCGTCGTCCACCATGTGAAACCGCTCAAAGATCTTCTCTCTGTGGTGTTCGGCGACTCCCAGGCCCTCGTCCCGCACGTCCAGGCGGACCGTGTCCCCCTCGTCCTCGCCGCTGATGCTGACCCTGCCGCCCTCCGGCGAGTACTTCACGGCGTTGCCGATGAGGTTGTCCAGTACCTGGTACAGCTTGTCCACGTCGGCTTCGATGGAGGGAAATTCCGGCGGAATCTGGGAGACGATCTCGTGCTTCTGCGTGTACTGCTGTTGGGCCACCGCTGCTTTCTCGCCCACTTCGCTCAGGGACACATCCGTTATCTGCATGTCCAGGGCTCGCCCGGACTCGATGCGAGAGATGTTCAGAAGGTCGCTGATCAGCCGCGTGAGGCGGTCACACTCCTGGTCGATGATCGTGTAGAACTCGTACCGCGTATCGGTATCGTAAAGCTCGCCATCCTTATCGTCCAACAGCGTGGCGATGAAGCCTTTGATCGAGGTCAAAGGAGTGCGCAGCTCGTGGGAGACCGTGGAGACGAAGGCCGTCTTCATGCGCTCGACCTGGCGGATCTCCGTGATGTCGGTGAAGATGGCGACAATGTTGGCTACGTCGCCATTGTCTCCCCGCATGGTGCTGCTCTCGGCCTTGAAGATGCGCCTGTCATCGTCAAACCCAATCTCGCGGGCCAACTCAGAGCGCTTGTCCAGTGCTTCTTGCAGGAATTGCGCCACGCCCGCGTGATCAACCACCTCGGCGATGGACTTCACCTGGTGATCTTCATGGGGCATGTGCAGCATGTCGCATGCGGCCTTGTTGATAAGCCGGATCGCGCCCTGCACGCTGACGACGATGACCCCCGAATGGATGCTCTCGAAGGTCTCCTCAAGCTGTTGCTTCTCCTGGCTCAACTCGATGTATAGCTGGGCGTTGGCGATGATCGCCGCAGCCTGGTCAGCCAGCATCTCCAGCAGACGCAAGTCGTCCTCATTGAACTGCTGGTCGAACCGCTTGTTGAAGACGTGCATGACGCCAATAAGGCGCTCTTCGGACACACGCTCTTCCTCGTCGCGTTGCTTGATGACAAGCGGCACGCAGATGCCGTTGCGGATGCGGAGAAGAGAGACTTCCGAGTCCAGAGTACGGGGATCGTTGAGCGCGTCGTTGTAAAGCGCCGATTCCCCGGACCGGTAGACCAGGCCGCTGATGCCCTCTTCGGCGCTGACCCGCAACTCGTTCTGCTGCTCGGGGGTGATGCCCAGAGTCGGGGGTAGAACGGCGAGCTCGCCGGCCTCGGCCTGGTACAGCAGGATCATGACCTTCTCAGCCTGGACGATCATGGCGACCTTGCTGATCAGCCGGGAGAGGGTCTTGCGCAGTTCGGGCTGCGTAACCACCACGACCGGCATCTCAGCCATCGTCGTGGCTGTGTTGAGATCTTCCTCAAGGCCCTTGATGCGGCCTTGGAGTTCGGTCACAACAAGGCGGTAGCGCTCAAGCTCCTTGCGCAACGCGTTCGGGTCATCGGGAGGCAGTCCGTCATCTGGCATGTGGAACATTTCCTCCTGGCGTGCGTCTCGTTGTGGCCTGATGTAACTTCGGCCCAAGAGCGACACGGAGCCCTCGACCCGCCTGATCCAGCCCTCATGGGGCCTGATCACGGGCAGGGAAGACCCCAGAGCACGAGACGCCAGTGCGCCTAGTGTGGCTGTGCACCCATCAATAGCACTGGGGCTGGTGCATTGCCCGCTTTGCGCGCATCGGCGACATCGGGTCGCCGGCCCGGCTGGTAAAGCGGCCTGTATGTATCCGCCGGAGCACTGAGTGTCCCGTCATACGACGTGCCCTACCACTCGTGATGCCCCAAAGCCAGCCCCGGCCACTCCAGGCGATCCTCTGGGGCCGACTGGCCGCAGCTTGCGATCCCAGGCGAAGCCTGCGGACACAATGACTTGCAGGGAGCCTGCATGGCTCCCTACGACAGGGCATTATAGTTAGTCTGAAATTCGGGTGTCAAGGATTCCCCCTCGGCGCCCCCCGCGTCGAAGGCCACAGTACGTGGCCGCGGACCCCGCCGGACACCTGTGGTATTGCGCGTTGTGCGGCGCACAAGCCGACCCCCCGATCGGATCAAGCCTTACGCACGGCGTCGTCCTTGCCCTGTACGCACTTGCAGGTGGCGGAGAGCTCCGTCGCGACGAATCTCACCTGTGACGGGTTGACAGGCGCCGTCAGGCTACTATAATTGATAGTATCAAGGGCGAACTTCGGCGAAATACTATCGTCTGTAATAGTAAGAGGCAGCCAAACGACGTGAATTGCCGACAGCGCCGGGCTCAGCGGGTAGTCGCCCAATCGATCATCGAGGCGGCGCGCGAAGCGGCATTCACGGTCTCGCATTCCAACATCGGGCGCCAAGGCGGGCCCGCCGCGAACTACGGTCCGCAACGAATGGCTCAGGAGGTGGGACGATGAGCACCAGGAACCAGCCGGATGTCCCCGTCTTCCGTCCCGGCAAGGACGGGCTTGAGAAGACGCTTGGGTCGCTCGAGGCCCAGATCATGGCCATCGTGTGGGGTTCGTCCGAGCCTGTGTGCGTCCAGGACGTGCAGGAATCCCTGGCCGGGCAGGGCAAACAGGCCGCTTACACCACTGTCATGACAACCCTGGGCCGCCTGTTCAAGAAGGGCTATCTTGCCCGAGACCTCAGAGGCAAGGCTTACTTCTACGCGGCCCGAGTCAGCAGGAACGAATTGAGCGACACGGTCACGAAACAAGTGGTTGACGGGCTGCTCGCGACCTTCGCCGAGCCGACGATGTCGTACTTCGTCGAAGCCCTGAGCGCCAGCGATCCCGCGAAGCTGGATTCTCTGGCCAAGATGATCCAGAGCAAGCGCGATGGGAAGGAGCAAGCCTAGCGAGTGGCGATGATCCTGGCCGCGGCCGTGGTACTCACGGTCGTCGGCGCCGCTCTGAGCATATTCCTGTATCTGCCTGCTCTGGCAGTCGCTGAATCACTGTCGCCGCGCAGGGCCAGCGCCCGAGCGGCGATATGGTTTTGTGCACTGGTGATTCCCATCCTTGCAGGGGCCCTCTGCGCTGCCATTGGGCTGATGAGAGTTACTGGCGACCCCTACGCATCCCCTCACCTCACCGCCGGCCGACCACACCTGTGTGCTAAATGGCTGGGCACGCTGCCGGACGCTCGCTGGTTAGTGACGCTGGGCGGAAGCATGTGCTTCGGACTGGTGATAGCGGGGGCCGTGCGCACGATCTTCAGGGCCGTTCGCTCGTGCTGGGCGGTGCGTAGATTCGGCCCGACACTTGCGGGGAGCGACCGGGTGGCGGTCATAGCCAGCCCCACGGTCTTCATCGGCACCGTAGGGCTGCTTCGGCCAATCACGATCACGACCCAGGCCACGCAGATGATCCTTGACGAGGACGAGTTGCGGGCGGTCATGGCCCATGAAGCCCAGCACGTTCGCCGCAGGGACAATATCGCCGAGCTGCTCGTCGGCGCGTGCGTCACCTGCTTGGTGTTCGTCCCCACGGTCCACCTGTTCGCCCGCTACTGGCGTGAGGAGGTGGAGCGAGCCTGCGATGATGCCGCCGCCCACCGGCAGAGCCCGGAAGCCGTGTGCTCGGCCATGGTGAAGCTTGCGCAAGTCGGAGAACGGGAGGCGCGTCAGAGAATCGTCCCGCCGGTGCAGGCGGTGTGGCGCGAGGCCGCCGCCGATGTTCAACGGCGTGTCGCCAGGCTATTGCAGCCGGAGGCCGGGGCGGAAGACAACCCCCCGGGGGACGTCACGATCATTGGCGTTGTGCTCACGGCAGGGGCGCTAACCGCCCTCGCATTGGGCATCGCCGCAACAGGCCGACAGGTTGGCGACACCATCCATTGCTTGAGTGAGACGCTTCTGTCGGTGCTGCGCTATGGAGCGGGGTCTCCGTAGGAGTCGCCGGGGCGCTGCTCTCTGAGCAGGTACGCCTGGTGGATCAGTTCCAGGAAGACCTCCGCGCTGGGCGTCTCGGCGGGCTGTAGGGCGGGGAATTTGTGCGACAGCCCGTCGCGGATGCGCTCGGCCAGCCTGCGCCGGCTCTCCGCCTCAAGCTCCAGGCGCCTTTCCATGAAGCGGGTCACGGTACCGATTTCCTGCTTGGTCAGAGCTGGGATGTGGGCCATGGCACGCTGTACCAGCGGGTCCGCGACGGCGGGGCCGGGCACAGGTACTTGCGCAATCTCCTCGTCGGGCTCCGATAGCACCGACGGCATGTACTCGCGGACCTTCACCACGATCGTGCCTGCCGCGATGTCCCCCAAGCGCTTGCACTTCTTCGTGACAAGCACCGAGATAACCCCCACCGTGTAGAACAGCAGCAAGATGTCGACAACCCGCATGATGTTGCGGATAGCCGAGTCGACAAAGGTAATCGGGCTGCCGTCGTCCCGCACCACCACCAGACCCGCCAGGCGTTTCCCCGGGCTCTGGCCCCCCCACAGCATCTCGAACACCATGTAATAGGCAATGATGATGAGCATGCTCGAGATGGCCACGATGATGGCCGTTATCACCGAGCTGTTTGGGTCGGCGGTGTAGAACCCCCGCGCGTAGCCCAGGCCGAAAGCCAGCGCCAGTATAATCAGGGCCTGCAGCAAGGAATCTAGCGCTGCCGCGAGGAAACGGGAGCCCACACCCGCCAACTCGAAGTGCAGCTTGATGTGCTCGGGTGTCTCGAGGGTGACTTGTTCGGTATGCATCTTTGCGCGAACCGCCCGATCGATGGATTGGTCGGTGGGCCTACAGATGGCCGGGAGTGTCTCGATGTCCAGAGAGGAATTCGTCCGCACCAACCGCGACACGTGGCGTCGGCTGTCGGAGCTGCTGGATCAGGTGGACCGCTCCGGCATGAGTTCCCTGGATCGCGCACAACTCTCGGAGTTGGGACGGGTGTACCGGCGAGCGACAGGACATCTGTCCGAGAGTCGCACAACTCAGTATGACAGCGAGATCACCGAGTACCTCAACCAGCTTGTCTCGCGGGCCTACGCCCGCATCTACGCCGGCAGCAGGCCGCGCCGTCTGGGTATTATAGAGCTATTCGCAGTGCAGGTACCGCGCACCTTCCGCAAGAGGGCCGGCTACATCGGCACCTCCGTTGCCCTATCGCTGCTGGCCGCGAGCCTGGCCTACTTCGCTGTGCGGACCGACCCACGCTGGGCGCCGGCCTTGGTCGGCCCGCGGGCCACCGCCATGTGGGAGCAGTTCGCCGCCGGCGATCAGGCCGCCGGGGAGTACTTCGCAAGGGCCGCAGAAGAACTCCGCGGACCCGAGTTTGCCGGCCTGCTGATGAGCAACAACATCCAGGTTGCCCTCAAGGCCTTTGCCTTTGGGATCGCCATCGGGCTGGGCACGGTCTACGTGCTGATCGTCAACGGCATCATGTTGGGCGCCTTCTTCGGGATCGCCGGGAACGCCGGGGCACTGCAACTATTCGCCTCGGTGGTTGCACCCCACGGCATACTCGAGCTTTCCGCCATTTTCGTGGCCGGTGGCGCGGGACTGCTGCTGGGGCACTCCATTGTTGACCCCGGCGACATGTACCGCCGCGATGCCGTGCGTCTGGCCGCCGCCGATGCCATCAAGCTCTTGCTGGGCACTGTGCCGATGTTTGTCGTCGCGGGCATCGTCGAGGGCATGATCAGCCCCCAGCACACGAGCCTGTTCGCCCACGATGGCCCGCGAATCCTGTTCGGCTGCGCGGTTGCCTGCGCGTTATGGCTGTGCGCGTTCTTTGGTGATCGCTTCTGGGGCGGCGATGAGGCCCGGGCCCCCGAGCCGTGAACCGCCCCAGGCAGCTCTCCCGTCCACTGTTGGAGAACCCGTGATGGAGGTATCATGAAGCGACCCACCAAGCTTGGCACCCTTCAGCATCATCTCGTTGAGGTCTCGCCCTTCGTCCACCAAGGCAGGCTGCTGATCTTCGAGTCCGTGCGCCCAAGGACCCCTGACAACACGCGGCAGGGCAACCACTACCTGCGCATCCGGCACTTGCACGACGGGACGCGCGACGCACGGGATGCAGGCGAGTTCGCGGCGAGCCCGGTGCTGTGTGAGTTCGGTGAGGGCTTCACCTTCGGCGTACCCTTCGTGTGGGAAGACGAGACATACGTCTACGCCACCCTCTCGGACAAGAAGGGCCTCCAGCAGGACGATGTGCACTTGTTCCACTCCCGCGACATGACCACCTGGTCCCAGAGGGTCGCGGTGGCCGGCGACGCGGAGTTGCTGTTCAACTGCTCGGTGTGCCGCGCCGACGGGCGGTTCATCATGGCCTATGAGACCAACGATCCCACATGGCCCGCCTTCACCATCAAGTTCGCCCAGTCAACGGACCTCATCACATGGCAGAAGCTGCCCGTCGAGGGGGCCATCTACGGTAAGGACCGGTATACGGCCTGCCCGACAATCCGCTGGATCGATGGCGGGCTGTACATGTGGTACCTCGAGCGCCCCACCCAGGACTGGTGGTTCGAGACGTACCTCACCCGTTCAGTGAACCTCAAGGACTGGCAGGATGCGCCAACCAACCCCATTCTAAGCCCTACCCCTGATGAGAACATCAACAATTCGGACATTGATTTCGCGCAGTTTGGCGGGCAAGTCATCATCTACTACTCATGGGGCAGCCAAAAAGGCGAAGAGCATCTGGCTCACGCCGTGTACGATGGCACTGTGGCCCAGTGGGCCAAGGCATGCTATCCCTGAGGAGCGACGCCCCCTGCGCCCGACGTGTCGGCCCTCCCGTGAAGCAGGCGCTGTGCGCCGGGGCCTGTCTGAGCGGGGCGCCCCGCAGACGCCGTGACAAAAGACCCCAATCGGAGATGCTAACACAGCCACCAGGCGGCATTAGGAGCCCACACAGTGAAAGAGCATCGACACCCGCACCCCCACATTGACCCGCGCCAGCCGCGAGATGGCACCAGGCCCGGCACGAATCCACCCGTGTTTGCGTGGAAGCCTGTCCCGGGCGACGGCACATACACTCTCACGGTGGCGCGCGACCCCGGCATGCAGCACGTATGCCTGCGCGAGGAGGCCGGGCAGGACCCCGTCCATTTGCCGACACAGGCCTTCGCGCCCGGCGTGTACTACTGGCAGTGGGCAAGGGGCGACTGCACGGGGGAGACCTTTCGCTTTGAGGTGACCCGCGAAGCGCTCGTCCTCGAGGTACCCGCTGTGGAGGAATGGCTGCGGCGATTCCCCGCGGAGCACCCTCGATTGTATGTGCGACCCGAGCAGCGACAGGCCCTGCGTGAGTCTCGCCACGGCACTCGCGCGGCGGCCTGGAGCGAACTCGAGGCCGCTGCCGATGAACTCTTATCGGAGAGCCACGAGATCCCTGAGCCGCCCTTCCTGCCCGACCGCCGGCAAGACTACAGCGCCTTCTATGAGACATGGGCCCCGATCATGTGGGACTCCAGGCGCTTCGTGAAGGGGGCCGAAATACTCGCCCTGGCCTACCTGGCAAGCGGAGATGAGCGATACGGCCGCGCGGCATGTGAGCGGATGGCCTCGATCTCGCGCTGGGATCCCGAGGGCTCAAGCCACCTGGCCCATAACGATGAGGCACACATGTCGGTAATCTGGCATGGGGCCAAGGCGTGCGACTGGGTGTGGGAGTTGTTCACGGCCGAGGAGAAAAGTCTCGTCATCGACCAGTTCCGCAAGCGGGGACAGATCACCTATGAATACATGCATGACCACGGGTGCTATGGTGTGACGCGCTTTGACTCCCACGCCGGCCGGGAGATCGTGTTCCTGGCGCTGCTGGCCCTTGTGTTCGGTGAGCACATCCCACAGGCAACTACCTGGCTGGACTGGCTCCGACCCATCCTGTGCGGGATATGGCCCGTGTGGGCCGGCGACGATGGCGCGTGGGCCGAAGGCCCCTCCTATGGGCTCGCCTACGTCACCATCATGACGATGTTCGCCACCTGCCTGAAGCAGGGCACGGGCGTGGACCTGTACCGGCGTCCGTTTTGGCGCAACCATGCCTTGTGGCGCAAGCACTGCTGGCCCTTCTACGCCGAGTGGATCGGGTTTGGCGACCATTCCGAGCGATGGCGGGGCAGTTGGCAGAGCAATGCCCGCCTGGTGGAGATCATTGGCGCTCAGACCGGCGATATGCGCTGCGTCGACTACGTAGAGGCGCTCCGGCAACAGGCCGAAAGCCTGCCCGTCCGCGGGATACGCGGGGCGCCTGAGATCTCGGCACAATCCTACCTCGCCCAGGAGCAGAAGACCCAGAGCACAGGCCCCCCCGAATCCCCGGTGTTGAGGGTCTTCCCCGCGACGGGGCGCGCGGCGATACGCACGGACCTGGCAGACGCGTCCCGCGACATCGCGCTTGTCTTCCGGTCTTCGCCTTACGGCGCCATCAGTCACTCCCACGCCGGCAACAACGACTTCATCCTGCATGTGGCCGGCCGAGCCATGGCCATGCCCAGCGGCTACTACGACGGTTACGGGTCCGACCACCACACCCACTGGGTCTGGCACACCAAGTCGCACAACTGTGTCACACTGTCGGACGCCGGCCAGATCATGCGCTCCCATGACTCGCGGGGGGCCGTCGAGAACGCCTTCGAGGATGACCGCCTGACCTACTTCACAGGCAGAGCCGACGCGAGCTACGCGGACCGCGCCGAGCGCTGTCGCAGGCATGTGCTGTTCCTCAAGAGCCACTGTTGCTTCGTGATGATCGACGAGTTCACAGCGCGCCCGGGCATCGTCTCGTGCCTACAGTGGAACATCCACTCGTGGGACCGCTTTACCGTCGACGAGCAGCAGCGTACCTTCGCCTTGCGGCGTGAGGCAAGTAGCCTGCAGGGGCATTTCATGCATCACCACAACGGCTTTTTCTCGCTTTCGGAAGGTTGGGACCCGCCGCCGAAGCGTGCCAAACCCAGCGAGCAGTGGTACCACCAGTACCATCTGCGCTTCACGGCCTCCGGGCTGTACTCACGCTGCGTGTTGGGGGTGGTGTTGGCTCCGGGCCATACGGGTCTTCGGCCGGCCGAGGTGACCACCGAGCGGAACGATGGCGCGGAAATCGCGCACATCGGCAGCGACATTGTGATGACCAGACAGGGCGAGACGATGCACTGCCGGGGCGTGGAGTCGCAGGCGCTTGCCTGCGCCATAGTAGCAGGCCAACGGTACGACATAGACGATCGGGGCGTACACCTGGTGTCGTAGGACGGGCTGCAGGTAGGCACGCCGGCGCTCTCGAAGTAGAGGGTGGCTGTTGCCTAGTGGAACGACTTGCTCCGGAGGTGCGAACATGGAACACGTGTGCCGGAGGATGAGACCGTCAGTCGGCCTCCGGGTGGTGATGTTAGTCGCCTTGGTCGGCGTCGCTTGCGGTCAGTCGATTCCGGGACTCGAGGGGCCCTTCGTGGCCAACGTGACAGACAGCTCGGCCGTCATCTGGTGGGGCGGGCCGACCGCCGCCGCGGGACGTGTGGACATCGGCGAATGGACTGCTCGGGGCGAGCAAGCTCCCTATGAGTTGTTGGTGCCCGACCTGCAGCCCAACACCCAGTATTCGTATTCGCTCACCTTGGACAGTGGCGTCCGGCTGCCGGCTGAGGGAACCTACACCTTCAAGACAGCGCCGCGGCCGGGCGGAAGCGATGAGTTCGCCTTCGCCATCCTGTCCGATAGCCGGGGATCGGAGCCCGCCGAGCCTGTGAACGCACAGGCGCTCTCCGCCCTGCTGGGTGATGCAAAGGCCAGGGGCGCGCGGTTCGTCTGCTTCCCGGGGGACATGGTGTTTGGCTACTGCCGGGATGAGGAGACGTACCGCGAGCAGATGCGGGCCTGGAAGGCCGTCGCAGCGCCCTTGATGCATGAGATGCCCGTATACACGACTATGGGCAACCACGATGTGCTCGTGCACCTGGCGCGCGACCGCTTTGGCGAGTACGACCTGGACGGGGTAGGGCAGGGGGGCGAGGAGTTATATGGCGAGGAGGTCTTCAGCTCGGAATTCGTCAATCCGCCCAACGGCCCCAAGCTGCCGGAGAAGCCCGGCGCTCCCTCCTACAGGGAGACGTGCTTCTCCTTCGACTTCGGCAACGCCCACTTCGTGTTCCTCAACACCAACTACTGGGCTGCCACGCGCGTGTACCCCTACTTGCCGGGCGACCCGTGCCGGCTGTATGAGGTCGGCAACCCGGAGGGGCGAGTAATGGAAAGGCAGATCAACTGGCTCGGAAGCGACCTGAAGCGCGCGCGCGCCGCGGCATCCGAGCACCTGTTCGTATTCGCCCACGAGCCGGCTTTCCCGGTGAGCCATCACATTGATGACGCCATGTACTACTGGGGCAACGCTACCGCATCATTGAAACAAGACGTGCGCCGCCGCCGGGACCGCTTCTGGTCGCTACTGAGCCAGTACGGCGTCCTGGCCGCGTTCTTCGGCGATGAGCACAACTACTCGCGCAGTCTCATCGGGGCATCGGGAAGCGCGGAGTACGACCCTGCCGTCTGGCACGTCATCACCGGAGGCGCGGGGGCTCCGCCCTCGGCTGAGTTCCATCCCCATGTGCCCTGGAGCGATGCGGTACGCGCTTTCCACAGCCGCAACCACTATTGCCTGGTAAAGGTCAGAGGGCGGCGTGTCGCGCTCGAGGTCTGGGCCCTGCCGGAGGCGGAACGGCCGGGAGACGACGACCTGCAGACCGAGTTGATCGACCGCGTGCGAGACTTGACGATCCGTGACTGACGGACTGGAACCGTCAACGACGGGCGCGACAGGCTCTGTTTTTGAGGCCGGCGGAACCCCGCCGGCAGAAGCTACGCTTGAGACCCATCACGCGAAGAGGCAGTGGAATATGCGCTTCACCGTGCCTGTGCTAACAGTTGCCGCCCTGATCTCGGCGGCAAGCACTGCAGCCGCCGTCGAGGTGGTTCGTGGCCAGGACGAAGTGACGCTCACCAGCGGGGATTGCTCGGTCGTTGTTGACACGAGCCGCGGGTGTGCCGCCATACGGCAGGTTCGCCTGCCCAACGACAAGGACAACCTGGTCAAAAACGCAACGGCGGCGCTGTACTTCACCGAGGGTAAGCACTGGGTTGATGAAAGCTGGATGAAGGCGTCGAAAACCAGCGTTCGGGAGATCGCCTTGGGCAAGAGCGTGCAGGCACAGGTCAAGGACTTCGGGGGCTTCCTGCTGACCAAGGACGTCGCCCTGCGCGACGACGGCCCGCAGATCGTCGTCAGCTACACGCTCAAGGCCATCCGCCAGACCAAACCGGAGCTCATCTGTCCGGCGGGGCTGGCCCTGCCCGTCGAGTTGGACACGGTGGCCACCGCTGACGGCCGCCTGCAGGCGCATGACCTGAAGACCGACGATTTCGCCCTTAAGCTTGACGCGCCGTGGTACGGGTTCTTGTCGCGGGCCACCGGCAAGGGCGTGGTTCTCGCCCCCTTGGCGACGCCCGACATGTACAAGGTGAAGTGGATTGGCCACAAGGCCGATGGGAGCCTGCAACTGGTATGGCGTTTGCACCCCATGCGGACCTTCGAGGAGGGTGATGAGGTACGGTTTGCGTACTCGATCGTGCCCTTTGATGGCTCGATCCAGGAGGCCTCGAAGCTTGCCCTGGCCGCCAGGAGCCAACTGGCGGCGCTGGTCGAGGTGAAGCCGGAGCCTGGGGCGGGCCCCGCCGACCTGGCCAAGGGGCTACGCGTCGCCTACTGCCCCGCTTTTGCGCAGGCCCCCCATGTCGATGGCCGACTGGATGACGCGTGCTGGGAGCAAGCAGGCGTTATCGACAAGCTGCTTACCATTGATGGCAAGCGCTGGGGGCAAGCGGCGACCACCGCCTACATCGGGCGCGACGAGGCCAACCTGTACGTCGGCGTGCGCTGTGAAGAGCCTCTGATGAGGGAATTGCGCACCGACGCTCAGCCGGGCAGCACACAGGTGTGGACCGACGACTGTGTCGAGTTGTTCATCGAGTGCGGAGCGCCGAATGCGGGCTACGCACACCTGATCATCAACGCCGCCGGCGTGCGCCAGGACAACCTGCCCGGCGAAAGACCCATCACCTATACGTGGACGGCTGCCACTTCGCGTCAGGAGGCCTCATGGAGCGTCGAGGTCCGTGTGCCCTTTGTCGACCTTGGTGTCGAGCCGCCGGCTGAAGGCCGGTCGTGGCGGCTGAACCTGTGCCGCTCACGCCTGCCAAAGCGAGAAGCCACATGCTGGTCCCCGACGTTCAAGGACTTCCACGTGCCGGAGCGCTTCGGCGTAATGGTCTTCGGAAGCCCCATGGTGAGGGTGCGGCAGGTCGCCCCGGGCCTGGTAGCCGAGACGGAAGAGCGGACCTTCAGCATCAAGTTGGAAAACCTC
>Ga0272441_10011523_pt1 | contig 13104 bp, 11 predicted proteins | sample SSMProp6N_FD_193582 | JGI IMG/M metagenome (GOLD analysis project Ga0272441, IMG submission 193582) | Marine sediment archaeal communities from Little Sippewissett salt marsh, Falmouth, MA, United States - SSM-Prop-6N | ecosystem: Environmental > Aquatic > Marine > Wetlands > Sediment ... | reverse complement strand
CACGTACAGACGGAAGAATTGAAACGGAACGGGCTGATCTGAGCCTCATGACAGACGTCCGCCTGCTGGCATCGCGGTTGATTGAGCGATACGATCGGATATACGTGCTCATCAACAATGCCGGTGCGCTGTTTAATCGCTACGCAGAGACAAGCGAGGGCATCGAACGAACGATGGCCACGGACCTGGTCAGCCCCTACCTGTTGACAAACCTGCTGTTGCCTGCGCTGAAGGCCTCAGGTTCGGCACGCATCATCAATGTTTCTTCCGGAGGCATGTACACCCAGGCCATGCGAGCGAAAATGCTTTATGCTGATGCTTCTTCCTACGATGGCCCAACGGCTTACGCCCGGGCCAAGCGCGGCCTCGTCAACCTGACCCCAATCTGGGCAAAAAAGCTCGTCCCTTGGGGCATCAGCGTTCATACCATGCATCCCGGTTGGGTCGACACCCCCGGGCTCGAAACGTCTTTACCGACCTTTCATGGACAGCTTTCACGCTGGCTGCGAACGGCCGAACAGGGCGCTGACACCATCGTATGGTTGGCCGCCTCCCCTGATGCTGCGCGGACAAGCGGTCGCTTCTGGCTGGATCGAAAAATTCGGGAAACGAACGTTTTCCCCTACACCCGTCCCACGGACAAGGATTGCAGCGACCTCATGACTGAACTGGATGACATCACCGGTCTCAACGGATCGCCACTGTCACGTGGATAATAAAAGTGTATCGTACAATTTTTGGGCCTGGCAGTAGAAGGTGACGGCAGAAGGGCAAGCGGAGATGAAGCAACTGATCTTTAAAATGGGCATACGGGCTGTATTCTTTTGCACGCCCCGCACGCAGGCCGACAAACAGACACAAAAGGGTCTTCGCGATTACCTGGCCCTGGCAGACCAGATTCGCCCGGACATGGGCTCACGGTCGGTAACCGTTCCGCCTATGCCAGGGGTGGACGAAAATATGCGCCATTGGAGTTTCTATCAAATTCTGTCCCACAACACCCGCGTGAACCGAAGTATAACGGCAACCGTCGAACAGCTTGTCAACGGCGAAATTCTTCACGGAGCGGCGATCATCGATCCCAAACGGGACGTCATGCCCCCCAAAGCGGTTGGCGAAGAGCAGCGGGTCGCATTTCAAACCTCCATCATGAATCATCTGCATACGGTTTCACGCCTGGGCAACCTCCGGGGGACCCACAGATCACCGCACCCGCTGTTCGGTGCCTTTGACGCACACCAATGGAACTGCATGTTCGCCTTCCATCTGAAAGTTCACTTCCCTCAGGCTGCCTATGTAGCCCGGAATGTGCCTGGCCAGAAAGGACACCCATGAATGAAAAAATGAATAAACGCTACCGGCGGGGGGCGAAGATGGTTGAAAAGCGCGTTGGTGTCGGACCAACGGAAATCGTCGCCGGCTGGCAAAACTATGTTACGGATCTATTGCACCGTGCCCAACCATTTATGAAGGCAGGATCGATCGTCACCTTTCAGCAGTTGGACGAGGCAGAGGTTGTCTTTTTCGAGCGCCTTCACGTCGATGTGCAAGTCCCGGCATCTGTGCGGGCTCTGTTTTTGCCGCCGAGCGTGCGCGAACAGATGATGGGCGAAGGCTCCTCGGATTCGGGAAACATCGGCCAAATGGACGCTGGCGTCGTTCTGGCCTGCCCTTTGAACCACTTCGACATTTGCCTGAATGCCCTGTTCGCACATCCGCCGTTCACGCCGGCGGTAGACGTTTACGACCAGGGGCAGATGGTGGCGGGCTACCAATATGAAAATCTCGACGAATGTGTGAACGACCTAACAACCCTTTTGGTTCGCCACCTGGGGAGCGGAGAATGAAGGCTCGCACAGCCAAACCTGGTGTTTCAACCTAAGTGACGACGTTCTTTTTGCCCCCGTAGTAGCGCATGAACTGGACCCGATCGTAAACAGATGGGTCTGCACTCTTGTCCTGGCTCATTTTTCCCCGGAAGGATCGGATACTGCTGAACCGGTTTTCAGCCATCCAGGACTGGAGGCGTTCGATCATATCGCCTACATAATTAATTCCATTTCTATACAGACAAGAGGCTACCTGAACCGCATTGGCGCCGGCCAGGAGCTGTTTGATGAGCGCGTCTCCGTCGTGAATGCCGGTGGAAGCCGCCAGATCGCAGTCAACTTTCTCGGCCATGATGGCAATCCAGCGCAAGGACATGGCCAGGTCAGAGGGTGTACTGAAAACAAATCCGTTGGTGGTCTGCAGGGTATCGATGTCGATGTCCGGACTGAAGTAGCGGTTGAAGAGTACCAGCCCCCCGATGCCGGTCTGCGACAGCTTCTGGATCATAGGGCCCAGGTCGGTAAAATAGTAGCTGATTTTCAGCGCCGTGGGAGTCGAGAGTTTTTGGGTAACTTCCTCGGTGACCTTGAAGTAGATACTCTCCCGGTCCACGCGGTTTTCCTTGAAATCCGTCGGCGGAAAAAACATGTTCAGCTCCAGTGCGTCTGCGCCGGCAGCTTCCAGTTGCTGGGCATAAGAGATCCATTCAACGGATTTGAGGAAACAGTTGATGCTGGCGATAACCGGGATGGAAACGGCCTTTTTGCTCTCTTCAACCAGTGCAACGTATTTTTTCAGGTTTTCCTCTCGAACCACGTAGTCGTAGTATTCGATCGGAATTTTACGTCCATCGTAATCGAAATACTGGCTCTCTTTGGGGAATTGTTGGGCTGTCTTCATGAAATCTGCGTATTCCAGTGCCACCTCCTCCTCGAAGATGGATTTGAGCACAACCGCGGCTGCACCGGCCGCTTCCGCTTTTTTGACTTTCTCAACCGAACTGGTCATCCCGGAGCTGCCCACTATGATTGGATTTTTCAACTCCATCCCCATGTATTGCGTAGATAGATCCATTCTTCCTCCTCGGCGAAATGTCGGTTTGTACGGTTGCCAACATAATTGGACGTCAATGCGTATCCTGTTGGCTGTGATGGAACGGATTCAGATCGTGGTCATCGGGAAGCTGACCTTTTAAAAAAAACGGCCTGTGGCCCGATGGAACCTACATACCCTTTCAGGCCACAAACCGCAACACTTTACCCTAAACGGAGCGATTGTCGAACTTGCCGCAAAACCAAGGAAATTGATTTTCCGCTTATGGTATGAAAAATGATGAAACACCCAGTTTACTTTATCTATCCGGGGACGGAGACCGGCGCTGCCTTGCCAATCGCCTCCATGGTCTCTTCGTATTTGCTGCGCATGTCGACGGATCCCTGCTCCATCTCTTTTTTGATGGGGCTCCCGTCTGACGGGCACAATATAAAACGGCTCACCAGAGAATTGACCCCAAAAAACAGCGGGCGAGTAAAAAGTCAGGCGAAGGTCTCGAACTCGATATGCATGTCAACGTCTACATCCTACCGGATGGTCTACTCTCTATTGGATGGCCAAACACGGATAGCTGTGTTACCCTTTCTCGTCAAGGCATACCTGACAACAAGGCCAGTTTTCCCTCGCTTGCTCTTGATGGGCTCCGGTTGCGTGTAGGTGGTCTTTGCCTTATAATCAACATCGCATTACACGTTCAACGGTTTCGCTGGGAGAATCAGGCGCAGTCTGAGAAGAATAGAACAGTGGATACGGATCAATGACAACGCCGCAACTTTCCGATGGTGCCGCCGGCCGACCAAGAATCGTGCACGCGCAAAAGCTGACCCGCACCTACCCTGTCGAGGCGGGTACCGTCATCGGGATCGACGAGGTCGACCTGACGATCACCGAAGGAGCTTTTGTTGTCCTCAAAGGAGACAGCGGTTCGGGGAAAAGCACCCTTTTGAGCCTTCTGGCCGGTCTGGATCGGCTGACCGCCGGAAAGCTGACCGTGGCGGGACACAACCTGAGAGACTGTGACGAAAAAGAACTGACCGAGTTCCGACGCAACGCGGTGGGCATGATCTTTCAGTCTTTCAATCTGCTGCCCACGCTGACCGTGGTGGAAAATGTGTGCCTGCCGGCCCTTCTGGCCGGCCGCGCATTGTCTCCTGTCCGATCCAAAGCCAGCACTCTGCTCCGCGAGCTCGGCCTCAAGGACCGATTCAATCACCGGCCCCGGCAGCTCTCCGGCGGGGAGATGCAGCGGACCGCCATTGCGCGGGCCCTGATCAATGATCCTGATCTCCTGTTGGCCGACGAACCTACGGGCAATCTGGATTCGGCAAACGCCAACAAGGTCATGTCCCTGCTGGCCGACCTGAATCGCCGATCAAAGCGGACCATTGTGGTGGCCACCCACAGCGACCTGGCCGATCCATACGCCACCCTCTCACTGACACTGAAAGATGGCCGGTTGAATTGAACATGAAACATTTTTTTGTATTGCTGCGCGCACTGCGGCTGTTCAGTTGGTTCAGCCTGCGCCATCTAAGGGATCACTGGATACGCACCTTGGTGGTGGTGCTGGGGGTCTCTCTGGGTGCGGCCGTCTTTACCAGCGTGCGCATTGCCGTGCACGCCACGTTGAATTCCTTCTCCCGGAGCATGGAGCATATCGTCGGCCTCAGCGATCTGACATTGGTTCGTCCCGGCGGGCGGGTGCCTGATCAGCTGGTCGCAGAATTGATGAACCACGCTGCCGTCCAAAGCGCTTCACCGGTGTTGTCTGCCTACGTAAGACCGGCCAATGAAAAAACACCCTTCCTGCTCATGGGGATCGAACCCATTTTGGACCGAGATTTGCGCGACTGGTCGGTTCAGTCGGTCGATGCAGTGAGGTCCGTGGACTGGCGATCGATGGTGGTGCGGCCGGGTGGTCTGATCATCACCAAACCGTTGGGTGACCTCTTGGGCTGGCAAAATGGACAGAAGGTTAGGATCATACACTCGCGCCAAATGGCCGAATTTGAAATCCTGGGCAGACTGCACTCGAAAGGCCTGGCCATGGTGGAAGGGGGTCGCATCGCCCTCTGTGACATCGCCACCTTTCAGGAATTCACTGGGCTTTTCGGCCTGGTGGATCGGATCGATGTGAAGCTGAAGGATCCGGATGCCGATGAGGCGATCGCGTCCCTGAAATCCTCCTTGCCGGACGGCGTAGTGGCGCAATCCCCTTCGGCGAACACGCAAAGCGGCCGAAGCATGATCCGGGCCTATGAAATCAGCCTGACCTTTTTGAGCTTTATCTCTCTGTTTGTGGGCATGTTTCTGGTTTTCAGTCTCGTCGCCCTCAACGCTGCCGCCCGTCGCAGGGAACTTGCGGTCATGCGCGCTACCGGTGCGTCTGGCCGGCTCCTTTTTTGTCTCTTTTTGGCCGAAGGTACAGTGATCGGCCTTGTCGGCTGGCTTTTGGCCTTGCCGATGAGTACACTGCTGGTCAAATACCTGCTGGCAGGGGTGAGCCAAACCGTTTCCATGCTTTTCGTACGGGTTCAGGTCGATCAGCTTTTTCTGAGCCCTTGGGAGATTCTGCTCTCTTTCTGCGTCACCCTGGGGGTTGCGATTCTGGCTGCGCTCCAGCCTTCGCGGGAGGCCATGGGCGTTCCACCGCGCGAAGCGCTTGACATCGATCCTTCCACCACCCTGCGGCCCGTTGTCATCCGGAGCATGGCCTGGACCGGGTTGGGGCTTTTGCTGGGGGTTTACCCCATAACCCGTCTGCCCACACTGCCCTCCGTCTCCCTGCCGGGATATCTGGCGGCGCTGTTGCTCTTTGTCGGATTTGCCCTGCTGGCCCCTCTGATGCTGCGTCAGTTCGGACGTCTGCTGGGTCCAACCCTGTTTCGTGTCGGTGGACAACCCGCCTATCTGGCAGCCGGTTACCTCAAAGAGAGCGGAGTTCAGACCGCTATCTCCGTGGGCGCGCTAATCACGGCCGTTGCCCTGTTTACCGCATTGGTGGTCATGGTACACAGCTTCCGCAGCACCGTGGCCCTTTGGGTGCAGCAGAGCATCGCCGGCGACCTGTACATCCGTCCCAAACTGGCCGAACTCAACCGTTTTCGCGACCCACTGCCTTCTTCGGTGGTGAATACGATAAAATCATTGCCGGAATCCGTTAAAACGATCCCCATGCATCGCCTGGAACTTCGCATTGAAGGCCACCGGCATCTCTTCGAAGCCATGGATTACAATGCCTACGCGGAGCGCAGCCGCTTTGTCTGGATGGGTGGTGATATCCGCCGGATCGAGGCCGATTTGTCTGCCGGCAAGGGGGTCGTGGTCTCAGAGGTATTCGCCAACAACACCGGGTTGAAAGCCGGTGATCGTTACCGGGTTCGCATTCGCGACCAATGGATGGACGAACCGATTTTGGGCGTTTTCCGGGACTACCGAACCCGGGGTGGAACGGTCTATTATTCACTGGCCCGATACCGGCAGCGCTTCCAGGATCCTACCTGGAGCGGGGTCCAGGTGAACGTCGACGCACGAGGAGCAGAGCGGGCCGCCACCCTCGATCGGGTGCGCACTGCCCTATACGACTGCTGTGGCGACACCATTGAGGTGACCGAAGGCCAGGGGCTGCGCAAGGCGATTCTGCGCATTTTCGATGAGACCTTCGCCATCACCACCATACTGCTGCTGATTGCCCTGGTTGTGGCAGCATTGGGCATCGCCACCACACTGGCAGTGCTCGTCCTTCAGCGTCGGGTTCAGATCAGCACCATCCGTGCGCTAGGAGGCAGTGCGGACCAATTGCGCCGCATGATCACCTGGGAGGCGAGCCTGATTGTTCTCGTAGGCCAGGGAATCGGCCTCATCTGTGGATTCATTCTGTCGGTGATCCTGATCTTCGTGGTCAACCTGCAGTCATTTGGGTGGACCTTTCTCTACGTCGTCGACTGGGCTTCTCTGCTGATGGCCTTGCCACTGATCTTTGCCGCGGCCCTGCTGGCAGCCCTTCCGGCCGTTAAACTGGCCTTGCAGGCCTCACCGGCAATTCTGCTGCGAGAGGGTGCCTGGTAAAAGCTTCAGTGTGTGCGCTCGACTCCCTGGGAAGGACACGAAATGACCCCATTTACGGAGCCATCATATTTTGGGAAGAAAACCTTCAACCCTACACTGGGATAAACCTTTGCTCCTATTTATTCGAATGGTCACAGCGATCTTGATCGCCGCCAGCCCTGCCCTTGCGACGGATGCAGGATTTGAATCGGTCACCGGCCCCTGCCACCTGCGCTTCCCCGCAGATCACGGACCGCATCCCCAGTATCGCACCGAGTGGTGGTATTACACCGGTAATCTTGTCGGAGAGGACAATCGACAATACGGTTTCCAGCTGACCTTCTTTCGCAGCGGGCTGCAACCGCCGGACAAGCGGGACAAATGGCCCGACCCCTCATCGGCCTGGCGCACCGACCAGGTCTATCTGGCCCACGCTGCAGTCTCCGATATCGAAGGAGGCCGTCATTTTCAAGCCGACCAAATGGCCCGCCCTGTTCTCTCCATGGCCGGAGCCCGGGTAGAAGAGAAAGCGGTGACCGTGTGGGTGCATTCCTGGGAGACCCGTATTGCCCCAGACAAGCACAAACTGCACGTCGACGCCTCCGAATTTGGGTTCACCTTCGATCTGATTCCAGCCAAGCCACCCGTACTGCACGGCGATGGAGGCTACAGCCGTAAGGGCCAATCCCCGGAACGGGCCAGCTGTTATTACTCCTTCACCCGTCTCCAGGCGACGGGCAGCTTGACGGTGGAGGGCACCCGCCAAACCGTTCAGGGATCTGCCTGGATGGATCACGAGTTCAGCACCGCGCCACTGCAGCCGGGCGTCACCGGCTGGGACTGGTTCAGCTTGCAACTGTCAGATGAGACCGAGATCATGTTTTTTCAGCTTCGCCAGGCGGACGGCGAGATAAACCCGGCCTCCAACGGTACATGGGTGCAGGCTTCGGGAAGCGGTAGCCCCTTGCGCAACGAAGAGGTTCAGATCGAGGTGCTCGACCGCTGGACCAGTCCGCATACAGGTGCCCGGTATCCGGTAAAGTGGCGCCTGCAGGTCCCCTCGCTAGAAGTGAACCTCACCCTGACGGCAAATCTGAAAGACCAGGAAATGCGAACGGCGCGCAGCACCCAGGTGGTCTATTGGGAAGGCAGCGTACAAGTTGTCGGTGCGCGCCAGAACAAGTCGATCGAGGGCGTGGGATACGTCGAACTCACCGGGTATGCCAAACCTTTTGATGCGCCCATGTAGTGCCCGTCCATAGGGTAGATTTTTCAATTTTGATAGAATTATATTTATGAATCACAAAACTCTCAATAAAAACAACCAAGACGAGGTAACAAATCTTTTTACTTCGGTTTTCACATCTTCAGAGGGCGAAACGATACGTTTCTCATTTTTTGCCCTGGCGGGAAAGCCGGAGCGAAGCCAACCTAAGGTGCTGCTTGCATCACCATCTGGCCTTTTACCTGGATATAGAGGGCCAAACAGAGAGAGGGATCAATACGGACAATCGAAACATTCGTTGAATTGATCCATGACCGCCAACAGGGGTTGGGGAAGCTGTCTCCTGACCTGCGACACCAGGTTTTGCGGAATCGATTTGTAAAAGGCCTGGGCGATGCCTCCAGCAATACAGGCCATGGTATCCGCGTCGCCCCCCAGTGATATGGCATTTCTCACCGCAGTGGTGAAGTCCTCTGCATCCAGGAATGCAATGATGGATTCGGGAACGGAGCCCTGGCAGGAGACATCGAAACAGTAGCCCGATCGTATATCGTTTAGCGAACAGTCCAAGTGGTAGCCGAAACGGGTCTCGATCTGCTTGCGAATGGTCTCCTTGTCCTCCCCTTTACGGGCCAAAAAGACAGCCAATGCCGTTGCCTGGGCCCCCTTGATTCCCTCCGGATGGTTGTGGCTGACTTCGGCGGACTGTCTGGCATGCGCCAAAACAGCGTCAATCGATTCGAAAGCGAATCCCACCGGGGAAACCCGCATGGCGGAGCCATTTCCATAGCTGTAGTAGGGGATGCTGCCGGGGTCCCAGATCCAGTGCCAGAAGGATCCCCCATAGGGCAGATCGGGAAAATTGCGCGCAAAGCAGCGCAGGGCAGACCTGTAATTCTTACAGCGTAGGATTGCGTTGGCTACGGCAACGGTCAGCACCGTATCGTCGGTAAACTTGGCCACGGTCATCGGAAATGCCCGTGTCTTGATCGGATCATTTTCATACGGCGAGCCGATCATATCACCGGCAATGGCACCAAGCATTCTTCCCCCCAAAGAAGAAAAAGGTTACCGGGCCGAGATTCGGAAAGCATAGGGTTGAACCAACAGATACAGATGGCAAAGGTGGCACGCCTGTCGAATTGGCGAGAGGTTAGAGGTCATCACGTACAGGGCAAGACGGTGACTGAAATCGCAAAGAAACCCGGATTGCGTATTTGCATAATAGGACAAAATACCAACGGGGGCAAGCGTCTTGCCGAAAGAATTTATGGCCCTTCACCGACAAACCGCAGGGGAGAAAAATCTGCCACATCAAGAGCTGGACGCTGTCCGCAGAGTAAATCGGCCATAATTTCGCCCAGAGCCGGTGCAAATTTAAATCCGTGGCCACCCAAAGCGGCGACAAAAACACGTTTTTCTCCCGGAAGAGGGCCCAACAGAAAATGGTCATCTGGCGTGAGGGCATAAAAACACGTGTCGGCGGTCATCGGTCGGTCGTACAGGTGCGGCAAGTACTGCGACAAGATGGTTTGTATTGCGGCCGTCTCTTCCCGGGTTACCGGCATGGGGGGTGTTTCCGGATCACAGTCCTCCAGCCCGTTATGAAAGGCAGCCTTGACCGGCCCCCCGGCCTCCATCGCAGGCAAACTGTAGAATTCCCGGTAGACGTCCGTGGTTTGCGCTTCACCCCCGAGCGGCACCTGCCAGAAATTGACCGGAAATCGTCCCAGCCCATAGGCGCCACTCTCAGGTGGATCGATCCAGTGAACCGGCACCCGCTTGGGGCTGACAAGATGCGTGAAGGGTCCGAACAATCGTGTGTTTCTCGCCCCGGCGGCAATCAGGAGACGACCGGCGGTGTAACGACCCCGCTGTGTGGTAACGGAGACAGAATCTTCATCAGCCGACCAACTGGTCACGGCCTCGTTGGTCAGGAGAGTGGCCCCGGCCCGGAGCGCCTTATCCAGAAAAAGATGTATGCAGCGCTCGGGGAAAACGATGCCTGCCTCGATTTCCAGACCGGCAACAAAATCATCTGGCGGCTTGAGCACAGGCCATCGCCGGCGAACCTCGGCGGCGGTCAGAAGTTCATGGGAGATGCAGCCGGATCGGGCGCTGGATAAAAACCCTGTCACCGCGGGACCGTCGGGCAATCCGATGGTTAGATTTCCTGTGGTGACCAAAAGCTTCTGTCCACCGTCACGCTCCAGCTTGCGCCATCCTTGCCAGGCATGCTCTGCCATTGGAAGGTAGGCGCTGCCCTCCAGGTAAGCCCTTCTGACGCTGCGTGATCGACCGTGATGGCTGCCCCTCCGATGCGGTGGGTGGCGGGCATCCAGCCCCAAGACGTGTATGCCGCGCTGCGCCAGCACCATGCAGGCGGCTGCACCCGCTGTGCCCACTCCGATGACGATGACTTCCGGTTGCCGTTTCATGGTCCGCCGTAGAGGTATTCTGAGACTAAGGGAGTAATAGGTCAAGGCTGTCGCCGGGCCGAAGCACGACCACCTGACTCTGGGTCTCTGTTTCAACCCGCGATTTCCATTCCATCGGGTCCTGTTTGATCACATCGAACGTATCGTAGTGAATTGGCAGCACGCGGATGGGGTTGATCAATTTAACCGCCCGTAAACCGTCATCCGGACCCATGGTAAAGTTGTCACCGATGGGCAAAACGGCCAAATCAATAAGTTCCTCTCCGATCAGCTTCATATCATAAAACAACCCGGTATCACAGGCATGATAGATTTTCTTGCCCTGTAGGTAAAAGATAAATCCACAGGGGTTCCCCCCATAGGACCCGTCGGGCAGCGCGCTCCCATGATGGGCGATCGTCAACTTGATGCGGCCCCAGTCAAAATCAAAGCCACCGCCGATGTGCAGGGGGTGGCCATTCTCGACACCCTGACCTGCCAGCCAGTTGTGGATTTCGAAATTGGACACCACCGTTGCCCCGGTCCGTTTGGCGATGGCCACCGTATCGCCCACATGGTCCGCATGGCCATGGGACACGAAAATAAAATCCGGCGAGACCTCGCCGGCGTCAACCGGCGCCAGGGGATTGCCGGTAAAAAACGGATCCACCAACAGCTTTGTGCCATCTGTGTCGATCAACAGACAGGCATGGCTGTACCAGGTTACCTTTAGTTCCATCTTCTTTCCTTTCTCTCCTATGAATTGGCTCGAAGCCCGTAAGCAGTAAAGCGAAACAGTTTCCGGGCTTCAAATCAAACCTCCGGTCAGCGTTTGCCAACTCCGTTTGCCGCGGGGCCATCCGTCACCGGCGACGGGCGAGATTGTTTTTCTCCGGAAATGCGTTCGGGACCCCAAAGGATGGGTGCATGGCAGTGACGGGCGATGCCTTTGAGCATGCCGTGAAACACCCATTGATGGGCCGGGTAAAGGCTGAACCAATAACCCAGGCCGGGCAGTCCCCGGGACAGGAAAACCGATTGCAGGACCAGTTCAGTGCTGCCCGAAAGCGATCGGAGGTCAAAAACCATCAATGCATCACCGGGAGCCTTCATTCGGGATTCAAGCACAAGTCGATGGGGACGCTGGAGGTGGGCTACACGCCAGAAGTGAAAAACCTCGCCCTTTTCCAGTTGCCTTGCATCGCGGCGATCTTGCTTCAATCCCGGGCCTCCGGCAAACGCATCCAACGCGCCCCTGACCAGCCACAACAGGCGATTGCCGAAATATCCCTTTTCCCCGCCGATGCCCTCCACCACCCTCCAGACAGATTCGATGTCCGTTCCCACAACGATTCGAAAGCCCATGGTCAGGGTGCTGCCACCGGCATAGGATGCATCACCGCAGGCTTTCCACTCCGGGGGCAGAAGGGTTTCCGGGGGCAGCGTGCACGCATCCTGCTCTGCCTGGGGCTGCCGGTCCAAGGCGACACGCATCGTTTGCCGGCAGTCTTGAAGATCCAGGGGCACCAGGTTGCGGATACGATTGTCCCGACAAACGACCGGGATGCTCAATCCCTCGGCCAGGGGCCTGGCAATCACGGAGGGCACCGGTGTCACCAGGTGGATCCAGAGGGAACTGAGTTTGGGCGTCAACACCGGTACCGGAAAAATAATTCGCGGCAACAGTCCAGCCTCTTGCGCATACATCTGAATGAGCTCACGATAGCTGAGCACCTCCGGTCCGCCAATGTCGAAGGTTCCGCTGGCAGTTTCAGGTTCCTCTAAGCAGCCTTGTAGGTACCCCAGGACATCCCGGATGGCGATGGGCTGGCAGGGTGTGCTGACCCACCGTGGCGTCACCATGACGGGCAACCTTTCCACAAGGTATCTCAGCATCTCAAATGAAGCGCTGCCGGCCCCCAAGATCATGGCTGCCCTTAGGCAGGTGGTCGGCACGACGCATTTATTGAAGATTTTCTCCACTTCGTGGCGAGAGCGCAGGTGCTTGCTCAAATCCGGATGGTCCGTGTCCCCCAACCCCCCCAGGTAAATGATGCGTCGCACACTGCGCACCGCGGAAACGGATGCCATGTTCAACGCCGCCGTACGATCGGCATCGGCAAAGCCTGATTCACTGGCAATCATGGAGTGAATCAGGTAGAAAACAACCCCGCAGCCGGACACCGCCCGGTTCACGGAGGCCAGGTCCAGGGCATCCATGGCCACGATCTCCACATTGGGGTGATCGCTCCAAGGACGCGTCTTCAACTTCTGCGGGTTGCGCGCAGCCGCCCTCACCCGATAGCCGTCGGCGAGCAGCAGGGGCACCAGCCTTCCACCCACATACCCGGAGGCTCCCGTAACCAGAAGGGTTCCAGGTTCATCCGATCGTTTTGGAGGTTGATCGTTCATGCTTGTATTCCCTTCACTTGGTGGAGTTCATAGAAAAGCGGCCGTCATCGCCTCCGGCAAACCTTTAGAAGCGCACGCCCCGAAACAGGAAACAGGTATATCATAAACCATTCCATAAGG
>Ga0272441_10011522_pt1 | contig 13104 bp, 6 predicted proteins | sample SSMProp6N_FD_193582 | JGI IMG/M metagenome (GOLD analysis project Ga0272441, IMG submission 193582) | Marine sediment archaeal communities from Little Sippewissett salt marsh, Falmouth, MA, United States - SSM-Prop-6N | ecosystem: Environmental > Aquatic > Marine > Wetlands > Sediment ... | reverse complement strand
TGAGCGGGGTTGTCAAGTTCTACCGCCAGGCGCGCAAGCGAGGGCTCAAGCCGATCATCGGCTGCGAGATCTACGTCGCGCCGGGCGACCGCTGCGACCGCACGGCGACGGCCGGGAAGCGCTTCTACCATCTGGTGCTGCTGGCCGAGAACGAGGTCGGCTACCGCAATCTCCTGCGGATCGTCTCCGTCGCACACACCGAGGGGTTCTACTACCGCCCCCGTGCCGACAAGGCGTTGCTGCGGGAGCATCACGAGGGGCTGATCGCGCTCTCCGCCTGCGAGAGCGGCGAGATCCCTCGCCTCCTTCAGGCCGGGCAGCCGGACGCGGCCGCCGACGTGGCGCGGGAGTTCGCCGAGATATTCGGAGCGGGCAACTTCTTCATCGAGATCCAGCACCACGGCACCGAGCGCGACGAGCGCCTGCGCGGCCGGTTGATCGACCTCGCCCGGTCGCTCGACCTGCCGTTGGTCGCCACGACCGACGTCCACTACCTGTCGCCCGACGACAAGCTGGCCCACGAGGTCCTGCTCAACATCCGGGCCAACAAGACGCTGAGCGATTCCGATCGTCGCACGTTCGACGGCGAGGGATACCACTTCCGCACCGGCGAGGAGATGGAAAAGCTGTTCGCCGACGTGCCCGATGCGATCGAGAATACTCGCCGGATCGCCGATCGCTGCGAGCTGGAGCTGACGTTCGGCAACGCGATGATCCCGCCGTTCGACCTGCCCGAGGGCGTCACCGACGCCGATGAGCACCTTCGCGAGCTGACCTACGAGGGCGCGGCGAAGATCTACCCCGAGCTGACCGACGAGATCCGCGAACGCCTCGAGTACGAACTCGGGGTCATCCAGCGCATGGCGTACAGCACGTACTTCCTGATCACGTGGGACTTCGTGCGCTACTCGAAGAGCCAGAAGATCGCGGTCGGCCCGGGCCGCGGCTCGGCCGCCGGCAGCCTGGTGTCGTACTGCCTCGGCATCACGTCGGTCGATCCGCTGAAGTACAACCTCATCTTCGAGCGGTTCCTGAACCCCGACCGCGTCAGCATGCCCGACTTCGACATCGACTTCTGCATCAAGGGCCGCGACAAGGTGATCGACTACGTCCGCCACAAGTACGGCGGCGAGAAGTGGTGGACGCGGATCGCGCAGATCGCGACCTACGACCGCATGGCGGCCCGCAGCGTCGTCCGCGACGTCGGGCGCGTGCTCGGGGCGCCGTACAGCACCACCGATCGCCTCGCGAAGATGATCCCGTTCGGCTGGGGATTGAAGGCGGCCGTCGACCAGGCGGCCGAGCTGCGCGATCTCTACGAGCAGGACGAGGAGATCCGCCGCATCATCGACATCGGCCTGCGACTGGAGGGCCTGACGCGAAACGCATCGACCCACGCCGCCGGCGTCGTCATTGCGCCCGATCGCCTGTCGAACCACGTCCCGCTGCTGCGGCTCGGCGAGGACGAGTTCGTCACCCAGTTCGACATGAGCGACGTCGACGCGGTCGGGCTGCTGAAGTTCGACTTCCTCGGCCTGCGCAACCTGACGCTGATCGACGAGGCCCGCGAGCTGTTGGCCGAGCACGCCGGGATCGACCTCTGCACCGACGCGATCCCGCTCGACGACGAGAAGACGTTCGCCCTGCTGCGCGCGGGCCGGACGTCGGGCATCTTCCAGCTCGAGAGCTCGGGGATGACGAACCTGATCCTGCGCGTGCAGCCCGATCGCTTCGAGGACCTGATCGCGCTGTTGGCGCTGTATCGCCCCGGCCCGCTCGAGAGCGGGATGACCGACGACTACGTCGCCCGACGCCGCGGCCTCAAGCCGATCGACTACCCGCACGAATCGCTGCGCGAGGTACTCGAAGACACCTACGGGCTCCCGATCTACCAGGATCAGGTCATGTTGATGGCCAGGGCGCTCGCCGGCTTCACCCTCGCCGAGGCCGACATCCTGCGAAAGGCGATGGGCAAGAAGCAGAAGGATCTGATGGAGAGCCTCCGCCACAAGTTCGTCGAGGGGTGTCAGGCGAACGGCGTGGCGCGCGATACCGCGGAACGGACGTTCGCCGACATGGAGAAGTTCTCGCGCTACGGATTCAACAAGTCCCATACCACGTCCTACGCGTTCATCTCGTACTGGACGGCCTACCTCAAGGCGAACCATCCGACCCACTTCATGGCCAGCCTGCTGACCAGCGTGCAGGGGGATCTCGACAAGGTCGCCGAGTACGTCGCCGAGTGCCGCGACATGGGGATCGACGTCCTCCCCCCCGACATCAACGAGAGCCAGCACGGCTTCAGCCCGGTCGACGGGAACCACATCCGCTTCGGCCTCGCGGCGATCAAGCACGTCGGCTCGGGCGCGATCGACGTGATCCTGCGTGGCCGCACCAAGCCGTTCGAGTCGTTCTTCGAGCTGTGTCGGCGCATCGACGAGGACGGCCTCGACAGGGAGACGCTCGAGGCGCTGATCAAGGCCGGCGCGTTCGATCGGTTCGGAGCGACGCGGCGCGGCCTCCTGCGACACCTGTCGGAGGGCATCGAGCTGATGCAGATCGCGCGCCGCGAGCGCACCACCGGGCAGATGTCGTTCTTCGGCGATCTGGAGGACTCGACGCCGGATCCGATGATCACCGCGGAGGAGTTCGGCCAGGAGGATCTGCTGGCGTTCGAGCGGGAGTACCTCGGCCTGTACCTCACCGGCCACCCGCTCGACGAGCACCGGCGCGACCTCCAGCTGTACTGCGTGCCGCTGCGGCGGCTGAAGGAACTCGAGGCGGGACGCACCGCGATAACCGGCGGCCGCGTGAAGAAGGTGCGGCGCATCGACACGAAGAAGGGCGATCAGATGGCGTTCGTCACCATCGAGGACGGCCTGGACGAGATCGAAATCACCTTCTTCCCGCGCGTCCTGCAGTCGATCGGCGATCTGATCGCCGAGGACAGCCTGGTCGGCATCTCGCTGTCCACCAGCACGCGAAACGGCGACCTCAACCTGATCGCCGAGGAGGGCTTCTCGCTCGACGAACTTCCGCAGCGCTCGTCCGTCTCGGTGATGGTCTCGGTGCCGCGAGCCGAGATCAGCGACGAGTTGCTGACGAAGCTGGAGACCGCGTTTCGCGAGCATCCGGGCGACGCCCCGGTTCGATTCGAGGTGACCGACACCGTCGGCAGCGTGGTCATCGCCGCCCATCCGAGGTTCGCGGTCGCCCCGACCGACGCGCTGCGCGACGCGCTGGCGACGCTGCCCGGCGTGGCCGCGGTGGCGTTTCGCAACGGGAAGTCCCCGTGAGATTCCGACTGCGAGGCCTGCTGAGATGGCTCTATCCGGGAATGCGCGTCAAGCGCTGGCTGCTGCTGGCGCTGACGTCGACCGGCCTGATCGTCGTCGCCCTGCTGTGCGCGTTCGGCATCGACCTCGTTCGCGCCGTCTATCGGTCGGTTCCCGTGTCCGGATGGATGCGCATCGGGCTGACGGCCCTGCTCCTCGCCGTCGGGGTGGCCGGATTCGGATTCGCGCTGTCGCGCTTGGTTCGCTCGGTGGCCCGCGGCGTGGCCCCGGGAAGCCGCGAGAAGGCGTCGACGTTGATCTACAGAACTCGGGTCCTCGAGCGCGGACCGCGCGTGGTCGCCGTCGGCGGCGGAACCGGGCTGTCGACGCTGCTCCGCGGGCTGAAGGAGATGACGTCGAACATCACCGCGGTCGTCACGGTGATGGACGACGGCGGAAGCTCGGGCCGCCTGCGGCATGACGTCGGCATGCTGCCGCCCGGCGACGTGCGCAACTGCATCATCGCGTTGGCCGAGGACGAGACCCGGCTGTCGGACCTCCTCCAACATCGGTTCGATCGACCGAGCAATCTCGCCGGCCACAGCCTCGGCAACCTGCTGCTGGCGGGCCTCGAACAGGCCACCGGCGGCTTCGACCGCGCCGTCGAGGCGATGAGCGACCTGCTGAGCATTCGCGGCCAGGTCCTGCCGGCGACGCTGACCAAGACACATCTCGTGGCGACGATGGACGACGGAGATCGGGTCGAGGGCGAGAGCCGCATCGTGGCCGACCCGCGGCGCATCCGCCGGATCGCCCTCACCTGCGATCGAGTGCCCGCCTACGACCGCGTGCTCGAGGAGATCGCCGCCGCCGACCTGATTCTGCTCGGCCCGGGCAGCCTGTTCACCAGCCTGATTCCCAACCTGCTCGTCGAAGGCGTCGCGGCGGCGATCGAGGACGCCCCGGCGGAGAAGGTGCTGATCGCCAACCTGATGACCCAGCCCGGCGAGACGGACTCGTTCACCTTGCGCGATCACCTCCGCACGCTCGACGAGTACGTCGCACTTCGCCGCTTCGACCTGTTGCTCGCCAACTCCGCCCGACCCTCGACCGAGTTCGTCGCCCGCTACCGAGACGAAGCGGCCGAGCCGATCGTCGACGACCTGCAGGCGGACGACGGCTTCGGATTGACGGTCGTTCGAGACGACCTGCTCGGCACCGCCGAGTGGGGCGGGAAGCAGACGGTGAAGCACAGTCCGAAGAAGCTGGTCCGCGCCCTCGCCAAGCACACGCGCGCCTTCTCGGAACGCCCGCGCGCCAGCAGGAACTAGCTCGCTCCTACCCCTTGATCACTGCCAACGGCCGGAGTCGCGCCACCGGCCGGTTGATGCCCGCCTCGGCGGCGGCGGCCACGACGCGCTCGACGTCCTTGTAGGCGCCGGGCGCCTCCTCGGCGACCGACCGCAGGCTGTGCGCCCGGATCCGGATGCCGGACGCCCCCAGATCGGACAGGACTCGCTCGCCCCAGAACTTCTTCGCCGCCTTCTTCCGCGATAGGGCTCGGCCGGCGCCGTGGATGCCGCTGCCGAAGGCCTTGGCCATCCCGATCTCGGTGCCACGCAACACGTACGATGCCGTGCCCATCGTCCCGCCGACGAGGATCGGATGACCGACGCGGCGATACGCCGGCGGCGATTCGTCCCGCCCCGGGCCGAACGCGCGGGTCGCGCCCTTCCGGTGCACCAGGATGTTCCGGTCCCGGCCGTCGATCGTGTGGCGCTCGATCTTCACGTTGTTGTGGCCGATGTCGTAGACGGTTCGAAGATCCGATCCCGCCGCCCCGAGGACACGCTCGAACGCCGATCGCACGAGGTGGGCGAGCATCTGACGATTGGCGAACGCGCAGTTGGCCCCGCACGCGACCGCCGCCAGGTACCGTCGCCCCTCCTCGCTGTCGATCGGCGCGCAGACGAGCTCACGTTCCGGGATGTCGATGCCGTACTTGGCGCTCGCCTTGACCATCTCCTTCAGATAGTCCTGGCCGATCTGGTGGCCGAGCGCTCGCGAGCCGGTGTGGATCGACACGGCGATGCGATCGGCCTCGAGGCCGTAGGCCGACGCCGCCTCGGGATCGAGGACGCGATCCACGACCTGGATCTCCAGGTAGTGGTTGCCCGAGCCGAGCGTGCCGACCTGCTTGAACTGCCGCTGCTTGGCGAGCGGGCTGACGGCGGCCGGATCGGCGCCGTCCATTCGGCCGTTCTCCTCGATGAAGTCGAGATCGTCCGGCCGTCCGAACCCTTGCTCGACGACGTAGGCGGCGCCGTCGCGCAGGACGTGGTCGATCCCGTCGACCGACAGCTTCAGCTTCCCGGTGGAGCCGAGACCGGCCGGCACCGTCTCGAACAGGCGGTCGACGAGGGCGTCGAGCGACGGCTCGATCTGGGCGACGGTCAACGGCGAACTCAGGAGCCGCACGCCGCAGTTGATGTCGAAACCGACCCCGCCGACGACGACCACGCCGGTGTCGAGGTCGAACGCGCCGACGCCGCCGATCGGGAACCCGTACCCTGGATGCACGTCGGGAAGCGCCACCGCCGGCTCGAGGATTCCCGGAAGGCAGGCCACGTTTCGCACCTGCTCCAGCGCGCTCCAATCCGAGCGGATCCGGACGTCGTGTTCGAGGGCCTCGATCGTCGTCTCGTCGGCGTAGATCCGCGCCTCGACCCGCATCGCCCCCTGTCGGGGCAGGACCCATTCCGACGCGTTCTCGCGACGAAGCCAGCCGCCAGTCATCGTGCTCACCTTCCTGCGCTTGCCTACACGTCGAGGACGCACTCGGCGATCCAACCGTCGCCTGACTCCGCCTCCCGCACGCTCAACCCGAGGTAGCTGATGCCCTTGACCTCCGTCCCCGGCCGATGGCGCGCACGGTCCAGCCGCTCGCCGCGGGCGACCCCGTCGAGCACGAACCCGTCGGCTTTCACCCGCACGTCGACCTCGAACGCCGAGAACACCATCCCGGTGAGGTCCTTCTGCGCCAGAAGCGACCCGAGCCATTCGACAAGCACGTCCTCCAGCGTATCGCCGCGGCACCTCACCACGTGGCGGCGAACCGGATCGACCGATTCGAGATCGATCATCGTCGCGAACATCCCGCGTGCCGCCTCGCACAGTGCCTGCGCGACCGTCGCCCCCGAGGCACGGAGGCCGACGTCGGCGGTGTGTTCGACGAACTCAAACGGCATCGGCTGGATCTCCTTCGGCCTCGGCCGCGGGCCGACCGACGAGGGGGACCTCGAACAGCGGCGCGTATCGGGCCCCGGCCGGCGTCAGCTCGCTCTGCATCAGCACGATGCGATCGACCGGCACCCGCAGCGGCTCGGGGATCGACGCCCGGTCGATCCATCGATCGAGCGTCGGATCGGGCCTCCCCTTGATCCGCGCAATCGTCACGTGGGCAAGCCCATCGGCTCGCTCTCCGGGGAATCCGAGCCGCTCCAGCTCGTGGTGCATCGACGTCAACAGGCCCCGATACGGCGGCGGACCGTCGCCGCCGACCCACAGCACGCGTGCCCGCGCGGGTGACGGGAAGGCGCCCGCGCGGTCGAGGCGCAGATCGAACGGATCGACGCATCGCCCGATCTTCCGTGCGATCCTCTCGAGGTCGACGCACATCATCGGGTCGATGTCGCCGAGGAATCGCACGGTGACGTGGTAGTTCGCCTTTGGCACCCAGCGGGCCCGCATGCTCGTCGCGCCGCGCACCTCATCGGCGATCCTGCCGATTTCGTCCCGAACCCTCTGCGGAATCGGTAGGCAGATGAATGCGCGCATCGTCCTCATGCCCGGATGATAGCACAGCGCTACGGCGGACGAATCCCCCACCGGCCGCTCGATTGCCCGCTCGGCGGACGACTCTTACAATCGCGTCATGGATCGCACGCTTCGGGTGGCCTGCCTCTGTCTCGTGTTCGTGGCGCTCGGGTTGTCATGGATCGCATCGGCGCAATGGATCGTGTCGAAGGACGGATCCGGAACGCATCGCGGGATCCAGAGCGCGATCGACGCGGCGAGCCCGGGCGACACGATCTACGTTCGCCCCGGTGTGTACGACGAGAGCCTCGAGTTCAAGAACGGGATCTCGTTGATCGGCTCCGGCGCGGAGGTGACGATCGTCCGCAACGGCTACGGGTTCGACGAGGTGCTCCATGCCCGCAACGTCTCGGCCGGCCGAATCGAGGGGTTCACGTTTCGCCGCCTTGGTTCGATTCTCCCGGCATCCGTGGTGGTACTGGAATCGGCGGCCCCGACGGTCGCCGATTGCGTGATCACCGGAGGGCAGACGAGCGGGCTGGACATCCGCGGGCTGTCCGGGACGCCGACGATCGATCGGTGTGAGATCCACGGCAACGGAGGCAACGGGGTGTCGATCGCGTCGGGGGCCGCGATTCGCATCGACCACAGCGTGATCCGGGACAACGGGGCCGCCGGGATCCTCGTCGAGGATTCCTCGGTCGATCTCACGTCGAGCGAACTGTTATCGAACGGCACCAGCGGCGTGGTCCTCGCCGGAGCCGCCTTGGCGGCTCTCTCGGACTGTCGAGTGAGCGACCATCCCCAGTGGGGCATCGACGTCCACGACGACGCGGCGTTCTCCGCGGCCGATTCCGAACTCCTCGACAACGATGTCGGCGCGGTTCGCCTCGACGAGGCCGCGAGTGGGATCCTCGATCGCGTGACTGTCGCGCGCGGCGGCGTCGGGATTCGGGCGGAAGGTGCGTCCGACGTCGAGGTCTCGAACGCGATCATCCGTAACGCGGCAGCCACCGGTATCGACGTCCGCGACGGCGCGGCGGCTCGAATCGACCGAACGGAGATCTCAGGGGCCGCAGGCAGCGCGATCTCGATCTCGTCATCCGAAGCGTGCACGATCGACCACGCCACCGCCGCCCGCAACGGAGGCGACGGCCTCGTCTCAACCGGGACCGATCTCACGGTCCGAAACTCCGTGTTCGCGCTGAACGACGGCGCAGGCATTCGGGTCGGGCCCGAGACCGCGCCCGACGCATCGCTCGACTTCGCGTACAACGCGGTCTGGAAGAACGCGGGCGGCGACTACCACGGCCTGGCGCGTCGTTCGTCCGACATCGCCGCATCGCCGGCATTCGTCGATGCCGGTGACGGGGCGTTCGCTCTGCGATCCGACTCGCCCCTGCTCTCGGCCGGCGAGTGGGGCACGACGATCGGCGCCTATCCCGATCCCCGGCTTGCGGCCGGCACGCGTGTGTCGATTCTCGCCGAGCACGCCATCTCCGGCTCGCGGTTCCGGCCCGGCGTCGCGATCGCGCTTCGCATGCATCCCATGTCGCTCGACCAAGGCCGGGTGACCCTGACCGCCGACGGGCCGATCGGCGGCGCCCGCATCGATGCGTCCGTCCTCGGCACGACCGGGCGATGGCTGCGGGCCAGCGCGTTCACCGCTCCGTGGACCGCGCCGCTTCCCGGAGACGCCGAATCCCTCGCGTCGGTATCCGGCGGCGTGGGCGCGATGCTCGACGGCGCGGCGTCGACCTGGACGGTCTGGGGCGAAGGCCGGGTCGAGGGAGGGGCCGGTCACCTGCGGACGCGGTTGGAGTTCGAGCGCCCGACGGGGCTCTCGTTGCAGTCGGTCGTGCTGGAGGTCGGCGGGCTGACGTTGACCGCACGAGCCACGAATCTGACGCTCCATGACCTGCGGTTCGGCGGCGCGGCCGATCTTCCGCTCGACGGACGCGCCCTGCGTGGGAGCCTGGAACTGGAACTCGTGCCGCAGCACGCGCTGACGGCCGAGCTTCGGTGGCCGAGCGAACGGTGGGGGCTCGCCGCCGAGCTTCGCACGATGCTCGACGACTGGACTCGAGGCGACGCATCGATCCTCTGGGAGGACGTCGACGACGAGGCGCAGGTCCGGCTTTCTCTCGGCTGGTCGGAGCTACTGCTCGACGACGCCGTCGTTCGAATGGAGAAGCGGTTCGCGGACCTCGATCTCCTCGCCTCGATCGAGATCGGCATCCACGGGGAACACGGAACGCGCCTCCGCCTGTCGATCGAAGCCGACGCGACCGGGTGGTTCGCCCGAAAGCCCAACCAGCCGCCGGTGGCGGCGTTCGCCCATCACCCGTTCGAGCCGGAGACGGGTGAGGCGATCACGTTCGACGCGTCCGACTCCGAGGACCCGGATGGGACTCTCGACCAGTATTGGTGGGATTTCGGCGACGGAACCCTCGCGAGCGGCGAGTCGGCCGCCCACGCATTCGCCGAGCCGGGCGACCACGCCGTGACGTTGATCGTATCCGACGACGACGGAGCGACCGCCGAGCGCACGCAGCTCGTCCACGTATGGGCTGCGAACACTGCGCCAGCCGCCGAGTTCTCTTGGGATCCGGTGTCCGAGGGCGGGACGCGAATCCCGCGCCCGCTGCGCGCCGGGGACCGGATTCGCCTCGACGCGACGGCGTCCAGCGATCCGGACGGTCGCATCGTCGAATATGCGTGGGACCTCGAGTCGGACGGATCGTTCGACATCGTGTCCGAGAAGGCGCGCGTCACGGTCGAGCCGCTCGACCCGGGGACGTGGCCGGTGACGTTGCGAGTGATCGACGACACCGGACGCTCCGACGCGATCATGCGGGTCATCACGGTGGAGTCCCCGAAGCCGCCCGACGCGGGATTCGACATCTCGCCGTCGACCCCGGCGGTGCTCGACCCGGTTCGGTTCATCGACGCGTCGGTGGAGACCGATGAGGAGATTGTCTCGTGGGCGTGGGACTTCGGAGACGGCAGTGCGTCGGCACAGGTCGCTCCGATCCATCGATACGCAGAGGCGGGGCGGTACGAGGCGCGCCTCACGGTCACCGACGCGGCCGGCCGCACCGACGCGTACCTGTTGCCGATCGTCGTGCGCGAGACGCCGGAGGTGAGCCGGGTCGGCGACGTGTGGGCGCTGGTGATCGGGATCGCCGACTACGCCGAGGTCGAGGACCTCGACTTCGCCCGCAACGATGCCGAGGCGATCGCCGCGTGGCTCGTGGGGTCGGGAATCTCGCCCGACCACATTCGCCTGCTGACCGATCGCTCGCTCGATGCGGACGAGACCCATCCGGTCCCGTCGGCCCCCGCGACGCTGATCGCGGTCCGCGAAGGCCTCGGTTGGCTCCGCCGCGTCGCCGCGCAGGACGACCTGGTGTTGATTCATTTCTCGGGCCACGGGTATCAGGGAGTCGACGATGGGACGGACGAGCCGGACGGGCTCGACGAGTTCCTCATCCTTCACGACACGCGGGCGGCGTCCCGCGACGACACCGCCCTGCGCGACGACGAGTTCGGCCGCTTCCTCGACCGGATCGCGTCGGAGCACGTGCTCGTCCTGTTCGACAGCTGCTACTCGGGCGGCCTGTCGCGGAGCCTGCCATCGGGCGGGCGGTCCACGGGCGTGGAGACCGACTGGTTCGGCGACTTCGGCCTCGAGGGACGCCTCGTACTCTCCGCATCCTCGGAAGGGGAAGAGGCGTTCGAATCGCCCGAACTGCAACACGGCGTGTTCACCCACTTCCTGCTGCGCGGCCTCGACGGCGAGGCGGACCTCAACGGGGACTACCACGTGACCCTGTGGGAGCTCTACGAGTACGTCGCGCGCGTCGTGCCCCCGTTCGCCGAGGCGGAGCGGGGCAAGCCACAACACCCGCAGCTTCTCGGGGAGGGGGAGACCAGGATTCTGCTGGCGCAACGCACGCGGCCGCTCGAGGTCGGCTTGTCGGTCTGCCCTCCGGTCCCGTACGCCGGCGGGCCGGTCGGGTTCGACGATGCGTCGACGCCCGGAGACCGTGCGATCGACTGGACGTGGGAGCTGGGGGATGGGACGACCGCGAGCGGGCCGGCGCCGATCCACACCTACTCCGAGGCCGGAGTCTACGAGGTGATCCTCACCGTCGTCGACGATGCCGGGGGCGAGGCCGTCGCGACCGCAAGTCTGTTCGTCAGGGAAGCGGGAACGGTTCTGCAGGTCGATGCGGAGTCCGGGACGGCCGTCATCTCGCTCGGATCGTCGAACGGGGTGCGCGTCGGCGATCGATTCGCGGTCGCGGACTCGGGGACGGCGCTCGTGGTGGACGAACTGCTCGACGAGGATCACGCCGCCTGCACGATCCTCATCGAGCCGTCGGCGATCTCGCCCGGTCTGCCGCTGCGACCGATCGACGTCGCTCCGTGCGCGCCCCGCGAGCGATCGGACGTCGACTGAACGGCGACTACTCCTCGATCTCCAGCGACACGAGGAACACCCGGTCCTCGCGGTGAACCTTCAGCACGATGTGGTCACCCGGGAACTTGGCGACGAGCAGGTCCTGGAGATCGTGGCACGAGTCGATCGGCACCGCATTGGCGTAGGTGATGATGTCGCCGGCCCGCAGCCCCTCGACCTGGGCGCTGGTTCCGTCGACGACGTTCGCGATCCGGATCCCGGCGCCGTCGGTCTCCTCGCAGAGGATGCCGAGGGCGATCCGGTTCCGCGAGTAGTCGAACGCCAGCGTTTCCACCGGTTGGCCCGTCGCTGACTCGAACCCGATGTGCACCGTCGGCTGCTCGATCAACGCCCCTGCGCCGGTTCCCTTATCAGAGTCAGTCGGAAGAGGGCCGGGCAGATAGACGTACGCGACGATCGCGCCGCGCTTCTCTTCGAGCGGAGAATGCGCCCCGCTCGGCGGGGAGAACTCGAACTGCAGCGCCTCGGATTCGCTGACCTGCCACCCGCCGAGTCGCACGGTCTGGCCGGGCAACAGCACCCACTTGCGGTCGGTCGCGTCCCCGGCGATCGGGAGATTCCCGTTGGTGTTCAGGCCGTCGACCGCCAGCACCACCCCGAGCACCGCGTCGGTCGTGTTGTGTAGCACGACCCGATACGCCCGCCCCACCGGCGGCGTCAGCACGTAGCCCCGCGTCAGCCGGTAGCCGACAGCCTCCAGCAGCGCGCAGTTCGACGCGACCGCGTCGGCATCGTCGGAGCATCGCAGCGCGTGCGCGGCGATGCTCGCCTCGTCGTCCTCCGACAGCGGCGTCGCTCGGGTGGAGATCGCCTGCTCGGGGAGCTGCTCCCACGATCCCCAACTGAGGAAACCCCACGGTTCGAACACTTCGATCTCGACTTCGAGATAATGGCCTGGCGCGGCCGAGATGGCCGCCCCGACGAGCAGAACGGCGCAACAAGCGATCCAGATGATCCTGCGCATGTCCACGTCCCCCTTCATCCACGATGGTGTCGTCCCGGGCGGCAGCGCCGCCCGGAGCCTCATCATACAGGAGCGCCCACGATTCGTGGAAGCGCTCGGCGTCTCGCGCGCTCCGAGGCATGCCGAGGAGCCATCAACGCCAAGCGCGCGCGATTCGTGGAAGCGCTCGGCGTCCCGCCGGTCGGTCGGCGTCGCTGGTTATCGCGGGAGGGTCACGCCCTGCTGGTCCTGGTAGCCGCCGCCGGCTTCCTTCTCGGCGTACGTGCGCTCGGGGCGTTCGCCGTGGAAGAACACGACCTGGGCGATCCCTTGCCCGACGTGGAGCCGGATCGGCAATGGCGACACGTTGGCGAGCTCGATCGTCAGGATGCCGCGCCACCCGGGCTCGAGCGGCGTCACGTTGACCAGGAGCCCACAGCGCGCGTACGAGCTCTTCCCCCAGCACACGGCGCAGACGTCGTCGGGCATGTTGAACCACTCGACCGACTCGGCCAACACCTGCGAGTTCGGGGACAGCTCGAACGTCCCGTTGACCTCGAGGGTGCGAAAATGACTCTCCGGAA
>Ga0272441_10011521_pt1 | contig 13106 bp, 11 predicted proteins | sample SSMProp6N_FD_193582 | JGI IMG/M metagenome (GOLD analysis project Ga0272441, IMG submission 193582) | Marine sediment archaeal communities from Little Sippewissett salt marsh, Falmouth, MA, United States - SSM-Prop-6N | ecosystem: Environmental > Aquatic > Marine > Wetlands > Sediment ... | reverse complement strand
ACCGACACCCTGGTCGACCGATCAGCACCTGTCCGGACGCGAAAGAACCCCCTGCTCTGCAAGGGGTTCATCGTGCGCGAGGGGGGACTTGAACCCCCACGCCCTTTCGGACACCAGCACCTGAAGCTGGCGCGTCTGCCATTCCGCCACTCGCGCAAGTGGAGCCCAGAACGCTAGCGCACCCTCGCATCGTTCCCACACGCCGAAACCCCCACGCGATGAGCGAACGCCCCGAATCCGGGGGTGTCGCTCATCGCACTGGGTGGGCGCGGGAGGAAACCACCAGAGCGATGAGCCAAGGCCCGGATCGTGGGGGCATCGCTCATCGGTTGGAGGGGGAGGGGGCGCGTCGTCATCGCACGGGCGGGCGACGACGGGCACCCGATGGGGGACAGTAGCCTCGCACTCCACCTATGGGATTGCAGTCACTGGAGCACCGTCTGGAGCGTATGGTCGAGGGCGTGTTCTCTCGTCGTTCCCGCGGGTCCATCCGTCCCATCGAACTCGGCCGCCGGCTCGTGCGCGAGATGGACGACAACCGCTCCGTCGACGTCAAGGGCCGACGCATCGTCCCGAACGACTTCACCGTGATGCTGAACGCGGTCGATCACGCCGGCTTCGGCGACATCGAGGATGCCCTGGTCGCCGAACTCGCCGAGGCCGCTCGCGAGTACGCCCGGGAGGAGGGGTATCACTTCATGGGCCCCGTCACGGTCGAACTCGCCGTCGACAACAACCTGCGCAGCGGCCGATTCGGTATCGTCAGCCAGCTCAAACAGGCCACCTCCGGGCCCGGCATGGGGTCGCTGGTCCTACCCTCGGGACAGCGCGTCGACGTCAACGACGGACCGATCACGATCGGCCGGCTGCCCGAGTGCGAGGTGTCGGTCAACGACAGCAACATCAGCCGCCGCCACGCGCAGGTCCGCCCGAGCGCCACCGCCTACGTGGTCAGCGATCTCGGCTCCACCAATGGCACGATGGTGAACGGCGTCAAGATCGTCGGCGAACACCGCCTCACCGACGGCGACATCATCAGCGTCGGTGCCACGCACATCCGGTTCGAGGCCTCCTGACCGTTCGGAGCACCGAGCTCCACGTCCCATGACCGATCAAGTCCTCAACATCCTCAAGTTCGTCCTCCTGGGACTGCTGTACCTCTTCTTCGCGCGGGTGCTCTGGGCGGTGTGGAGCGAGGTCCGCACCCCGGTTCGCCGCCCGATGGCCGGCGCTCCGGGCGGGGCGTCACGCCGACCACAAGCCGCCACCCCGATCCCCCGAACCGTCGCGCCGGCGCCGGTCGGTCGCAAACAGGCCAAGCATGCGAAACAGCAGGCCAAGCGCCGCGCCAACCGGCTGGTGATCCTGGAACCGAAGGTGCGACGCGGCATGACCGTGGCACTCGATGGCGACATCACCCTCGGCCGTGAACCCGGATGCACGATCACGATCGACGACGACGCCTACGTGTCACAACTCCATCTGCGCATCTACGACTACGAAGGCCAGCCGGTGGTGGAGGATCTCGGATCGACCAACGGCACGTTCCACAACGGCTCGAAACTCGTCGGATCCAGACTGCTCCACCCCGGCGATCGAATCCAGGTCGGCACCACCGTGATCGAGGCCCAGTGATGGCCGAACTCCGCGTCGGCGCCACCACGCACACCGGCCAACTCCGCCAGGCCAACGAGGACAGCCTGCTCGTCACCCACCGCGTCTTCGTGGTCGCCGACGGGATGGGCGGCCACGAGGCCGGAGAGGTCGCGAGCCAGCTCGCCGTGGAGCGCATCGCCGAACTGCTCGACGGCGACGACCTGCCCTCGGCCGAAGCGGTCGTGTCCGCGATCCGAACGGCGAACGGCGACATCTTCCGCGCGGCGATCGCCAACCCCGGCCAGGCCGGCATGGGCACGACGGTGACGGCGATCGCCGTGATCGCCGACCACCACGCCGGGCGCGCCGAACCGAACATCGACGTCAACGACGGACCAACGGCACCCGACGACGACGGGGACGGCCCCGGCGATCTGCCCGGCGACGTGACGCCGATCGTGCCCGCCGAACCGAGTGAGGCACTCGTCCTCGCCAACGTCGGCGACTCGCGCACCTACCTGTTCCGGCACGGGCGTCTGCGCCGCGTGACGGTCGACCACAGCTACGTGCAGGAGCTGGTGGCGACCGGGCACATCTCCGAGGCCGAGGCGCGCAATCATCCGCGGCGCAACATCATCACCCGCGCGCTCGGCATCGAGCCCGATGTCCGCGTCGACTGGTGGACGCTGCCGCTCATCAAGGGCGACCGTTTCGTCCTGTGCAGCGACGGGTTGGTCGACGAGGTCGACGACGACGACATCACCTCGACGCTGCTGAACGAGTCCGATCCTCAGGACGCCGCCGACGTCCTCGTGCAGTTGGCGAACGGCGCCGGCGGCCGCGACAACATCACGGTCATCGTCCTCGACGTCCTCGACGGCGACGATCCGCCCGATCCCACCATGGAACTCGACGTCGTTCCGCTGTGGGCCGATGGCGCCGCCGATCCGACCCCGGCGGGCACACTCGAACTCGACGCCGACCCGGCCCTCGCACCGTCCGATGCGGACGCCCGATCCGATCCCGACGCTCCGGTCACCCCCGACGATCGGGCCGCCGGCAGGCGACGCACCAACCTCAAGCGCGTCGCGGTCGCCTTCGCCATCGCAGCGGCGATCGTGGTCGTCTTCGTCTTCGTGTCGGTCTGGGCCCGCAGCGGCTATTTCGTGGCGTTCGACGACGACGATCAGGCGATCATCTACCAGGGACGTCCTGGGGGCGTGCTCTGGATCGAGCCGACCGCGGAGAGCTCCGGTGGCCCGACCCGCGACGATCTCGAGCCCGACGTGGCCGCAGAGATCGACACCGAGCCCACGTTCGACTCCGCCGATGCGGCCGCTGAATTCATCCGTGACGGCGTCACCACCACGACGACCACGACGACCACCACCACGACGACCACCGTGCCCCCGACCACGGTGCCGTCGACCACGGTCGCCACGGCGATCGACCCCGGAGCGCCCACCGGGGTGACGACGATCGCGGGGCCGTGACGCCGCGATGAGCGACGTGACCACGTTCGCCGCCGAGGAGTCGCACGCCGTCGTCGACTCACCACTCGCGCGCAGCCGCCGGACCACCGAGCTCACGTTGGTGTTCATGGCGGCGCTGATCACCGGCGCCGCCTACACGATCACCGCCCTCGGCACGAACGCCGAGATCCCGCCCGGCATCGTCGTGTTCGTCGCGATCCTGCTCGGGCTGCTGCTGTGTGCCCACGTGATGGTGCGCCTCGTGGCGCGCGGCGCCGACGGCACACTGCTCCCGCTCGCCGCGTTGCTGCACGGCGTCGGATTCGTGATGATCACCCGTCTCGACGACGAACTCGCCGGCCTCCAAGCCACGTGGAGCCTCGTCGCGATCGGCGCCTTCGTCCTGACGCTCCTGGTCGTCCAGCGAGCGACCGACCTCGCCCGCTACAGCTGGCTGTTCTTCTTCGGCGGCGCGTTCCTGCTCCTGCTCCCGCTGGCACCCGGCCTCGGCGTGAACATCAACGGCGCGCGCATCTGGGTGAGTGTCGGGCCGATCAACTTCCAGCCCGGTGAGTTCGCCAAGATCGCGCTCGCCATCTTCTTCGCGTCGTACCTCGCCGACCGACGCGAGTTGATCGCGGCATCGACCTGGCGGGTCGGCCCGTTCCATCTTCCCGAACCGCGCTACATCGCGCCGATCGTGATGGCTTGGGGCTTCGCGGTCGTCGTGATGGTGTTCCAGCGCGATCTCGGCTCGTCGCTGCTGTTCTTCGCGTTGTTCGTGGTGATGATGTGGGTCGCCACCGAACGCATCAGCTATCTCCTGATCGGTACCGTGCTCTTCGGCGCAGCCGCCTATTTCTCGTGGACGCAGTTCGGCCACGTCCAGACCAGGGTCGACGTGTGGCTCGATCCGTGGCAGGACCCGCTGGACCGGGGCTACCAGATCATCCAGGCGCTCTACGGACTCGCCGACGGTGGGCTGACCGGCACCGGCCTCGGGCGCGGCAACCCCGGGCAGGTGCCCGAAGCGCAGAACGACTTCATCTTCGCAGCGATCGGTGAGGAGTGGGGCCTGATCGGCGCCTCCGCCGTGCTGATGGCGTTCATCCTCCTCGTCGGCGCCGGACTACGGACGGCGCTGCGAACCGATCGGACCTTCGAGAAGCTGCTCGCCGTTGGCCTCACCACGATCGTGGGCATCCAGGGATTCATCATCATCGCCGGCGTGATCAAGGTGGTGCCGCTCACCGGCATCACGTTGCCGTTCGTGAGCTATGGCGGCTCCTCGCTCGTGGCCAACTACGTCCTGCTCGCGCTGCTGATCCGGCTCTCGGACTCGTCCGCCCGTCGCCTCGGCGAACTCCCCGACGAGCCGACGCCGACCGAACGTTGGAAGGCGTGGCGTCTGTCGAGACACATCCGTCGTGCCGACCGTCACGGGTCGAGCGTCGAGGGATCGACGTGAACCGCCAGATCCGCCAGCTCGCCGTCGGCCTCATGGCGTGTTACGTCGTGCTCTTCGTCGCGCTCAACTACTGGCAGGTGGGCCGCAAGCAGGAACTCGACGCCCGATTCGACAACACCCGTCAGGTCCTGCGCGAGTTCAACAAGCCACGCGGGCCGATCATCACCGCCGACGGCCAGGTGGCGGCGGTGTCGTTCCCGACCGCGCCCGGCGAGCCGTACAACTTCCGCCGCGAGTACCCGACCGGCGACCTGCTCGCCGACATCACCGGCTACTACACGTTCGCGTTCGGCTCCACCCAGGTCGAGCGGCTGTACGGCGACGTGCTGACCGGGTCGACCACCGAACAGCAGGTGCGCGGCCTCGGCGATCTCCTCGGCGGCGACGTCGGCACCACCGGCACCGTCGAACTCGCCGTGCGCAAGGACGCCCAGGAGGTCGCCAAGTTCCTGCTCGGCGGCCGCACCGGGTCGATCACGGTGATCGAGCCGTCGACCGGTGCGATCCGGGCGATGTACAGCAACCCGACCTTCGACCCGAACACGTTCGTCAACGCGGACTTCGAGATCGCCCAGCAGGCGATCACCGACCTCCAGAACGCCGACGGCAACCCGCTGCTCGCTCAGGCCTACCAGGAGCGGTACATGCCGGGGTCGACCTTCAAGGTGATCACGACGGGCATCGCGCTCGAGAGCGGGATCCTGTCGCTCGACAACACCTTCCCGAACGAACGCGAGTGGGTGCCACCACAGACGAACGACCCGATCCAGAACTACAACGGCAGCCTGTGCGGAGGCGATCTCGCCACCGTGTTCGCCCGCAGCTGCAACATCCCCTTCGCCCAGCTCGCCACCCTGCTCGGACCGGAGGCGATGGTCGATGGCACCGCGGCGTGGGGCATCGGCGAGGAACTCCCGATCGACCTGCCCCGGCCGGCAGCGAGCACCTTCGGCAACACCACCAACCTCGCCCAGGAACTCCCACTCCTCGCGATCCGCGGGTTCGGCCAGAGCGAGGTGCAAATGGTCCCGCTCCACATGGCGATGGTGGCCGGCACGGTCGCCAACGGCGGCCAGATGATGAAGCCCTACGCCGTGCAGGCCACCTACGACCAGGCCGGCCGCGTGCTCGACCGGACCGAGCCCGAGGTGTGGAAGACGCCGCTGTCGCCCGCCAACGCCGGGATCATGACCCAGCTGATGATCGGCGTCGCCGAGCGTGGCACCGCCAGTTGCTGCATCGCGCTGGAGGGAGGCATCCCCGTCGCGGCCAAGACCGGTACGGCACAGTTGGGAGACCCGAACAACCCTGACCTCTCGCATGCATGGATCATCGCCTTCGCTCCTGCCGACAACCCGCAGTACGCCGTGTCGGTCGTGCTGACCGACGTGCAGTCGACGCCTGACGTCGCAGTGACCGGCGGACGTCTCGCCGGCCCGCTGGCCAAGGGCATGCTCGACTACCTGCTCACCGGCGCCGGCTCCCAGCCGATCGCTCCGCAACCCCAACCGCCAACCCCACCGGCCGGGTCGACCATCCCCGGCAGCACCGTGGCGGGGGACGGCACGTGAGCCCCGACCCGGTGCCACTGCCGAGAATGCACCCCACCTGCTCGGTAACCTTGCCCAGCGCCGAGAACCGGAGTTCCGGCGCAGAAGGCACAACGTGACGGACAACGGCGAGGCGACGGTCATCAACGACCGTTACGAGATCCACAAGCGGATCGGGCGCGGCGGCATGGCCGACGTCTTCTCCGCGCGCGACCTCCTGCTCGACCGCCAGGTCGCCGTCAAGGTCCTCTTCCCCGAGTTCGCCACCGACGCCAACTTCGTCGAGCGGTTCCGCCGAGAAGCGCAGTCGGCAGCCAGCCTGTCGCACCCGAACATCGTCAACGTGTACGACTGGGGCAAGTACGAGGGCACCTACTTCATCGTGATGGAGGAGGTGCAGGGCCGCACGTTGGCAGAGATCCTCACCACCAACAAGCAACTCACGTCGAAGCAGGCGGCCGAGATCGCGAGCGAGGTCGCCGCGGCGCTCGGGTTCGCCCACGACAACCACGTCGCGCACCGCGACATCAAGCCCGCCAACATCCTGATCGGCACGAACGGCCAGGTGAAGGTGGCCGACTTCGGCATCGCACGGGCACTCAACGCGCCGACCGAGTCGAACCTCACCCAGGTCGGGTCGGTGATGGGGACGGCGACGTACTTCTCGCCCGAGCAGGCACAAGGGGCGCAGCCCGACCCACGCAGCGACCTCTACTCGCTCGGCATCGTGATGTACGAGATGGTCGCCGGCCGGCCGCCGTTCACCGGCGAGAACCCGGTGAGCATCGCGTACAAGCAGGTACACGACGCACCGCAGCCACTCGTGCAGATCGTCGCCGACGTCCCGCGGTCGTTCGAGGCGATCGTTGCCAAGTTGCTCGCCAAGGACCCGAAGCTGCGCTATCCGAGCGCGGCCGCCCTGCGCGACGACCTGCGCCGTTTCCGCAACGACGAACCGGTCCAGGCGCTCGCCGCCGCGGCCAGTGCCCAGGGGCGGGCCGCGGCTGCAGCCACCCTGGCCGGCGCTGCAGTCGCAGGCGCCACGACGGTCAACCCGACCGTTGCGCCGACCGGCAGTGTCCCCGTGGGCGCGCCTCGGGCAGCAGCGGTCCCGTCGACCGGCATGGTCGAAGCCGGCTACCCCACCGGTGCATCCGCCGACGCGATGTACTACGACACCAACCCGTCGCGAACGGGTTGGTACGCACTGGGCGCTTTCCTGGCGCTGATCCTGCTCGTGGTCGGCGGTGTCCTGCTGTTCCAGGCGTTGAGCGGCGACGAGGGCGTAGCCGAGCCGACGCAGTTCGTGCTCGACGACTACACCAACCGCCCGCTCGAGGAGGTCACGGCCGACCTCACCGCGAAGGACATCCGATTCATCACGACCCCGGAGGAGAGTTCCCTCGTCGCGGTCAACTTCGTGGTGAGGACCGATCCGATCGCCGGCACGCTGATCCTCAAGGACCAGGTGGTCGAGGTCTTCTTCAACCCCGACCCACAACTCGTCCCGGTTCCCAACGTGGTCGCGCTCCCCTTCGCCGACGCCAGCGAGCGCCTGGCCGCCGACGGTTTCATCGTCGGCGAGATCACCCAGCAGGAGCGCGACGACCTCGCGGAGAACACGGTGATCTCGAGCGACCCGGCAGCGGGGACGCCGGTGCTCCAGGGCACCGCGGTCAACCTGGTCGTCGCCGCGCCTCCGTCGAGTGTGCAGATTCCGGGCGAAGTGATCGGGATGAGCGAGGTCGAGGCACGTGACGTACTGACCGGGCCACCGTACGAATTCGTGGTGACCACCGATGTCCGATCGAGCTCCACCGTGCCGGTCGGCACCGTGATGGAGATCCGCCCCGGGCCCGGCGAGTTCGTACCGAAGGGCAGCGATGTCCTGATCATCGTGTCGAACGGGCCCGAACCGATCACCGTGCCCGCCGTGGTCGGGCGGACGCAGGCTCAGGCGACCAACACGCTCACCGAACAGGGACTCGTCCCCAACGTGGCGTTCGTCGACGTCGCCGCCGGCAGCCCCGACGATGGCCGCGTGATCGCACAGAGCCTGCCCGCCGGCTCGCAGGTCGATCCCGGCACCGCCATCACCATCACCGTCGGCAAGGCGGTCGCGCCGGTGACGACGACCACGATTCCTCCCACGACGACCACGACCGCTCCTCCGGCGACGACGACCGCTCCCACGACGGTCCCGACCACGACGACGATTCCCTGACGCCGCCGAGCGGTGGGGTGTCAGGTCGTCGCCGGTCGGGCAGCACGAGCGAGGAAGTTGGCGAGCACGTCGTGACCGTGGCCCGTCAGGATGCTCTCGGGGTGGAACTGCACACCCTCCACGTCGAGGGTGCGGTGGCGCACACCCATCACGACGCCGTCGGCGCTGCGCGCGGTGACGACCAACTCGTCGGGAATGCTCGACGGCTCGAGGGTCAACGAGTGGTATCGGGTGGCGGTCAACGGTGACGGGAGACCCGCGAACACGCCGGTGCCGTCGTGCAGGATCTCCGACGTCTTGCCGTGCATCAACTCGGGAGCACCGACCACGGCGGCGCCGTAGACGTGACCGATCGCCTGGTGACCCAGGCAGACGCCGAACACCGGCGTGCCGATCGAGGCGAACGATCCGATCGCGTCGCAGATGATGCCGCTCGTCTCGGGGCGCCCGGGGCCCGGCGACAACAGCACGGCGTCGGGCTCCATCGCCACGGCATCGGCCACCGTCACCTGATCGTTGCGGACGACGACCGGTTCGGCACCGAGTTCTCCGAGGTACTGGACGAGGTTGTAGACGAAGCTGTCGTAGCTGTCGATCACGAGCACGCGTGGCACCGCACCAGTATGGGCCGCCGCACGCAGCCCGGTTGTGTCGATCGATCACCACCGCCGCGTGGTGCACCGTGAACGCTCTCCCTGTCGGATCACGTATGCTCATCGCTGCATGGCTCCCCCGAAGCGAAAGACCGGCGGCGGCCGGGTGACCCCCAAGGGGACCCGACCCGAGGACCGCCACTCCCAGGCCGCCTCCGACGAGCCGCATCACGCGGTCGCAGCGTCGTCGCGCTACACGCCCAAGGCGACCAAACGCGAGCTGGTCCCCCCGCACTGGATCCCGATCATCATGTTGGCACTGCTGATCATCGGCGGCCTGATGATCATGGCGCGCTACCTGGTCTTCACCGACAGCAACATTCCGACGTTGATCGGGCTCGCGTGCATCCTCGGTGGGCTCTGGACCGCCACCAAGTGGCGTTGACGCCCCGAGCGCACCACCGGTTGCGCCGACACTGACGTTCTCGGCCTGTGGGAAACGTCGAACGACATCGATGTGGTTCCACCCAGGTTGTCCCCAATCCTGTGGACAACCCCCGATTCGGTGCCGGTACGACACCGCTCGACGCCCTCAGTCGTAGAGGGGTGCGATCTCCGTCATGTCCTCGAGACAGTGTCGAGGGGGCGGAGGATCCTCGTCCGGGGCCATCGTCAACTTCAGCTCCACCCCGCAGACATCGCAGCGATACCTGCGGTTCACCTTGCGCAGTTCGCCGGTCGGAGGCGGCTCGGGCGGCATCGACGTCATGCTCCGCAGCATCATGATTCCGGTTTTCCACAGGAGGTAGCCCATCAGGACGCCTGCGCCCACCCAGATGATGGTCGACACGGCCGGCATCAGGTCACGCTACCGACATCGCGATCACCGCCGCGCCGGCCCTCCGACAGCGATCATGCGGCCCAGGGGTTCACCTGAGCGCCGAAGCATGTGACAATGAGCACATGACCACGTTGATGCCATTGTCCACGATCGCAGAGGTCGAGGCCGCCACAGGTCGCTCGACGGCGCCGCAGCTCTTCCTCGACCTCGTCGGCCAGGCGCCGTCCTCGCCGGCCCTGCACTCGATGTCCGGCGACAGCGGCTGGAACGTCTGGACGGTGCAGGAGTACGCCGACCAGGTCGCCCGGGCAGCAGCCGGGTTGGCGGCGGTCGGGGTCGGGGCGGGCGAACGCATGCTGCTGATGATGCGCAATCGTCCCGACTTCCACTGGTTCGACGCAGCCGCCCAGTTCCTGCGGGCCACGCCGGTCAGCATCTACAACTCGTCGTCGCCCGAGGAGGTCCAGTACCTCGCGGGCCACGCCGAAGCGCGCGTCGCCATCATCGAGGACGGCGGGTTCCTCGACCGCATCCTGAAGGTGAGGGCCGAGTTGCCGCTGCTCGAGCGCATCTACGTCGTCGAACCGCCGGAAGGTCCGCTCCCCGAGGGCGTGTTCCCTGCGAGCGAACTGCTGGAACAGGGTTCGGCCGACCTCGCCGCGTTGGCGGCGGCGACCGACCCCGACGACATCGCCACGTTGATCTACACCTCGGGTACGACCGGTCCGCCCAAGGGTGTGATGATCAGCCAGTACAACGTCGTGTACACGATCGAGATCCTCAAACGCTCGATCGAGTTCGACAGCTTCCTCGGGATGCGCGTGGTGTCGTACCTGCCGATGGCGCACATCGCCGAGCGTGCCGTGAGCCACTACCAGAGCATGATCCTCGGCTACAGCGTCTACTGCTGCCCGGACCCGAACCAGCTCACGACCTACCTGAAGGAGGTGCACCCGCAGCTGGCGTTCGGTGTACCGCGTGTGTGGGAGAAGATCTACAACGGTGTCAACGCCGCCCTCGCCGCCGACCCCGAGCGCAAGGCCCAGTTCGACGACGGCGTCAACGCAGCGATCGAGATCCGACGTTCGAACCTCGACGGCGACTTCACCGACGAGCAGCAGGCGACGCTCGACTTCCTCGACAGCGTTGCGTTCGCGAACGTCCGGGCCCTCGTGGGCCTCGACGCGATCGAACTCGCGATCACCGGCGCTGCACCGATCCCGGCACCGGTCCTCGAGTGGTTCAACGCGATCGGTGTACCGCTCGTCGAGATCTACGGCATGTCGGAGACGACCGGGCCGATGACGTTCTCACCCGACCGTCCGAAGATCGGCACCGTCGGTCGAGGCTGTCACGGGATGGAGGTGAAGATCGCCGAGGACGGTGAGGTCGTCTGCCGCGGCGGCAACGTGTTCCAGGGGTACTTCAAGCAGCCCGACAAGACCGCCGAGACGATCGTCGACGGCTGGTTGCACTCCGGCGACATCGGGGAGATCGACGACGAGGGCTACATCAGCATCGTCGACCGCAAGAAGGAGCTGATCATCACCTCGGGCGGCAAGAACATCAGCCCCGCGAACCTGGAGGCCGCGCTCAAGACGATCCCGCTGATCGGCCAGGCGGCCGCGATCGGCGACGGACGCAAGTTCGTGTCCGCAGTCCTCGTGCTCGATCCCGAAGCGGCGACGGTGTGGGCCAAGGCCAACGGGCTCGAGAGCCGCTCACTGGCAGAGCTCGCCGCCGACCCCGACGTGGTCGCCGAGGTCCAGGCGGGTATCGACGAGATCAACGAGCAGTTCGCCCAGGTCGAGCAGATCAAGAAGTTCACCCTCGTCGGCGAGGAGTGGATGCCCGACAGCGACATGCTCACCCCGACCTCCAAGCTCAAGCGTCGCGGTGTCAACGCCCGCTACGCGGACGAGATCGAGGCGATGTACGCCGGCCTCGACTGACGCCACGAGACGTTACATCTGGGGTCAGACCCCCGATGTAACGTCCGGTGGGTCGGGGTCGAGGCCGATCAGGAGGTCGAGGATCCGTCGGATGTCGTCGATGTCCGCATCGTCGAGATGAATCGCGAACTGCGCCTGGATGGCTCGGCGGTAGCTCACGTTCATCTCCCGCCACAGGCGCCGGCCGGTCCGTGTGAGTTCGATCTCGACGGCGCGGTGATCCGCGCCGGGCACGTGGCGGTGCCGGGCGATCCAGCCCTCCTCCTGCAGCCGATCGAGACGTCGGCTGAGGCTCGACGGTGGGAGGCGGAGATCCGCGGCGACGTCGAGAGGCCGTGCTCGTCCACCCAACCGCTGGAGTGATGCGAGCACGTCGAACCATCCGAGCTGGATGTCCCAGTCCGCTCGCAGCTCCTCGTCGAGCCCCCGTTCGATCTGGCCGACCACCGCTTGGAGCCCCCGCCAGGCAGCGATGCGCGACGCATCGAGGCGAGCCACCGCTCAGCTCGTCGCGCGGATCGCGGCCCCGAATGCCTGCACCGCTTCGTCGATCTCCTTCGAGGTGACCACGAGCGGCGGCATCCATCGGATCGTGCGGTTGCGGGTCCCCGCCGTCATCAGGATCACGTGACGCTCGTTCAAGCAGTACTCGACGACGTCGCGGGCCCGTTCCTCGGAGTCGAATTCGGTGGCAACCATCAGACCGCGTCCGCGGACGTAGCGCAGCGACTGGTCGAGCTGCTGCATCTCGCGGAGCGCATCGATCAGTTGATTGCCGCGTGCCTGCACGTTGTCCAGGAACCCTGGTTCGGTGAGGACGTCGATCGTGGCGAGCGCGGCCGCGCAGCCGATCGGGTTGCCGTTGGACGATCCACCCTGACTCCCGACCCGCCAGGACTCGTCGATCGACTGCCGCATGCCGAGCGCCGCGAACGGGAAGCCCGACGCGATGCCCTTGGCCATGATCAACATGTCGGGTTCGACGGCGTGGGCTTCGATGGCGAACATCTTGCCGGTGCGCCCGAAGCCGCTCTGCACCTCGTCGGCCACGAAGAGGATTCCGTGTTCACGGCACCGTTCCGCCAGCCCCTGGATGAATCCGGCCGGCGTCGGGATGTACCCCCGCTCGCTGATCACCGGCTCGACCACGATCGCCGCGACTTCCGTGGGCACCACCTGCGTCTGGAAGAGCCGGTCGAGTCCCCGGAGGGCGCCGGTGATCTCCGCCTCCTGATCGGACGCATGCGGGTCGGGGAACGGCGCGACGAACACCCCCGGTGGAAACGGTCCGTAGCCGGCCCGGTCGATCGACCGCGATGTCGACATCGCCATCGTGAGATTGGTGCGGCCGTGGAACGCGCCGTCGAGCACGATGACCGAGTGACGACCGGTTGCATGCTTGGCCACCTT
>Ga0272441_10011520_pt1 | contig 13106 bp, 8 predicted proteins | sample SSMProp6N_FD_193582 | JGI IMG/M metagenome (GOLD analysis project Ga0272441, IMG submission 193582) | Marine sediment archaeal communities from Little Sippewissett salt marsh, Falmouth, MA, United States - SSM-Prop-6N | ecosystem: Environmental > Aquatic > Marine > Wetlands > Sediment ... | reverse complement strand
CCGGACGCTGATCTGGGTAATGGTACCGGTTATGGGGGCACGCACGTGTACCGACTGCCGCGCGGCGTCCCAATTGGCCCGGGCCACATCGTATCGGGTTCTGACGGTATCCAATTCCTGGAGGGAAACTCCGCCGGCATTGTATAAGTTTTTTATTCTTTTCAGGGTGGTCCGTGACAACTCGAAAGCCACCCGGGCCTGGTTGTACTGGGTGGCCGGACTGTCCGCTGGGAATGACACCACCACCGCGTCCTTTTTGACCACGTCCCCGACCCTGTAATGAATCCTGTGAATGGTCCCCCCGATGGGGGCGCCGGCATTGGATTCCTCCACTCCGCCCAAGGTGGCGATAAACGTATACTCCGAAGAAAAAGGCTGATTTTCAACCCGCGTAACCCTCACGGGCAGGCCCTTTTCCCGATACACCTGAACCATACTTTTCCCCTTGTCTTCTTCCCGGGAGCACCCGGCCAACAAGGCCAAGCCAATGATACATACTGCCGCGATTGCCGGCTTTTTCCTGCTGAAAATTCTCATTGATATTTTCTCCAAAATTAACCTTCTTTTTATACATTTTTGTATGTATGTAAAATGGCCAAAAAAAAATTCATGCCCTGACTCCACGTACAAACAGCAGGGTAACCGAGTCCAAAGTATCCCGGATGCGGGAGATTTCCCGGCCTTCCACCATCATTTCGGCCAATCCGACCATCAGCGCCATCAAAGTGACAAGAACGGCATCGGGTTTGATTTTGATAATCTCGCCCATTTCCTGTCCCCGCCGGACGACATCAAGCACTTTCTTCTTCAGCCCAACCAGCTCATCCCCCATCAGGGACTCCAGTTGGGGGAATCCTCCCATAACCCTTTTTTTAAAGAAAATCAGTTTCTGGTTGGCCAACAGGTCCTCCTGGTTGAGCAGGGCGGCGGGAACCTCCGAAACGATGGCTTTCAAGGTGTTCATAGGATTCAGCCCGCGGTCCAGGATTCCTTCCACCACCTGGATAAAGGGATTGATTCGGGAGCGAACGAGCTCCAGGAAGAGTTCTTCCTTGTTCTTGAAATGCCAATAGATGGCGCCCCGGGTTACTCCCGCGGCAGCGGCGATCTCCGAAAGCCGCGTGGCGGCGAAACCTTTCTCCCCGAATACTTCCAGGGCAGAATGCAATAATTCTTGCCGGGTTTCCTCGGCATCTTCCTTGGTGCGCCTCATCTTGATTCCGCCAAGCATACATTCATGTATGTATTTTACACAGCTTTCACCCCATGTCAACCTCCTAGCGGAATTATTTTCTTTTCCCCGCTGGAAGACGCCATTTCTCCCCGTTGTGTTATATGGTATAACCAAGCGGGAGAATGGATGGATCTTCTATCGCGGTTCCTGCTGCTCTTTTCGGTCCTGGCTTTCCTGTCGACGCCCATAGCCTCTCTTGCGGCTGAAGTGATCCCGAATCGTGGATTCAAGGTCCTCCGCACCCTTCCCCATGACCCCGCGGCCTTCACCCAGGGGCTGGTATTTCACGACGGCCACCTGTACGAAAGCATTGGTCAATACGAAAAATCGGAATTGCGTAAAACAGACTGGGAGACGGGCAAAGTTATCCAATCCTACTCGCTGGCAGCCAATCTGTTCGGAGAGGGCATCGCTCTCCAAGGCAATCGGATCCACCAATTGACCTGGCTCTCCCGCTATTGCCTGATCTTTGACCGGGATACCCTGAAACCAAGCCGATTCATACCCATCACCCACTCCTCCCAGGGCTGGGGCCTTACCTGGGACGGCCGTTCCCTCATCGCCTCCGACGGCAGCGACAAATTGTACTTCCTCGATCCCGAGGACCTTTCTTTGCACCGATCTCTGAAAGTCACCGTCGCCGGACGGCCACTATCCTTTCTGAACGAACTTGAAATGTTTGAGGGCCGCATCCTGGCCAACATCTGGCAGGACACCCGCATCGCCGAAATATCTCCCCTGTCCGGTCGGGTTACCGCCTGGATTGAATGCGCCCGCCTGGTACCGGAACACCTGCGCGGCCACCACGAACTGGTGCTCAACGGCATCGCCCGGGGACCGAAAAAAAACCAGCTGTTCCTCACGGGCAAACAATGGCCCGTCCTTTACCTGGTTGAGCTCCAACCCCGCCCCTGACCCTGGGGACGGACTACAACAGTATAACTTCAGCTTGATTTCAGGCTTGTGATTTACCTACCTTTAACCCGGCTTACCCACCGTTTAAACAACATTGGCAATGATTTATACTGCAAGTCTGAATACAAATCCATTTCAGATATCTGCTTGAAACTCAATCCAGCATGCATTCTCAACAATACAAGAAGTTCAGCACGCATCTTCTTCCCCTCTAGAGTATGCGTGTTTAGTTGGTTAATCTGAATCCCCCTTGAATTTTCAAACTCTTGAACCACCTGTTCCCTTGGTAAAAGACAAAAATCGTCACGCCTGCGATGTTGAACAGGATCGGGTGTTGACCGGCGATCAAATTTGTCAACGGCAATCTTCACAAAATCCTCATCCCCCATAATGTATCCCAATGGAGTTTTCCGGGTTTCCAGGCCGCTATCGGTGAAGCGTTCCGCCGCTTTTAGCAGCCCGTCAAGATCTCCAAACATATTCAAAACGAAAGAGCTATCCAGCCATCCTTCCGTTTCCGGTTTCCCATACAGTGATGCGGAAGACCATGGGTAATGTTCGCATCGTTTTACCAGGCCGGCCCGTACCGGATTGGTAAGGGTGTACAGGATTGCCGTCTCAAAGTATTCCCCTTCCTGGATCAGGGTGGAATGGAACCTCCCCTGAAAGACATAACCGCTGCCGTTGCGCTTCCATTGGAACCAGGCGGCGTATTGGGAGTTCAAGCTGCGGAAGAATTCCGACAACCTGCCCGAAGTGTTCTGCAAAATAAAATGATAATGATTGTCCATTATACAAAAGGCCAGCAACCGGATTTTGTGACGCCTGACTTTTTCTTGCAGCAGCCGGATAACATGATTCTTTTCCGCAGGCTTTGGAAAAATGTCCAAACCGCCTATTCCCCGGGCTGTGCAATGGTGAAAGGCCCCTATATAGGTTAATCTCGGGCTTCTCAACGCTTCACCTCCCCATTTTTGGAACCTGCCTTATTTCTGAATCCAAGTCATAGAGTTATAGAGTTGTAATCCGTCCCCAATGGGAGGGGGAGCATGTTTGGTGCCGGAATCAGAGTTGCCAGAGGTAACTGACTTTGAAAAAGAAACTGCTGCGGATATATCGCATGGCCAGGGGGTCTCCGGGCGGATGATAGGATTGGGGATCCAGGGGTTCGTAGAGGCCGCCATACCCCAAGTGAACCACCGTACCGGGAATCAACGTAAAGGAAGCCAGGAAGTCGGTGAGCAATTCCCGCTGGTAATCGTTGTAACGCAGGATGCCCCGTAAAAAGAAGTGACGGGTGAATTGATAGGTGGCGCGCCCGTTCCAGATGTTGACGCGATATTCGCTGTCGCCGATGGGTGTGTTCAGGTGGTAGCGGGTCCAGTCCAGAGTAGCCAGAAAATGGGACGTGGGCTGCAGGTTGACGCCGAAACCAAGCAGTCCTCCTTTTCCCACGAAGGGTTCTCCGGGGCCATAGTAAATCTGATCTCCGCCCCTCCAGCTGGCACGCAGGGAAAACCGTCGAGACAGCTGCACGGTTCCGGATACACGCCAGAATTGCTGGGGGAATGTTGCGCCCAGCCAGCTTTCCCTGAGGTCCACATACTCCAGGTGCAGGTAGTCGGACTGGCGGAAATAAGCGGTCATTCCCAATTCCAGGTTGCGATCGTTCAAGCCCGATTCCAGATCATGCAGACCCTCGGCTTTCAAGTAGGGCTGAACGCTTTGCAGCCACTTGATTTTCTCACTGAAATTCAGAATGGGACCCAGGAAATACTGCCATCGGCTGACTTGTCCCCTTTGCAGAAAGGCCGAATCCATGCGGAAGTTCCGGTCGTACAATTCAAAAGTCGCCCAGGATTCCAGTCCGGGGTTCATGTATTGCAACACGGCGTTGACGGCATTCCCAAACCTGATCTCCCCACCCCGGGCCGCACGGGTCCGGCTGCCCATCCATGAGGCGCTGAGGCGCAGGTTCCCGAAAAACCGGTACTGCAGATCCGTTCCCAGCACATGGTTGTCGGCTCCGTCCCGCGCATGTCCGCTGTACAATAATCCCAGGGAATTGTCGCTGCCCATGGAGGTTCTGACCCGGAACAATCCCCAGAAAGCATCGCCCGCCAGAAGCCCTTCGGGATCCGGCGCCTCGTCTCCCGCCGCCAGGGCGACGAAACTCACCGGTCCGGCGCTTCCGGTCAATTTGGCGGCCAGGAACGGATCCACCAGATTGCGGGTATGCACCGCCGAGTACATCAGCCCCGAGGGCACCACGCCGAAATCGAACACTTCGGTTCCCTCCATGAAGAAAGGCCTTTTTTCTTCAAAGAAAAGGGGATAGCGCTGATTCACGGTCACCTGGAAGGCATCGCTTTCCACCTGGCTGAAATCGGGATTTACGGTCACTTCAACGGTTGACGATGTGGTCAGCCCGTACTTGGCGGAAACTCCCAGGTTACGCCTCCTGTCCGCCGCGCTCCAATCACCTCCGGATTCCCGCTGGCGGGTCCTGCCGGCGGTAAAACTCGGCAAAACATCCAGTTTCCTCTTTTGGCGCAAATCCCGGAACTCCACTTCCACCATGGCGTTGAACTGGGTCTTGCCCGCGGGGATCTCCGGCCATGAGCCCATGCGTCCCAGGCGATTGACGTAGCGCATGAAACTCATGCCCATGACCACCCGCTTGCCGCCGCGGAAACGCAGGTTGCGCAGGGGAATGGCGAATTCCATGTCATACCCCTTATCGGTGATGCGGCCGGCGCTGCGCCAGACGAAATCCACCGCCGTATTCAACCGGAAGCTGTTCACCGCGGACGTAACGCCGTCGGTCTGGATTCCCGACGGATTGGAGTAAAATTCGGCACTGCCCTGGCGCTGATTCAGGGTGTCGATCACCACGCCGATCCAGTCGTCGCCGCCGCTGGCATCCCGGCGACAAATAGAGGTCTTGATCCGATCCGGCCGGGAGTCGAGGCAACGGAAAGCGAAATAGAGATTGTCCCGGTCATAGGCGACCCAGACCCGGGTTTCCTCTCCCAAGGACATACCGTAAGCCGGGCTGAAGGTGATGAATTCCCTTCGTACAGCGGGGGAACTCCATACCGCCTCATCCAGGACGCCATCCACCTGAATCGATTCCTTAACCGATACCGCGGACACTCTCAGAACCTCTCCGCTCCCGGACTCCGGCGGAGACGACCATAACATGCTCCCGCACAACATCAAGGCGGTTACGACCAACCTGGGGATCAATCTCACTCTTTATCTCCTCGGTATTTTCCAGCCGAAAGATAATACGGATGAACGAAAAAAAAGGTCTGGAAGAATCCGCCCGCCCCCGCCGTCGGGGAACAATCCTATGGACTTATCCGATTAATCCCCTGCCTACTCCCCCATGACCAGGGCTTCCACCCGGCTGAAAAATCCGTGCACCCGCTCCATGCACAGATCGGCCACGGTGCCGTCGGGAGCGATCAACACATAATGGGGAATGGCCGAAGCATTGAAACGGGTATGAGCCTGTTCATCATGGGCCACGAAGACCGGCATTTCCACCTGTTTTTTCTTTAGGTAGGTTTTCAACCGCTCGAGTTCATCGTCCGCGCTGATCCCGCGTACCGCCGGAGTTTCCTCGTCGGCATAGAATCCGTAAATCCGTGAAACCATCAGGGTTTCCAGGCGGTCACCCAATTTCCGCCCCAGCTGCTTGAATCCGTCCAGGCTGTTGCGGCAATCGGGGCACCAGGACGCGAAGAAATCCACCAGCACATAACGCCCCCGCAATGCCTTGATACCTATGGGAGTATCCTGATTCAACCAGGTACCGGGAGTATCCAGTTCCGGCGCCTCGGTGCCGAGAAAAGCAAGGAATCCCCGTTTCTTGTCGATCTGCGCCTTGATGCGGGGTCGGTCTCCGTACTCCCGGGCCATGCGGTCGAGGAATACGCCACGCTCGCGATTCCCCAATCCCCCATCCACGAAGCGTATGTGCAGCCCGGTGTACAACAGATCATCCGCCTCGACAGGCAGAGGATAGGCAAGCCCCCGATCGATCAATTCCAGGGCGACGTCAAGATCCGCGTCGCGCATGGAGTTCCCAATTTCCAGCAAGACAGACGCACTGGATTTCATGTCTCCGCCCAAAGCGGAATCCAGGTCCGCATAGTGCTTCTTCAGGGATTCCACGTCCCCCCTTCGGGCGGATACGCGCATCAGGCTCTTCAACGCGCGGATACGCAGCGCCTTATCCTCCAGGGAAGCCAGGGGAATGAGGATGTTTTCAGATTCGGGGAGGCGCTCCAATTCCATCAGGATCTCAGCATATATCACCCGGCTGTCATTGCTCAGCCGGGAGGGGTCGAGCCCGTCCACCAGTTTTTTTAGCTCTTCATGATAACGTTCCCGCAACTCGCGTCTTTGCGCTCGGTCCGCATTTTTAATCAGCGGGGTAAACTCGGATTGGATATGGCCCCATTCGTTTTGCAGCCGCGCGTCGGGATCACCGGAACAGGCTGAAAGCCCCACAAGAATCATTAACGACAGGAAGCATACACTTATTCTCTTCATATCTCACTCCTCTTCTCCTTCTCCGGGTCCGCCCCGGAAGATGGTTGCCTTTTGTTTCGATTCACTAGATCGGCTCCGCACCTTTCTGAAGGGCCGCCATACGCATGCGTTTCAACTGGTTGCGGTAGTATGCGATGTTTTCGTCCGCCAGGGCCAGGGCTTCCCGGGCCACTTTCACCGCTTCTTCCAATCTGCCGTTGGCCAGCAGGGTCTCCGCCAGAGTGTCCAGGATGTAGTGTGTTCGTCGCAGAGAAGCCGCGTCCCGTGCCAGTTTCAGGGCCAGCCGGGGATTGCGCAGTTCCTCTTCCGGACAGGTCACCAATACCCAGGCAAAATTGTTCAGGGTTTCCGGATGTCGGTACCGCAGGTTTAGTGAATTCCGGAAAGCGACTACAGCCGACCGCCATTGCCTGCGCTCCACCTCCAGATTGCCCAGCAATGACCACAAGGCGGGATTGCGGGGATTATCCTCTAATCGTTGCGCCACCTCCCGGGCCAGGCGTTCGGCGGAGATACCGCTCCCCGACATGGCTCCGGGGCGGAAGGCCAAGCCGGCGAACAACAGCAATCCGATAATGAACACCACCAGAGCCCGGCGTACCCGCCGGTCATGCGCAACCACCAGGCCGGGATCCCGGCTGCAGCGTCGCAACCAGTCCATGCGCTGGACAAGGGAAAAGTGATGCCAATTCCCTTGTTCCCGGCCGGCACCGGTTCGTTCCCGGAGTTTTTCAAACGCGGATATCAGCCCCTCCGCGGGTACCCCCGCGCGGAAACAGAAATGATCGGCCTGGCGTTCAAAATTCCTCATGAACCAGCCGAATACGTATCGAAAGTACAACACGAAAAGCATTAGAGACAGAAAGGCCGCCGCCCAGCCGGGGAAAGCCGTATTCAGTTGACCGTTATCCCGGATCAACAAGGACAATCCCAAACCGGTTCCGATCAGCCAGGTCACCACACGATCCACCAGACCCAGGCTGACAACGATGAATCCGGCGAAAAACATCACGTACAGCCACATGTGCCTGCGCCGGACATGGCCCACTTCATGGCATGTCACAGCCAAGAGTTCATCGTCATCCAACAGGCGCGCCAGGCCGGGGGTGATCAAGAGGTAACGCAACCGGGGCAGCAGGCCCACGACACCCGCGGTCAACAGCCCCCGGTGCATGGCGTTCCAGGAAAGGATACCGCGGAATCGTACTCCCAGACCGCGGGAAAACTGATCCAGACGACGCTCCATGTCGCGGTCTTCCATGGGTTCACAATTCCACAGGCGGGTCATGAGCAGGGGCACGAATACCGTCAGCAGGGCGATAAACACGCCGTAATACACAACCTGGGCCAGGTTGGATTCCAGGGAGGCCCGCGGCAGGGGGAGCAGTCCCCAGATATCAACCGCCAGGGAAAGGGCCAGCCAGGGCACCACAATGACCAGGTTGAAGCGGATCTGTTCCCTTACATGGGCCATGGCGGAGGGAGCGGAACTCATCATTCCGCTGAAAGCCCGCCACGACCAGAACCATACGGAAATCAGGAAAAGAATGAACAATCCCAGCCCCAGGGCATGACTGACCAGCATCGATGAACCCAGTAAAGGGAGCTGGCGGATCAAGGATTTCACCGGCAGGCCGGAAAGCGCGATCACATAAACTCCCGCGGCCGCAACCGAATGCAGTGTCACCGCCTGCTGATGAGCCCGTCTCACCTCACCCAGGTCCAGTCCCCCCCGCCGGAACCTTTCGTGCAGCCGGGTGAACCGCAACCGGTTCCATTCCCGGAAAACCGCCATCATCAACAATGTGATGACCAGGGCCCAGGTTCCATCAACCGGTGAAACCCGGCCTTCCGGGGCGGCGGCGAACACCGTGGCGGCAACGATAAACAAAAAGAAATGGGTATAGATCATGGCGGACTCTTCACGGCTGATCATTGTAGCAGAATCCCCGCGGGGTGTCATGAAGCGCGGGTTTCTCTTTACTCCCGAAGCACAATGCGCTAAAATGGTATTTCCGGCTTTTCACTATTTCTCCCGAGGAAAAGACAAATGACAACCGCAAAAGTCTACAACAGCGTCATCGAGACCGTAGGGATGACTCCCATGGTCCGCTTGAATCACGTCACCAAGGGCCTGGACCACGAAGTCTACGCCAAGCTGGAATTCCTGAATCCCATGGGCAGCGTCAAGGATCGCATCGCCCGCTGGATGGTGGAAAAAGCCGAGAAAGACGGAAGACTGCAGCCGGGGCAATTGATTATCGAAAACTCATCCGGAAACACCGCCCTGGGACTGGCCATGATGGCCATTCAAAAAGGGTACCGGCTCAAGGTGGTGGTGCGCGACCGGATCAGCCGCGAAAAAATCAACCAGCTGGAGGCGCTGGGGGTTGACGTTCACCTGGTGGACTCCACACTTCCCCCGGAATCGCCGGACAGCTACAACAACATCACCCCCCGCCTGGCCGCCGCCACCCCGGGATGTTTTTTTCCGGACCAGCACAACAACCGGGAGAACAACGAGGCCCACTACCATACCACCGGACCGGAAATCTGGGAACAGATGGAGGGTCGCATCGACCTGTTCGTGGCCGGGATCGGTACCGGCGGCACCATTGGCGGCGTCGCCCGTTTCCTGAAGGAAAAGGATCCCTCTATCCGCATAGTGGCGGTCGATCCCGAAGGCTCCGTTTTTTACGACTGGTTCCATCACCGCCGCATGGTGACGCCGGGTCCCTACCTGATCGAGGGGCTTGGAGATGAATTTCTGATCGGTTGCGCCGACTTTTCCAACATCGACGACGTGATCCGGGTCAATGACCGGGATGCGTTCCTGGCTACCCGGGAGCTGGTCAAGAGTGAAGCCATGATGGCCGGTGGTTCCAGCGGAGCCGCCCTGTGGGCCATCCGCCGCTTGGCACCCGCCCTGGACCTGGGCCGGCCCGCCCGTATTGCGACCATATTCGCCGACGGCAGCTCACGCTACCTGAGCACCATCTTCAACGATGATTGGATGCGAAAGCAGGGTCTGCTGTAGAAACGCCGTTCAAGCTTTTTCCATCCAGGCCAGCAACATTTCGGTGGATTCGTCAAGTCGGTCCTCACCGCCTTCCATGCGTTTCAACACGGCGACGGCGAGCCCCTTCCCCAGTTCCACCCCCCATTGATCAAAAGAATAAATATCCCACAAGACTCCCTGGACAAAAACCTTGTGTTCGTAAAGGGCCACCAGCCGGCCCAAATTGAAAGGAGACAGTCTCTTCATCATCAGGATAGAGGAGGGGCGGTTGCCCGGGAACAGGCGCCAGGGCAGTTGGTCTCCGGATACGCCCCCTTTCCGGGCTTCAGCGGCGGTGCGACCGAAAGCCAGCGCCGATGCCTGCGCCAGCATATTGGCCATCAGGCGGCGGTGATGCTCCGGGGACCGGCCTGGCCGGGGGGACGCGAAGCCGATGAAATCACAGGGCGTGGGGAACATCCCCTGGTGCAGGTGTTGGAAGAAAGCATGCTGGGCATTGGTGCCCACGTCACCCCAGATTATCGGAGCCGAATCCCTTTTCAGGGGTTCGCCGTGGCGGTCCACCGCCTTACCGTTGGACTCCATTTCCAATTGCTGCAGGTAAAGGGGAAACCAGCGCAGGGGTTCGCTGTAGGGGATCACCGCGTGGGCCCTGGCACCCAGGATATTGCCGTTCCATATGCTCAGCAGGGCCATCAACACCGGGATGTTTTCCCCTAACGGGGTGTTCTCGAAATGGATGTCCATGGCGTGCATCCCCGCCAGCATCTCGGCGAACCCGTCGGCCCCCAGAGTGACCATAACCGGAAATCCCACGGCCGAGGGCAGGGAAAACCTGCCGCCCACCCAGTCCCAGAAAGGCAGAATCCGCTCTCGCCGGACCCCCCATTCCTTTGCTTTCCGGGGAGAGGCCGTGACCGCCATCAGATGGGGTCCCACATCTTCCGCTCCCACCCTTTCCCGCAACCAGGAGCGCACGGTCTCCGCATTGGTGAGGGTTTCCTGAGTCGAGAAACTTTTGGACACCACACAGACCAGGGTGGCGTCCGGGTCCAGGCGTTCCAATATGGGCGCCAACTCCTCGCTGTCGAGGTTGGCCGCGAAATCCACGCTCACCCCCGGGGCGGCGGGCGCCAGGGCGTGTACCGCCATGCGCGGCCCCAGGTCGGATCCACCGATGCCGATATGCAACAGGTGCCGCAATGGTTTGCCCCGGACACCCCGCAGGCGACCTCTCCGCAGTTCCGCGGATAAATCCGACATCTTCCGTTGAATCCCGTCGACCTCGGGATCACGTCTGCCCGCGGGCAGACGCAGGGCGGTATGCAGCACCGCCCGGTTTTCAGTTTCATTTACGGGCTCGCCCGCCAACATACGCTCCCGCTCCGTTTCCACGCCGCAGGCTTCCGCCAGCCCGACCAGCAGATGCAGGGTTTCCCGGTTCACCAGCTGCCGGGAAAAATCATAGAGTAATCCCTCGGCATCCACGATGAAATCCCGACTGCGCGCCGGATCCGCGGCGAACAACCCCCGCAGATCCATTCCCTTCAGGGAGCGCCGGTGCTCTTCAAGGGCCGTCCACGCCGAGCCGCGGTCCCCGATACTCTTACTCATTCTCCTCCGGAGCCCGGGTCATGAGTTCATTGATACATCGCGAAAGCTGACTCAATTGGAAGGGTTTGGGCATGAAGTGCTGAATACGGCGGTTGAAATACTTGCTTTCCAGGTATTCCCGGGCGTAACCACTGGCAAACAGAACCCTGACCTGCGGATTCATGCGCTTCAGCTCTTCGTATACCTGGTCACCGGACATACCGGGCATTTCAATGTCCAGGATCACCAGGCTGATCTGATCCCGGTTTTCCCTGTACATGCGGATCCCCTCTTCTCCATCCGCCGCGGTCAGGCATTTTATCCCCAGGGAAAGCAGCATGTCGGTACCGATTTCCCGTACCACTTCCTCGTCATCGATCAGCAATGCCCAACCGCTGACCATGGGCCGGACGTCTTCCGGAACCTGTTCGCCTTTTTCCTCTTGATGATGCGAAGCCGCCGGCAGGAAAACCGAAAACACCGCGCCTTCATTGGGCTTGGATTCCACCTGGATATCGCCGCCGAAATCCTTAACGATCTCCCGCACCGTGGCCAGTCCGATACCGGTACCGGCCACCCGGGATTTGGTTGTAAAGAAAGGTTCGAAGACCCTTTCCAGATGCTCCGGCTGAATGCCCCGGCCGTTATCACTCACCCGGATCAATACGTATTCGCCATCATCGATTTTCTCCTGACGCTGGACGACCACCCTGCTGGTGGAGATCTCGATACGCGGTCCCCGACGGCCCTTCAGGGCATCCCGCGCGTTGACCAGAAGGTTGATGAATACCTGGGAGATCCGAGTCCGGTCCGCGAATATATGCAATTCCACCTTGGATAAACGGCGGACGATTTCGATATTCCGCAGGTGGGGGGAGAGGAACTCCAGGGACTCCTCCACAATCTCACTGAGAGGGATCACCTCCCGCTTGGCCAGTTTCTTGCGGGAGTACTCAAGGATCTGCTGAATCATCATGGATGCCCGGTCACTGGAGTTCAGGATGGATTTGACATAGCGTTTCAAGGCCGAATCTTCCGGAACCTTCTTGTCCAGAAGGGAAGCGTACCCCATTATGCCACTGAGAACGTTGTTGAAATCATGAATGATTCCACTGGTCAGCAACCCCAGCGACTCCATTTTCTGGGCCTGCATCAGGGAGTTTTCCAACTGCTTCAACTCGGTTACGTCCTGAATATTGATAACAACGCTGCGGCCTTCACTATGGACCGGGTAGATATTCAGGTGAACGATGAGGTTGTGATCGCCCTCCAGGAGCAGCATCTCGTCGTTGAGAAACACCGATTTGTTGAGAATACGTACTTCATTGATGATGTCGCGGTAATTGGAGAAGGCCGGGCAGGCGGAGAAAACCGTCATTCCGAGGGCTTCCTCGGCGGGGAGACCGAACATGGTTTCCGCGCTGCTGTTCCATACGGAAATCCGGTTGTCCTCACCCATGGAGATTATGGCGTAGGGACTGGCATCGATCAGCTTCTGCATGAACACCTGGAGGTTCTGAATCTTCTGCGTGAGGTCCCGCCATTCGGTGATATCGCGCACCAGAATCAGACCGCCGATGAGTCCGGAATGTGTTCTCAGAGGCTCGATGACGAGATCCACGAAGTTCTCTTCCTCCAGGAAGGGATTGACCACGTTGATCTGCTTGTCGTCCCGTCCATCGCGGATGGTATTGCGCAGGTATTCATCAAAGCCGCTTTCCAGAGCCCGCTTGGACAGGAGATCGGCGAGTTCCCGGTTCGCCGAAAGCCGGCTTTTGAGCA
>Ga0272441_10011519_pt1 | contig 13106 bp, 13 predicted proteins | sample SSMProp6N_FD_193582 | JGI IMG/M metagenome (GOLD analysis project Ga0272441, IMG submission 193582) | Marine sediment archaeal communities from Little Sippewissett salt marsh, Falmouth, MA, United States - SSM-Prop-6N | ecosystem: Environmental > Aquatic > Marine > Wetlands > Sediment ... | reverse complement strand
CCGTGAACGCCATTAATTGGACTACCGGAATCAACGGTTTGACCGAAGACGTTGTTTCCTATCTTGTTCAGACCTGCGGCATTTGTGAAACTTGCAAGGATGACCTGAGCAAGAACTCTTGTCTCACCGTTGGAAAAATAACCGGTGATGATACCACTGGAATCGATGGTGATGCTTTCCAAGGTTCCGCTACCCTTTCCGTTCTGGGAATAGAAGTTTATGGACGATGACTCTGATACTAATTGGGTCAAACCATCCAATCCAGTTCCGCCATCAGCGGTTCCAGTTCCGAAATCCAAATCCAGATCGGCAATTTGAGATGCACCGATAAAAGTAAAAGCAGTTGTTGTTCCTTCCGTATGGGTATTCATTGAGCCATCTTCGTTAAATGTAAGAGTTCCATCCTCAATGAGACCTGTTGCAGGTGTTCCACCTTCGAGCTCATCTGGATCAACAAAAACCGAATAATTCCAGGCATTTTCTCCTGATTTCTGAAAGCAAATTTGTAGTGTATGTTCACCGCCTCGTGAGTCAAAAATTCTGACAGTCTGCTTGAAGTTATAAGTAGTAGAATCATCTGAATCCATTGTTGCAGAAATTATCTCGTCATCAGCTTTCAAATTACCGCTCATGGTAACACTTGTAGTCTGTGATGCTGAAATGATCTTCCCTGACTGCAAATCGATTGGAAGGATCTCGGATATGTCTATTTGACCATCTGGACCGGCCTGATAACCCTGTACCAGAAGACCAGTTGGTGTTGAAAGGTATCCATCTTCATTGATACCGAAATTTCCAGCCCTGGTAAATAGGTATTCGTCTGATTCGGTGGATTCTTTCAGCATGAAAAATCCGTTACCCTGGATAGCAATATCTGTCGGATTGGATGTAGATTGTATTGCACCCTGGACTAGGGATGTCGTTACATCCGCAATTCCAACACCGAGTCCGACCTGATAAGCTCTTTCTGTTCCAGAAACTGTTCTGGAGAAGAGATCCTGGAAATTTGTCATTCCTGACTTGAAACCGATGGTATTTATATTGGCAATATTGTTACCTATAACATTCATTGCCTGTGAGTATGTGGATAAACCGGATAGACCGGAATAGAAAGAACTGAATATTGTCATTACTGTCCTCCTTTGATCGCCTCTGTCATTCGGCGATCACGGGCTCCTTCCATAGGAAGACCAGCCCTTTAAAGGTTATTTTTTATCACTATCGATTATGATAGCGCTGTCAATTTTTGTAAAAAGATTATCCTTCAAATGATCCCTGTCAATTGCAGTCACCACGGTTTTGTTTTTTATGCTGACAATAAGAGCCAGGTCATCCATAAGCAACAGTGAATCCTTTGATCCTTTTGCTTCAGCTTTTTTTACTGCATCGTTGATGTTCATCAGGTCGTTCTGGGAAAGATTGATCTTTCTTTTCTCCAAACTTGTTACAGCGTGTGCTGAAAGCTTGACAGGAGCAATTTCCCGGGTTTTTTCCTTTAGAATATCTGAAAAGGACTTTTGTCCCGTTTTTGCAGGATGAATTTTTTGAGCTGGTTTTTTGCTGTCAACTGGTTTAACAGGCGACATATTCTTCGGAAGAATTACAGGATTATTCACCATCATGCATCACCATCTTCACTCTGGGAGCTTCCATAATCCGAAAGGATCTCCAGAATTGAAGAGAGAGGATATTCTTTTCCACCGACCATAAGGTAAGTGATGTTATCCCTGAAGGAAACACCGGTTATCCTTCCCCTAATGTAAGTTGTGAGCTGGATTTCTTCACCATCTTCATCAGCAACTTTTACTTTGAAAGAATATTCTCCGTCGGGCAGATTATTCCCTTCGCCGTCAGTTCCGTCCCAATGAAATTCATGCTCACCCGATGTTTGCATACCCAATTCCTGAGTTCCTACTTTTTCACCGTTTTCGTCAAAAATTTCGATTGTGACATTGCCTTCATCGTCCATATTGTACATCAACGATGAGTCAGTAACTCCATTTTCAAGGGATATTGTATCGCCTTCAACTTTAATGGATTTTCCTATCAGTGAAACTGCCTGAACATTGTTGAGAGAGGCTTGATACATCTGCAAAATAGCCAGGTTTGTATTCATGTTTCTCATTTGCTCTATCTGGGAATACTGAGACATCTGGGAGATATATTCTTGGTTTGACATGGGTTCAAGCGGATTCTGGTTTTGAAGCTGGGTTACCAGAAGTCTTAAAAAATCTTCTTTCTCTAGTTCCATAGACGGAGTGTAATCCTGCTTCATTGTACTGTATCCGAGAGAACCGTTTATTACATTGAAAACACTCATATTTACCTCCTTTCTAAATCCTGATATCAATCATACTCTTACCGTATGGTTTATAAGGTTTTTTATGGATTTTATTTTCCTCTTCTTTCAATTCAGGATTTTCAGAAAAAAGCTCCTGATGCGGCTGTCGGTTGAAGATTTGATCTTCATGTTCCGAATTACCTTTGGAATTTTCATCGAAATTTGTAAAATTCTCAGACTGCTGATCGGAAACCTCAACCTGGAATTTTTCTACTTTCATTCCCTGTTCGGTTAATGCATTAGTCAGGATATGGGAATTTTGCTCGAGGATATCTTTCGCTATATGGGTATTTGTAAAAACTCTTGCAGAAAGATTATCTCCTTCGATCTGAACCCTGAAACGCACAGAACCGAGAAATTCCGGTTCGAGTTTCATATAGAATTCGCCAGCCTGGTTTTTCACATTAAAAACAACTTTACGCAGAACCTGATTTAAGACATCTTTTTCATTCAAGTTCATAACTGAATTTTTTGATTCCAGTATCTCTGAGCCAAAGCTTTTATCTACCTGTTGAAAACCGGAGTTGTTTGTCAGACCCTTCCCGAAGTGAAACAGATTTTTAAGCTCTGTGTTCGAATCGGCACCAACTTTTGTTGTTGAATTGAGATCGAGTTTTGATGAGGATTCGAGGGTTGATTTCATATCCTGCTGTTTATTCTTTTCCCCTGCATCGTTTTTGCTTTCTATTCGATCGTTAGGATTATTCGAATTGCTGTTTTTAATTTTAACCCTGTTCGCTGTTTCATGATTTCGTTCATCTTTTAATTTTTGTGGGTCAGAACTATCTTTGATTGCTCCGGAAATACTCTCTTCCATCAGATGTGAATTCTTTGGATTCGAAGCTTGAGTCTTTAATGCATTCAATTGATTTTTCTCAAATTCGGTTGTTATTCGGATATTATCGATCTCGAGTTTTCGGGAGATTGCAGTTTTAATTTCATCTGTTAGTTTTTCTGTTTCCTGTTGTTGATATGGGATCGGGTTTTCTATAGTTTTAATTTTAGGATTCAAATTGATTTCTGATCGATTGGTTCTGTTCTGAGTTAAATTTGGATCCTGTTTTTCAGATGTTAGATGGGCTTTATGGTTTGATGCACCTTCATTTTTGCCTGTGCTATCTTGAATTTCAGTGCGGAGAGCATTACCTGATTTATTAGATTCTAATTTACTATCAGGAGTTTTTTGATTATTCATATCAACTTGATTGTATTTTGTACGAACTTCATATCTGGTAGAATCTTTCGAATCAAAATTCTGGAAATTTTCCCCATTTTTTAAATCTGATTCATTTATTCGTAAACTCTTTAATGTATCAGTTTTCTCTTCGCCAGATAGAGGAAAGAAAGTTTTGGGAATCTCTTTTTCTACTGTAGGATTTTCAGAAAACTTGATACTGCCTGTATTTTTCAGAATTTCAGTCAGGTTATCTGGAATTTTCCCATTAAACAATTGTTTTGCATTAGTTTCCGATTTTAGAAATTCAGCATTTTCTTGATTAGGGTTCACTGAAGTTCTTATACCGGTTCCAATCTGATCCTGTTGAAAGAGGTTTTCTTTAATGGTCGGATTCAGTTTAATATTTGGAGTTGGTATATTTTCATCAACTCTAAAGCCAAGAAATGATTTAGAATCAAAATCAATATTTTTTTCACCGGTTCCTTCAATAGTATTTTGAACATTCTCATTCAAAAACAATTTTGTATTCTGGATTTTACTGCAATCAATGGGTATTGATTCATTTTCGGTAACACCCATGAAGTTATTTTCAGTTGTTTTTTCCTTGAGTATCAGCCTGGTAACTTTCTGAGAGTTTGGGTTAGAATTAACGTCATGCTCAGTGATAGAGTTAAATTTTGAGACCGAATCGTTGAATAGTTTTTCAAAGTGGTGGTTCAGGTTTTCCGAAATGAAATTGTTATTGCTCGACAATCGATCACCGGAAGGCTCTTTGATTCCCATTCCAGCAAGCTGAACTGCATTATTCATAATTTATCACCTCCTTTCTATAAGTAGATATTTTTATTTGAATTTTTGCTTTTTGCTGATCCTGTATGAAATATCGGCAGCAACAACTTTATCGATTTTTGTCATTGCATCCATGATTTTGCCAGACTTGCGGGGTTGCAGTTTTTTAATAACCTCGATCGTAATATCTATATCCTTTTTATATAATTCCACGATTACAGAGGCGGCATTATCCGCTTTCATACCTTCAAATATTTTTGCAAGAGTATCGACTTTTTGTGCGTTTTCAGTAGAAATTTTATCCATCATTTTAGTTATATTATTCTGAATCTGAATCAGATTTTTGCTTTCAGCTTCTATTTCTGACTTTAGTTTATTCAAAAATTTTTCTTTCTCGAGAAGTTCTAGTTCCTTGCTTTCGAGCTTAGCTTCTTTTTTCTTAATAGCTTTTTCTTTTTGATTCTCGAGATAGTTCGAATCATCTGATAGAGAACTTTCGGTAACACTTCCGGGGGATGAGGAACTTTCTTTTTTTTCATCCTCGGTGTTTGCGTTTTGCATGATTAAAAAAGTGAAAAGAATGATGCTTGCTAATATGATTATAAATTTGTTCATACTTTCTCTTTCAAACCGTCGTTTTTAAATTTATTTAGACCAAAAGATCCAATATTTTTTCGATTATGACCTAAAACTGCGAATTCATCCTGAAAATTGTATTCTTCTAAAAGATTTTCATGCTGATATTTTTTAAAACATCTTTCTTTGTATTTTTCAATGACTTTTCTTTTTTTTGAAGCTTTGATAAATTCTTTGTTTTTTGATTCGACAGCGATTCTTGCTTCAATTACTTTTTGCTGCTGTTCCTTAATTTGATTTTCCAGGGATTTAATGTATGTTTCGTGAATCTGGATATGTTCAATTGAAATCTTTCCTTTCTTAAGTTTTCTCAATTCATTGAAATTCTGGTTCATAAGTTCTTTTATATCCATCAATTTTTTTATTTCGTCATTTAAAAGTTTCTTGAGGTTAACCAATTGAGCGAGAAGTTCCTTCTCATCGATTTCCCTTTTTCTAAGTAGGGTTTGAAGTTTAAATTGGAACGCTTTCATATTCTTTTACAATCTCGAATAATTGTTTTTTTGCCTGAAAGATATCGGTTTTTTCTTTGATTCCCTGTTTCAAGAAAGAGTCTATGGTCTCTTTTTTATTTATGACGAAATCGATTTTTTTATTTCTGCCAGTAACATATCCACCGATGTTAACCAGATCTTCAGCATCTTTATATGCAGCTAAAAGTTCCTTTAATTTGTTTGCGTATTTTATGTGTTCTTCATCGACTATATCCATCATAGCTCTCGAATTGCTCATGAGAATATCTATTGGTGGATAATGAGTACTGTTTGCAAGATCCCTGGTCAATACGATATGACCATCGAGGATGGATCTGGATGCATCTGATATGGGTTCATTAATGTCATCACCTTCGACAAGAACAGTGTAAAGGGAGGTAATGCTTCCCCTTTTTATGGATTTTCCAGTTCTTTCCATCAATTTTGGAAGAAGAGTAAACACTGAAGGAGTGTAACCTCTTGAGGACGGAGGTTCTCCAATAGCCAGACCAATTTCTCTTTGAGCCATAGCAAATCTTGTAATGGAGTCCATCATGAGTAAAACATCTTGACCGAGATCCCTGAAAAACTCGGATATAGAGGTTGCCATAAACGCTGCTCTAATTCTGACGAGAGCGGGTAATTCAGAAGTTGCAGCTATGATCACGGAGCGTGAAAGACCTTCAGTCCCGAGGTTATTTTCGATAAATTCCCTGACCTCTTTTCCTCTTTCACCAATTAAGGCAATTACATTAATATCAGCTCCTGTATTTCTTGCTATCATGCCTAATGTTGTGCTTTTGCCAACACCGCTGCCGGAAAAGATCCCGACTTTCTGACCTTTTCCTATCGTGAGCAGGACATCGATAGCTCGGATACCGGTAGGCAGTACTTCTCTGATTCTCTCCCTTTCGAATGGTTTCAAGGCAGGATTATAGAGGGAATACTCATTCTCTATCCTATAATCTTCTTTACCATCGAGAGGGTTACCCAATCCGTCAATTACCCTACCAAGAAGCTCTCTACCGACATTTACCATAGGCAGGCGTTGATGGGAAACAACTCGGCTTCCAGCTTTAATTCCACCAATATCTCCAAACGGCATGAGGAGTATATTCTCTTCCTGAAATCCAACGACCTGTGCAGAGATGGGTTTAGAATATCCTGCCGGATAGATTTCACATAATTCTCCTATGGAGCATGCAGGACCTCTACTCTCAATAATTATACCGACGAGTTTTTTTACTTCGCCTATAGATTTTATCGGGTTAAAGTGATCCATAACCTGCTGATATTTATGGAAATTTATGTTTAGATCGGTCATTTACATCTCAATCCAGGAATTTCATGCATTCCTTCTCAATTTCTTTTAATTGCTCTTCAATTCGGGCATCAATTTCACCATAATTATTGGTAACAATGCAGCTGCCTCTATCAATAGTTTCATCTCTTTCAACAATAATATTTCTCACAACTTCTGTGGAGCCTGTAATTTTTATCAAATTATCCTGTATATATTTTGCATCCTGTGGATTGATCCTTAATTTCATTTTACCAGGGGAGACAGCTCTTTCGATTCCCGCTTTAACAATTGCTCTAACAAGCTCAGGATTAAGAGAAAGTTCTGCATTAAGTATTTTCTTGCTGATTTTGAGGACGAGATTCATGATCCCCTTTTCACTTCGTTTGAACACTTCTTCGCGGAGTTTTGAAAGTTTTTCAAGTTCTTTAGTATAATTTTCAAGTAATTTCTGTTGTTTTTCTTCACTGGCTTTTAGACCTTCATCGAATCCTTGCTTGTAGCCTTTTTTTATTGCTTCTTGAAATTTTTCCTCGCTTCTTTCTTTTGCTTGTTGGAGGTAAACTTCTGCTTTCAAACGCATATCTTTATATGGATTATTCTCTTTTTTGATTTCTTTTTCCGGAATCTTGATATTTTTATCAATTGTTTCTTTTACTGGTATTTTCACATCCTCAACAATTTCGTCTAAGGAAGGAAATAATTCGAATGGTACCTTAAAATTTTCAGGAGTACAATCCTCATACTCGAAATTAGAGTATTCATTTTTATCGAGATCATTTGATTTGATTACTTTAGACAACGAATTCCTCGCTTCCCGAACCGCCTAATGACAGGATCTCTTCCTCTTCTAATTTTCTGACGATTGCAACAATTTCCTGCTGGGCACCTTCTACTTCTTTTATTCTGATTGGTCCCATGTAATCCATTTCTTCTTTCATCAGATCCACAGCTCTGGAGGACATATTTTTGAAGAACTGATCTTTCATTTCGTCAGAAGTTCCCTTTAAAGCAGTTGCCAATACTTTTTTGTCAACTCTCTTCAAAATTTCCTGGATACCTGAATTGTCGATAAGCATTATATCTTCGAAAACAAACATATAGTTTCTTATATCAGCCACAATTGCAGGATTTGAACTTTCGATAGAATCAAGAATTTTTTTGCTATTCATACGATCCATTCTATTGAAAACCTCAGCAACTGCTCGAATACCACCAAAACCTTGTGTTGTTATTTCACCAAGGGACTCGAGTTTTTCTTCCAATATTTCTGATATCCTGTAGATGACATCCGGTGATATTTCTCCAAGATTTGTCATGCGTATGGCAACTTCTGATTGTAAATTATCAGGTAAAGAAGCCAGTGATTCAGCAGACTGGGCAGGTTCAAGATAAGCCAGTATAAGTGCTATGGTTTGGGGGTGTTCGTTTTGTATCAACTTTGATAGTTGCTGTGGGTCAACTCTTTTCAATGATGCAAAACCGGAAGCGGATTCAACAGAAGAAGCGAGACGATCCACTATTCTCCTGGTTGCTTCGGGTCCCAATGACTTCATGAGGAGTGATTTTGCATAATCGATTCCACCTTTTGCCACCCATCTTTGAGCGACATGCATCTGGTTGAATTCTTCCAATAAAGTATCCATGGAGTTGGGATCGATATGTTCTATAAAAGAGATCTCTTTAGTTACATCCCTGATCTCCTCTTCAGAAAGATGCTTGAAGACTTCTCCTGATTTTTCTTCTCCTAAAAGAATGAAAAACATTGCTGCTTTTCTTTTTCCGGATAATTTTTCGAATTGATCCATAGTTTCAAGCTCCTGTCAGCCAAAGTCTAATAACATCTGCAACCTTGTCGGGTTGCGCTTGAGCAAGTTCATTTACCCTTTTCAGCAAAATACTTCTTTTTTGAGCTTCTTCTGTCAAGCTTCCTTCAGATAGTTCTTGAGAGAGTTCATATTCAATTTCATCTAAAGTTTTGGGTGCTTTATATGGAATTTGTTTGTATCCTGCAGAGATGGATCTGGTTGGCTTACCTGAATGGATGGTTCCATATTCACCCGTTGTTGATAACATATCCGGAGCTTCTTTGGTCAATACCTTGAAAAGTGGTTTTAAAACCAGGAAAAAGACGAGAATGAACAGGAAAACGATTGCAGGATATTTTGCAAGGGAAATCCAAAATTGTTCTTTTTGCATTTGTGCCATGATTAGTTTATTTTTCTCTTCCTGGCTTGTATCAAATGATATGTTTGAAACGGTAACTTCATCACCTCTTTCAGCATCATAACCAACAGCAGACATGACTAACTGCCTGAATTGTTCAAGTTCCTGATCCGTTCTTGGTTCTAGCTTGAATTCAGTTTTATCTCCTGATTCCACTTTTTTTTCAGCATCATTGACAACTAGAGCAACTGATAGTTTTTCAATAGCGCCCGGTGTTTTTACAGTATGTTTCAAGGTTTTGCTTAACTCATAATTTGTTTTCGAGACTGTTTTCGATTTAGATGATTTATCTCCCTGAGAAGCTTGCACCTGAACTCCATCGAGATTGGAAGAAGTACCCGGGACACCACCATCTCCAGTTGAGCCGCTTTGAGTTTGCTCGTCTACCGTTTCTTCATTCCGAACAACTGAAGCGTCAGGATCATATAATTCCTCAGTTTGTTCAATCCTGTCAGATGCAAGTGTAACTGTAACTTTAGTCCTTGCATTATTAACACCAACAAGAGGTTCCATCATACTCAAAACCTTTGATTCCAGTTCTCTTTCAATATTGCGTTGTAATTCTATCTGTGAATTGGATAGAGCATAAAAATCATCTTTTTCTGTAGCTTTTGATAATATATTTCCTCCAACATCAACAACTGTAACATTATTGGGCTCCAAGCCTTCCACACTTCCTGCAACGAGATTGGTTGTTGCAATACCCTGTCCTTTGCTAAAGACGGAACCGCTTTTGAGTTTGACAATTACAGATGCTTTTGCAGGTTTTTTATTTTCCAAGAATACGGAATCCTCCGGGAGAACAAGGTGAACTCTTGCTGATTCGACAGAGTCGAGTTCCATAATCGTTCTCGCAAGTTCAGACTGTAAAGCTCTTTGATAATTGAGTTTCTGGGTAAAATCGGTAATACCAATTTGTGACTTGTCGAAAAGTTCGAAACCTTTTCCCAATCCACCTCTGACAATACCTTCACCAGCCAAGACCATTCTCATTTCGCCTACTTTATCTGCCGGGACAAAAATTGCAGTTCCTCCTTCAGAGATTTTGTATGGAATTTTCATTTCATCAAGTTTACTTCTTACCGATGATGCTTCCTGAAAACCCAGGTTACCATATAAAAACTGCATAGTTGGGCGTTTAGCCCATATAATCAAAAAGGTAAAACCAATTAATGTAACTGCAGTAAATAGAGCAACAGTTACTTTTTGAGTTGTTGAAAGTTCTTTAAATAGTGCTTTTAATTGTTCGACAATTTTTCTTAAAAATTCTGGCATATTTAGTATCTCGTGTCAGGTTATTTCTTTTTGTTTCTGTCAGGAAAACAAAACATTAAAATTGCATCCGCATCACCTCCTGATAAGCTTCGACAATCTTATTTCTAATCTGCATCATCATTCGAAAAGAAATATCAGCTTTTTGAACAGCAATCATTGTTTCATGGATGTCTTTCGATTCTCCCTTTGCGAAACTTTTAATTGCTTCATCAGCTTCAAGTTGTAACGAATTGACTTTATTTATCGAATCTTTTAAAACTTCGCCGAATCCTTTTCCATCGACTTTTGATTCATCGGTATCCTTTTTACCCAAATTAATAGGTTTTTGCAGAATCGGATTAACATCGATCGGTTTCATCTAACACCTCCTTTTAAGCTCAAGCTCCTATCTCGATTGCACGCAAAGCCATATTTTTAGCTGCTTCGAGGGCAGATGCATTTGCCTCGAAGGATCTTGTTGCAGAAATCATGTTAACCATTTCCTCGATTACATTTATATTGGGATATGTTACATAGCCAGATGGATCTGCATCTGGATGACCTGGTTCATATTTTGTAACAAAGGATCTGGGATCATTGAATATTCTATCAACTTTTACACCCGGTGTTTCAGCAATAAACTCATTTTTTAATATGTCTTCGAAAGAAAGATTAGCCGTTTTGAAAACCACGTCTTTTCGTTGATAAGGTCCGCCATCTGAAGTTCGAGTCGTGTTGACATTCGCAAGATTGCTGCTGATAAGTTCTAGTCTAAAGCGTTGGGCTTTCAATGCTGATGAACTGATCATCATGCTGCTTTGTAGACTCATCCTATCTTCCCTCCATAATTGAAAAGGATAACATATTTTGTCTCTTACTTAATAGTTGAATTGCCATATAATTCCTTATTTGATTCTCGGAAAGCTTGACCATTTCCATGTCGATGTCAACATTGTTGCCATCCATTCTAAGATTTCCACCGCTAATCTCGAGGACTTCCGGTTCGAAATCAAGCAGTTTTGAACCCATATCTGAAGGTTCGGTCATATCAATTTGATCGATATATGAATTTAATAGGGATTGAAATGAAACCTCTTTAGCTTTATATCCGGGAGTATCAATGTTTGCGATGTTTGATGATATTACATCCTGAACCTTAGTGGTGCAATCGAGAACTTTACCCAGTATCTGGGGTATTTTATCTTGGCTGAATATATCAATAAACATATTAATCACCTCTTATTTAAATATAAAGCAAAATTCATGCCTGTAATATATTTTTATTCAGGATAAATGAGATATAGCACCAATCAAGGAATTGTTATGTTTTTTTAGTTTCGATATTCCATTAAATAGCCGGTTAATGGGAAAATTTTTCCGGAAATTTTTTCCAATCAATTTTTACTCTCATAATGATTTAGTTTATTTCTCAATGTTCTGACAGAAATTCCAAGGATTTCAGCAGCTTCCGTTTTGTTTCCCTTCACATTTACAAGTGTTTTCAGGATCAATTCTTTCTCCATATCCTCGACTGATGTACCAACTTTTACTCCTGAATCGAGATCGGCATGATCTTCCCATGAATCTATGAAGATATCTTCCGGTTCGAGTTTCTTATCATTGATTAAAACTGCACGCTGGACAACGTTTTCAAGTTCTCTTATGTTGCCAGGCCACTGGTATTTCATCAGATAATCCTCTGCATTTTCAGAAAAGAAATCATTTTTTCCAACTTTCAAAGGGCTGTATTTTTTGCAGAAATGATTTAAAAGGGCAGGGATATCTTTTATTCTATCTCTCAATGGCGGAATATTTATCGGGAAAACATTAAGACGGAAAAAGAGGTCCTGTCTGAATTCACCTTTCTTGACGCAAACTTTAAGGTCTTTATTTGTTGTTGCAATTACTCTGACATTTATAGGTACGGGAGATTTTCCACCTATCATGTCAATCTCACCTTCCTGCAAAACCCTTAAAAGTTTGGCTTGCAAGCTCATATGAAGCTCACTTATCTCGTCTAAAAGAAGGGTTCCCCTGTCTGCTAGCATAAATTTACCCATCTTCTTGCTAATCGCTCCTGTAAAAGCCCCTTTCTCATGTCCGAAAAGCTCGCTTTCTAAGAGCCCTTCTGGAAGAGCAGCACAATTAACAGCAACAAAAGATCCATCTTTTTTCTTGCTCAATTTATGAATGTATCGTGCTATCAATTCTTTACCGGTACCACTTTCCCCGGTGATGAGAACTGTTACATCGGAATGAGCGATCCTTCCGACAAGTTTTAACAACTCCGACATCTTTGAATCATTATATATAATTTTGTGTGAATCCAATTCTTCAGGTTTATCTTCGTTTTCTTCTTTATCATTTTTAATTTTGTCAAATGCTTTTTCGATTGTTTCAAAAAGTTTTTCGGGGGAAAAGGGTTTTTCCAGAAAATCCAGGGCTCCTTCTTTCATAGCATCGACAGCTATATCGATAGAACCGAAGGCTGTAATCATAATGATCCCAATTTCTGGTTTTGCACTCTTTACTTTCCTAACCAGTTCCAAGCCACTAATTCCCGGCATTTTCATATCTGTTATCATCAAAGCGAAATTTTCTCTTTGTAAAATAGTTTGTGCTACATTTCCATCGGAGGCAGTGCTTATCGAATAACCCTCATCCTTCAGGGTCATTTCTAAAGCCTTTAGCATCTCCGGATCATCGTCCACAACAAGGATTTTGTCTTTTTCCATTGATATTGAAAAATTTTTCATTTATAACTCTTATTCATATATTGGTAATTCAACCGAAACGAGTGTCCCCGTTCCTGACTTGCTCTTTATATTAATGTAACCGTTATGTTGTTGAATTATCTTTTCAATAATCGACAAACCTAATCCTGTTCCCCTATTCCTGGTTGTAAAAAAA
>Ga0272441_10011518_pt1 | contig 13108 bp, 9 predicted proteins | sample SSMProp6N_FD_193582 | JGI IMG/M metagenome (GOLD analysis project Ga0272441, IMG submission 193582) | Marine sediment archaeal communities from Little Sippewissett salt marsh, Falmouth, MA, United States - SSM-Prop-6N | ecosystem: Environmental > Aquatic > Marine > Wetlands > Sediment ... | reverse complement strand
CCTTTCTGCCGGCCCGGATCAGAACGTCTCCATGTCGTGACGCAGCACCTGTACCGAGTGGTCGCGTCGGACGAGGGCGAGGACCTTCCCGAGCACCTCGGCGATGAAGGCGCCGTCCGTGCCGACGGCCGCGACACCTATCGCCGAACGCTGCCAGAGTTCGTGGAAGTCCACCTCCGCGACGGAAACGTTGAACCTGTGGCGGATTCGGTCCTTGAGGCCCTTCACGACCCGGCGCTTGTCCTTCAGGGACGCGGCGCCGGCGACGAGGAACACCACTCTGAGCGTGCCGACGGTCACGGACACCCCGCGCCTTGCCTAACGCCTGGACGCGCCGCACGGATGGCCCCGAGTCCAAGAAAGGCGGCCAGGCCCTGCTCCTTGCGCGGCCCGTCAGTCGAGCGTCCTCGCGATCTGCTCGATGCGGTACGCCTCTATCTGGTCGCCGACCTTGACGTCGTCGAAGCCCTCGATCCTGATGCCGCACTCGAAGCCCTCGCGGACCTCACGCACGTCCTCCTTGAAACGCCTTAGCCCCAGGATGGGTCCGTCGAAGACGATGGTACCGTCGCGGGCGACGCGCGCTCGGTCCTGGCGGACGATGGTCCCGTCGAGGATGTAACAACCCGCCACCGCGCCCACCTTCGTGAGGCGGAAGGCCTGGCGGACCTCCGCGTGGCCGGCGATGACCTCGCGTTCCTCGGGGGCCAGCTTGCCCTCGAGGCCCTTCTTCACCTCGTCTATCAGTTCGTAGATGACGGAGTGCAGACGTACGTCGACCCCGCGCTGTTCCGAAAGTTGTCTGGCCGAGGCGTCGACCCCCACGTTGAAACCGACGCACACCGCGTCCGACGCGTCGGCGAGTAGGACGTCGCTCATGTTCACCGCGCCGACGCCCTGGTGGATGACGTTGACGGAGGCCTCGGCCCCCCCCAGCCGGCCCAGCTGCGGAAGGAGCGCCTCCAGCGTGCCCTTCACGTCGGCCTTGAGCACCGCCCTGAGCTCGACGCTCTCGCCGGCCTCAAGCTGCTCGACGAGGGTTTCCAGCGTGACGTGCCTGGCGGGCCTGGCCCGTGCGGCCTCGCGCGCGGCCTGCGCCCGCTGCTCGGCGATCTCCCGGGCCTTCTCGAGGTCGTCGAGGACGTAGAAGCGGTCGCCCGCCTCGGGGATCTCGGAGAGCCCCGTCACCTCAACGGGGACAGAGGGCCCGGCCTCCTCGATCTGCCTGCCCCTGAAGTCAGAAAGCCCCCTCGCCCGTCCGAAGCCGTGGCTTGACAGGATGACGTCGCCCCTGCGGAGCGTGCCGTCGCGCACGAGAACCGTCGCGACGATGCCGCGCCCGCCCGTGAGTTCCGCCTCTAGGACGAAGCCCTGCGCCGGCTTGTCCGGCGCGGCCTTGAGCTCCAGGAGCTCCGCCTCCAGGGCGATGCGCTCGATGAGGTCGTCCATGCCCTGCCCGGTCATCGCCGAGCACTCGATGACGCCCGTGCTGCCGCCCCACTCCTCGGGGTTGAGATCGAGGCCCGCGAGCTGCGTCTTGGCCTGCATGGGGTTCGCGTTGGGCAGGTCTATCTTGTTGAGCGCGACCACGATGGCCACCCCGGCCGCCCGGGCGTGCGAGATGGCCTCCTCGGTCTGGGGCATCACTCCGTCGTCCGCCGCCACAACCAGCACGACGATGTCCGTCACCTGGGCGCCCCTGGCGCGCATCTCGGTGAAGGCCTCGTGGCCCGGCGTGTCGACGAAGCTGAGGAAGCTGTCCTTGAAGGGGACGGTGTAGGCGCCGATGTGCTGCGTGATGCCGCCGGCCTCGCCCTCGGCGACATGCTCCTGACGTATGCGGTCGAGGAGGGATGTCTTCCCGTGGTCGACATGGCCGAGGAATGCGATGACGGGCGCCCGGGGGGCCGTCTGCTCCTCGATCTTCTCCTCGAGGAGGCCGGCGAGTTCTTCCTCGAGATCCCGCTCCCGCCGGACCTTGAGTTCGACCTCGTAGTCCATCGCGAGGAGTGTAGCGGTCTCCTCCGCGAGGACGTCGTTTATGCTGACGGCGCTGCCCTGCTGGAGGAGTTTCCCCAGTAGGATGTTGCCGCGCACACCGATCTTCTCGGAGAGCTTGCGGACCGTGATCGGGAGGGTTATCGCGACCTCGCCCTTGGGGCGCTCCGCGGCGACCTGCGCGGCCGACCTGCCCGAGCTGCGCATTCGGCGCCTGCTGCGCCGCCGGCCGCGGCCGCCGAAACGGCTGACAGCCTGCGCGCGGGCCGATTTCTGTTTCGAGACAGCGCCTAGCTTCTCCCAGCGCCTGTCGGCGAGGAGCGCGTCGATGCGCGTCTTCGGTATCTCCGGCGTCACGGGAGGCGGCACGAGGGGTTCGACCGCCTCGCCCTCCTCGCTTATGCCCTCGGGCGCGACCTCGTCCGGGGCAGCCTCGCCGACGAACTGGAACTGGATGAGGGGCTTCGCCGGCTCGGGGGCGCGAGACTTCTTCTTCTTCTCGGCCTTCTTCTTCGGCTTCTTCTTGGCGGCCGCCTCGACCGCGGCCTCTGTCGTTTCCTCAACAGAGGGCTCGACCGGCGCTTCTTCGCCGGCCTTCGCCTTTTTCTCTTTCTTCGCGACCTTCTTCTTTTTCTTCGCGACCTTCTTCGCGACCTTCTTCTTCTTCGCCGCCTTCTTCTTGCGCTTGGCCTTCGGCTTCGTCTTGGCCTTGCGGGCGCGCTCGACGGCCGCGCGCCGCGCGAGTTCCTCCTTCGACGGCGGCGGGAACATGGCCCTCACGAGGCGGGCTTGCTTCTCGTCCACCGCGACCTGGTAGTTCTTGAACACGATGCCGACGGCCTTGCACCGCTCGACGAGTTCTTTGCCCGTCATGCCGAGCTCTTTTGCGAGCTCGAACACCTTCATCGCCACTACGAACCCCTTCTGAACGTTTCAGCCTCCCGGCCCGATGGGGGCGGGGGCGCGCCGGGTCACCCGGAGCTTTCTTCCTCCGCGGGCCCTTCAGCAGCCGGATCGCCGGCCTCCCCGGACCCGCCGGCCAGGACGGCGCCATCAGCGGCCTCTTCCGACCCCGGCGTCTCTTCTTTCGATGAATCCTCTTCCGCCACGGCTTCCGTCTCGCCCTCGGCGGCGGATTCGGGCCCACCCTCCGCGACGGCCCGCGCCGCCGCCTCGGCCTCCTCCGCAGCCGCCGCCGCAGCCGCCGCGGCCTCCTCGCGGGCGCGCTGTCGTTCCTCCGCGATGCGGCGCGTCTTCTCCTCTTCCATCTCCTGCGCGCGCCTCACGGCATAGTCGTGGAGTTCGCGCGCCTTCATGACGTCGATGCCCTTCACGGAGAGTAGCGCCTCGGAGCCCTTCTTAGCGATGGCGTGGATCGAACTGAAACCGCTCAGCATGAGCGTTTCGAGCGTGGGCTTGTCGAGCCCTTCGATCGCTTCGGGGAGGCGCTGCATCTCCGCCCGCATAGCCTCCTTCTCGCGCTTGGCCTCGTCCTCGGTGAGGATGTCGATGTGCCACCCCGTGAGGCGCGAGGCGAGGCGGACGTTCTGGCCGCGCTTCCCGATCGCGAGCGACAGCTGGTCCTCGGGTACCACGGCCCTCGCTCGGCCCGAGTCGCGGTCCAGTTCGATTGCCGTGATCTCCGCCGGCGAGAGCGACTTCCGGATGAATATCTCGGCCGACTCGTTCCACGGTATGATATCGATGCGCTCGCCGGAAAGTTCGTCCACGATGTTCCGGATGCGCGTCCCGCGAACGCCGATGCAGGCGCCCTGCGGGTCGACACGCGCGTCGTTGGATGCCACCGCGACCTTCGTGCGGAAGCCCGGCTCGCGGACAATGCTCTTTATGTCGACGATGCGGTCGGAGACCTCCGGGATCTCCAGCGCGAACAGCTCCTTGACCAGGTTCGCGTGCGTCCGCGAGAGGATGATGACGACCTTCTGGCCTTTCTTCTTGACGCTCAGGACATAGGCCCGGATGCGGTCGCCCGCCCGGTAGTTCTCGTTGAAGACCTGCTCCTGCCTGGGGAGTATGCCCTCGGTGCGGCCCAGGTTCACGACGATGGTCCCGCGCTCGGTCCTCTGCACTGTCCCCGTGACCAGCGTGTCCAGCTTCGCCTCGTAGTCGTCGTAGACGACGTCGCGCTCCGCCTCACGGATGCGCTGCGTCATGACCTGATAGGCGGTCCGCGCGGCGATCCTCCCGAAGCCGTCGAGCGACAACGGCTTGTCCTCCTCCGAGGCGGTGATGTTCCCCGTCAGGCGGTCCACCTTCACCAGCATGTCGCCCTCGATCTTGAACCGCTTCTTGGCGGCGGCGGCGAGCGCCTCCTCGATGGCCGAGAAGAGCGTCTCCTTGTCCACCCCTTTGTCGCGGTGGATCGAGTCGATGAGTCTGAGCAGTTCCTCGCTCACGAAATCCTCCTGCACGACCGGCCTCGGTACTCAAAGGCGCCAAAAAATGGGGAGCCCCCGCGTCGGGCTCCCGCGGAACGGCCACAGGGCCTCGCGAGGGGATGGCCCCCCGCTCCCTATGCATCCTCCCCGGCCTGAACTTCAGCCGTAGCAGGCGCCCTGGACCCGCCGTCCGCGGCGGACCCGTCCCGAGTAAGGTTCTCCTCCGTTTCCCCGTGGAAGACATGGACCCTTTCGAGGTCCACCCCCACCTCCAGTTCCTCGCCGACCTTCAGGTTTTCGGCGCGCATCTTGCCGAGAAAGCTCTGCCTGTCCGTGGCGAGGTAGACGATCATCTCGTCCCCGAGCGGCTCGACGACCTCCGCCCTGCAGCGGAAGCGCGCGCTCTCCGGGAACTTCGCGGCCTCCGTGTGTATGTCCTCGGGCCTGACGCCAAGGCCGACCTCGGCCCCGTCGACTGCCTTCGAGCCGTCGAGCATCATCGATATCCGCGCGCCCAAAGCGATGCGGATGTCGCCGTCGGTGAACACGACCCCCTCGCCCGCGCGCTCGAGCTTCCCGCTGAGGAAGTTCATCGGCGGCGTCCCGATGAAGCTCGCGACGAACCTGTTCACCGGCTGGCGGTAGATCGACAGGGGCCTGTCCACCTGCTGTATCGCCCCGTCCTTCATGATCACGATCCGGTCGCCGAGCGTCATCGCCTCCACCTGATCGTGCGTGACGTAGATCATGGTGGTCCGGAGCCGCTGGTGCAGCTTCTTGAGCTCGGCCCGCATCTCCACGCGCAGCTTGGCGTCCAGGTTCGAAAGCGGCTCGTCGAAGAGGAACGCCTTCGGCTGCCGGACAATCGCCCGGCCCACTGCCACGCGCTGGCGCTGTCCGCCGGAGAGCTGCTTCGGCCGGCGGTCGAGGAGATCGGTTATCCCGAGTATCCTGGCCGCGTCTTTGACGCGCGCGTCTATCTCGTCCTTCGGAAATTTCCTCAGCTTCAGCCCGAAGGCCATGTTCTTATAGACCGTCATATGCGGGTAGAGGGCGTAGTTCTGAAAGACCATGGCGATGTCGCGGTCCTTCGGGGCGATGTCGTTTACGACCCTCCCGCCGATGCTGATTGTGCCCTCCGTGATCTCCTCGAGCCCCGCGACCATCCTCAGGGTCGTGGACTTCCCGCATCCCGAGGGGCCAACCAGGACGACGAACTCCTTGTCGGCGATGACGATGGACGCGTCCTCGACGGCCTTCACGCCGCCGGGATACACCTTCGTCACGTGGTCGATCACGACCTCTGCCAAGTCGAGCCCCCGAGAAAAGCGCGGCCGCACGAGGCCGCGGAGTTTACTGTATGTGGTGAGGCCAGTCTGTCAAGGTAATTCCTCGCCCCCCACCAAGGCGATGCTGCAGCGGCATCCGCTTGAGCATCCTTGACCGGCAGCGCGCACCCGGATAGTCTGCCGTCGTTCCCTGGCCGTGCGTCTGTCGCCACAGGCGACGCATCCCAGCGAAAGGAGCTGAGGCCGTGAGAATCGCCAAGTTGATGGTCGAAGCGCTCATCGTGGCCTGTGTCTCGGCCTCTCTCGGTCATGCGGCGAGCTTGCCGCTTGGAGGTGGGCGCGTCACGTCGGGGCGCTGGGGCGCGAGCGAGGTCGGCCCGGACCGGCTCCTGCTCAAGAAGCAGAGCCCCGTGACCTTTGCAGTGGGCGGGCGGGTCGTCGAACACGTCCGCGTCACCGCGCAGTGTCGGGACGACATGGAATACATGGGCATGTCCATCATGCTGTACCTCGACTACGTCGACGGCACGGAGGAGTCGCTGGACGGCCTGATGATCCCGAGGCGCGTGACCGATCCGGTGGCCCTGTCGACACAGCCCGTTCACGGCCGCGGAAAGCCCGTGCGCGGCATGAGGCTCTACGTAGACAGCACCGCCGGGCGAGAGGTCATCGTTACCAGGCTGGACGTGCGCTTCGCGGGCGAGGCGGTGGGGGGCAAGGTCGTCCCCGCGCGCGGCGAGCAGCCCGCACCGGACGCGGCCGCCGGCGCCAAGGTCGGCCGGGTCAAGCCAGCGCCCGGACCATGGTCCGGTCTCTGGTGGACCAAGGACAGCTTCGTCGTCATGAATCAGTCTGGCGCCCGCGTTACCGGCAAGAGCATGACGCATGACGGCGCCTACGAAGGCACGATCGCCGCGACAGCTGACGCCAATGCCCTCGCGGGCAAGGTGGAGTATTCCGTCTCTCCTCCGGGCGAACCCAAAGAGGCGACCTTCGCGGCGATGCTCCTTGCCGACGGCAAGACCTTCAATACGCGCGCGACCCTGGGCGGCAAGACGACCGAACAGATGACGGGCAGGCTCCTCAGCCGCCTGCCCGGACGCTCCGCGGCCCCGGCCTCGGGCGGCGCGGACTTCTCGGGCGTCTGGGCGCTGAGCGGGAACATCTTCGTCATCGTGCAGTCGGGGGACCGGCTCGCGTGCGACTGTTGGGATGCCGGCGGCCGCAAGGCGGGGCACAGGGAGGGCGCCGTCGCCGACGGTCAGGGCCGGATCTCGTCCGCCGACAACGAAGGCAAGCCCCTCATGATGACATTGGCCGACGACGGCAACAGCATCAACTGCCGCGTCTTCGTCAAGAAGAAGAGCATCTGGGGCAGGGCAGCGATGCTGCGCGTCGCCTCTCTGCCCTCGGCTTCCGCGCGCGCCAAGCGGGATCCGATGGAGGATATCACGTCCGCCTGGTCCAACTGCGCGCCCGGCCCCTGGTCCGGCCTCTGGCGGACCGATGATACCATGATCGTCGCCAGGCAGGACCACAACCAGGTGAGGGCCAGATACGTCTCGCACGACGGCAGGTACCAGGGCAGGTTCAGCGGCGTGGCAAGGGACAACGTGGCCACCGGCCACATCACGCACTCGAAGGCGCCCGAGGGCGAACGCAGAGCGTACATCTGCCGGTTGGCGATGTCCGAGGGCGGGAGCACCCTCGAGACGAGAACCTCCGACGGGACGAGGCTGTCCGAGCCTATCGCGGGCAGGCTCCTCAGCCGCTTGCCCGCTCCCCCAGCTATCCCGGCATCGGGCGGCGCGAACTTCTCCGGCGTGTGGTGGGACGGGGACGAGGTCACCATCATCGTCCAGTCCGACGACCGGATCGCGGGGCGCAGCTGGCTGGCAAACGGTCGCCCGGCGGGGTTTTTCAACGGGACGGTCGCCGACAGCGAGGGCAAAGGGCCGCTTCGCGTCGCCAGCTCGGGCGGCGGAAGCCGGGAGTACGGGGCCTTCCGGATGCGTCCCCATGGCGACGGCACGACCATCGCCGCCCGCAGCTACTGCAAGCAAACGAACCGGTGGACGAACTCCAAGCTGTATCGCATCGCGACGCTCAGCGGCAAGGGCACGGTGGCCAGGATTCCGGACGACCTCGCGGGCGCCGTCGCCGAGAGGCCCGTCGTCCCGAAGCCGACCGCCCCGGGCCTGCGCACCCTCCGTGTTCCCGATTGGGGTTACGAGTTCGACTGCCCGGCCGACTGGCGCGAGGGCGACAGGAAGCCTGACGGGGAGATCGTCTACAAGCCGGACTTCGGTCAGGTCGAGGTAAGACACGTCAAGCTGCCCGCCGGGGTCTCGACCCGGCAGTGGGCGGACCACGTCGCCAAGGTCTATGCCCAGCGCAAGACCGGCCTCGTCCTGAAGGCCGACATGGGCGCCCGCAAGGTCGGTGACCGGACCTGGCACGCGCACAGCTACTCGTCGACGGAGAAGCGGGGCGAGTACGAGGCCTACCACCTCGTGACCCCGCGCTCGGTGGGCGTGCGAGTCCTGATACACATCGACGACCCGGCCAGCCGCGCGCCGCTGATGGCGATCGTCGGCTCGTTCCGCTTCCTGTCGGCGCCGCTCGCGAGATCCGCGCCGCCACCCTCGCCCAAGCCGGTGATCAGACGCCCTGAGACGCCGCAGGGGGCGCGCTACGCCACCTTCGGCAAGCACTCCCAAAAGGGGGGATTCCGCGGGCGTGTATTCCTGGCCCACATTTTCAACAAGGGGGCGTATCCGGTCTATATCGCCTTTCATCCGGTGACGCGCACGGGCGGCGCGGAACGGAGCACGGACCCGAAGGACTACCGCAGGAGCGGCGCGCCCATCTACACCGCGACCGACGGCCAGGGGAACTACCGGCTCGACCTCGCCCCCGGCCGGTACGTGGGCGTGCCCTACGACGCGAAGGGCGTCCCGTTCAAACTCCTCATGGGGGACAAGGTCTTCGAGTGCTCGGCCGCGAGGAGGCTCCAGCACTTCAAGATCGACAACAGGACGAAGTAGCCTGCCCGGCGAAATACGCTATCCGCCCTTGACTGGCGCGGCTTGGTGTGTATTAGTATGGGTTCTTCAGGGGCGGGTGTAGCTCAGTGGAAGAGCGCGACCTTGCCAAGGTCGATGTCGTGGGTTCGAATCCCATCACCCGCTCCACGCCTATCCGCCCGCAAGTCTTTGACTTGCGGGCTTTCTCTTTTTCCTCTTCCGGTATCAATCCGCCCGCCTCGGCGAATGAGGTCCACTTTGGGGTCCACCTTGTTGTCCTGTCCTGGCCCTCCACGGCCCGTGGTGACTTCCGCGCCGACGGCGATCCGTATCGGCTCATGTCGGTAGTGACCCTTGAGCGAGCGCCTGCCGACGAGGACGTCCCATACTGCCGCGGCCGACTCGCGAGCGTCCACGAGTGCTAGGTCCAGGTAGTGGCGCTCGTCGACATCGCGCGGGGCGCGCCCCATCTGGAGGCGCACGCTGTCGTGATTGACCAGTCTGCGAGCCCAGGTCAGATGAGTACTCTTCAGCGCGTAGATCGAAACGCCCTCCATCAGCCGCGAGACAGCCGGCTCGATCTCCGCCGCGACGCTCTCGATAGCCTGAACATGCGCCCTTCGCAACTCGATCTTCTTCGGATCACGAGGCGGCGCTCCATCGAAACCGCGAGGCCGCCCCTTGTGAAAGAGAGTCGCGACCTCTATCGGTTCAACGTTGGCTATGTTCTGCGGCCATACAAGTCGCGTGAATCCCAGTAATGCGGCTAGGTTGAAATCATCTCCGATGTTGACTCGGTCGAGGCTCTTGCCTTTCGGCGAGACCAGGAGCGGGTCGCGAGGGCCGGCTTTGCGCCGAGCAACGTAATTCTTCAACTCCTGAGCCAGCTCAGGCACAAGATACGCGGCGCCGTTATGCTTGTTGCCGTTCGGAGGAGGAAGATGCAGCCGCTCGCCATCGAAGTCCGCCACACATGTCCTGAAGACTGCGCCTGGCCTGTTGCCCGCCACCAGGAGAACCCTGAAGATGATCGAAAGGGGCTGCGACCTTGCGTTCATCTCGTCGAGTTCGTCTGCCGCTGACATTATCGCCCTAGCCTCTTCGGGACGAAGCGCCCGCCTGCTTTCGACCTCGGATGTTCTCGGTATTGAGCGCCATTCAGCGAGGGGGTTCATAGGCAGCACCCCGACCGAAGCTGCCCATGAGACCATCTGCTTCAGAGCCGCCTGCACGTCGTCGCGCACGTAGACGTCACTGGAACTCTTGACAAGGGCCAGGCAACGCTTCGTGAGGGGGCCAAGGTTGGCCAGTTCAGAAACTACGCGGACCTTGAGCTCGTTCCGTTTGAGTACCCTAGCCAGACTGCGCCTACGATCATCGGTGGATATCGGAGCCTCCGCGAGGAACTTCTCCACGAGCTTGTCGTAGGACATCTGCCAGCCCGAGTTGTCGGGGAGGCCGAGACGGACGGCCTCCCTGGACGCCATGTGGTCGGCGAACGCCCGCTCCGCTTCACGCCGCTCAGGCAGCCAGAACGTCTTATGCGTCCTGGACCCCGTGGCTGGGTCGGTGAAGCGGAAGCGGTAGCCGGCCCTGCCCGTGCGCTTGGACTTGACCCTCTTCGGATTGCTCATGCCCTGCCTCCTCGCCGCTCGCCCCGTTTGAGGTAGTCCTCGATCTCGGCGACACGAACCCGCCACTGCGCTCCGACCTTGAGACCCCGCAGCTCGCCGCGGAATATCAGGCGTTTAACGGTCTTGCCCGACACGCCCATCATCTCGCCCGCCTCGTCGAGACTAACAGCTAGCCTCTTCCACGTCTTCCGACCCGCACCGTCCGCCGACGGATCACCCGCCGCACCTACATCCTGCCTGTCCTCGCACACGTCTCCACCTCGTTCTCGTGGAGGTAACGTGCGCGTCGATATCCGCGGCTGGCGCCTGCAGCGTCCTCATTGTCTCGGTCTCCCGTGCGGCCTCGGGACCATTCCCGATGCCGTTTCGCCTCCCTCCGCAGCGAGGAGGCACCAATCAACTCGTTCTCGGAGCCCGTGACGGCGGGTACTTCCGCCGACATCTCCGCAGGATGGGTAGCCACGGAACTCGACTCCCGCCACCACGGACGCTTCGGGATAAGCGCATTCTGTTCACTCATCATATCGACCCGCCTGTCAGATCGTGCTCGGCCCGAACCGCGACCGCGAACAGCCGAGCGCTCTTGGGTGCGTCGCTCCGTCCCAGCCTGCTGAAGAAGTACTTCAGGTTGGCCGCCTCATAATCAAGATCGTGGTCGAGCTCCGACGTCGCGCGTCCGCTCCTGGGATGGCGGCGCACCACGTCGACGATCTCGACGGCGCAAAGGTGTTTCCTTCGCGCGGAGGTCAGCATGCAGGCGAGTCGGTCGCCGACCTGGGGCGTGCGGCTGCGAAAGAACTCGCGCGCGTATTCGAACAGGACAAAATCGCCTGCCTGCGCCCCCGTCACCCTGGCCATTTTCCCGTCCGCGACCACGTAGCACCCTACCTCCTGGCTGGAGGCGGCCGGCCCCGTTGCTCGCACCATGCACGTCCGCCACATGATCGGCGGGGTCTTGGGCTCGGCGTTCGCCATCGCGGCAGCCGGCACGGGGACGAGGCCATGCTCTACAGTGACGGCCGACAGGTTCTCGAAAAGAGGAAGCCCGCCCGCGCTGGGCTCACCCAGGTCAACGAGCGCGCGGATGACGTCCGCCACGGGGCCGTAGACTTTCCGACGCGTTGAGAAAATAGGACCATACCCTTCGAGGAGCCATTCGGGATTGATGCCGTACTTCTCGCTCAGCTTGCCCGCGAGTTCATCGCCGACCGTGGAGAGGCCGGACCTCACGAGGTGGAGGTGCTGCCTGGATATTCCGATAGTGGACGCGAGCTGCGGCCAGCTCTTGAATTTGAGCGCGCCCAGCACTGCCGCCAACCGCCTGTTTGCGTCTCGACCCGTGGCACGTGGTGTCATGTCATCTCCAATGATTCCGCAGGCAATCGTACTTGACTATGTCAATCACATCAAGTACATTTTTCTGGAAATTGTGCCCGTTACTGTATCGAGTCAGGGAACGCAGAGGCAGGGCGTAGAGCAGCGATCCACGTATGAGATCGGCCCGGCCAGCTCCTCCTGACATCAGACCTGTTGAGGGCGCGCCAGCCCCAGTGCCGCATTGGCGTGGAATGGAGCTATGAGAATGGGAAGCCCGAAGAAGCGCGATGCGGCGAAGGGCGAGACCGTGTCGCCTGAAGATCACGTCGACCCCGACAAGCTCGCCGAAGCCCTTGCCGAGTTGGCCGCCGGCAGGAAGCGCGGCGGACTCGTTAGCAGCCCTTCGCCAGGTCCCCGTGACAACGTGGCGCCTGACGAGGGCGCCGGGTCCGGCGCGCCGTCACTGAGACCCGTCGACGACGAGGGCGGTGATGAAGGCGGGGACGCAGACGATGACGAGTTCACCGAGGAGGGGCGCAAGCGGAAGATCGAGGCTCAGGATGCAGAGCTCGCGCGGCAGCTTGCCCAGGATGGAGAGCGGCAGGCGCGGCATGAAGAACAAGCGGCAGCCCGAGCGCGGAGGGGTACTCGCGTAGGCAAGGCGCGGGACGCCGATGACTGGATGTGCGGCGCCCCCTTCTCGATGATGCCCTGGGCGGTCAATTGTGACGCCAGTTTGAGTCCGCGCGCGAGGGTGCTCTACGTCGCGATCGTCAGGAGAGCCATCAAGAAGGATTGGATAACCGCGGGCCAGGCGCGCCTCGCCGACGACATCGGCTGCGGTGTCCAGACCGTCTCCAGAGCCATTCGCGAGCTGAAGGAGCGCGGCCTCATAGACGTCCAGCGCCGTGTCGGTACGTCCGCGAGGACGACGCTGTTGTCGCTCTCCAACGTCTACAGTCACGAGGAAATCGCGTGCCATCTCGACGCGGATCGGCGATCCGATGGCTAATTCCCGCTACCCCAATAATGGTAGGTCCATTACCCCAAATCTGGGGTACCGTCACCCCATATGGGTAGTAGCGGTACGTCAAAAATGGTGTATCGGTACGTCATTTTTGACGAGGCAGCTACCCCAAATATGGGGTACAAATCATATCAATTGAACCAGAGAAAGATGAACCACATAAATCCTAATCAACAGAAGTTGTCACGATTCCGGGCGCTCGCTTCGCTCGCCGCCCGGAATCGTGCGAACGGCTGTCTATTGAACGACAACGGCCGTATCGCTCGATCAATGGACGTCCTCGATCCACTCGATATGAATCGCGTCCCTCGATCGGCGATGTCGAACGGCGAACCTCGCAACGAGGTACTGGATTATCGCCGCTCGCGACGCTATTGAGCCTGTGAACTCCTCAATTGGAGGGGAGATGCTCGATGGA
>Ga0272441_10011516_pt1 | contig 13109 bp, 9 predicted proteins | sample SSMProp6N_FD_193582 | JGI IMG/M metagenome (GOLD analysis project Ga0272441, IMG submission 193582) | Marine sediment archaeal communities from Little Sippewissett salt marsh, Falmouth, MA, United States - SSM-Prop-6N | ecosystem: Environmental > Aquatic > Marine > Wetlands > Sediment ... | reverse complement strand
GACCTCTCTTTCGATAACACGAACTTTTGTGCCCTCGGCTCGAAAGTAACAGAGAATATATGTCCCTCGACTGTGCCCGCCAATCTCGTAGCTTAGTTTTCGTTCGTCCCACTTTTGAATTGAGACTGTCTGGGCATCAACTTTGTTCAATATTGTCTCGATTGTCTTATTAATTCCGTCCCAGTCCGATGCCGCCAGGGCCGAATCAACGAGAAACATGGCCTCATACAATTTTTTAACAACTGTTTTCAAGTCTGGTACCTCCTGTTAAATCTTAAACAGTTAATAATTTTTTACTTACCTTTTTTAAATAAAAGTTCAAAACTCATTAAACTTATTCATTGCCGAGTCAATGCCATATTCGGTCCACCAAAGTACGGCCTCCCTGGCGGTTTCAATCGCTTCATTCAGCACGGCGATGTCTGACTCTGGCGGCTTATTCAATACATAATCTTCAGCAGCCATTGTGCCGCTGGTGCCGATGCCGATTCTTAACCGACCGAATTCTTCCGTGCCCAGTTTTTCTACAATATCACCAAGGCCGTTATGACCGCCCGAAGAGCCCTTTGGCCTGAGACGAATCCTGCCCGGCTCAAGGGCCATATCGTCGCTTATTACAAGCAAATCCGACAGCGAAATCCTGTAAAAACCCACAGCCGTCGCAACCGCCTGACCGCTGCGGTTCATAAACTCCCACGGTTTTAACAATATTAACTTTTCACAATACTCTAATCGGGCATCGCCGAAAAGCCCGCCGAATTTCTTCTTTTTAACCTTTATATCCAGCGCACTGCTAAGCGACTCTATTACTTTAAAACCGGCGTTGTGCCGTGTATCAACATACTTATCGCCCGGATTACCAAGACCGACAACCATTTTAATCCCAGGCATAACAAGTCATCTCACTTCTTACTTTTCAATACCGCAAATCACGTCCTCTTCCATCCTGAAGCAATGATATCTCATTTATCCAGAGCCTTGTACTAAGGACAATTATATTTTCGATTACTTACGTTCCTCTTCTTTTCCTGAAGCTTCTTCTTCAGCTTCTTTCACCTCACCGATAACTTCAGGTGCAGCGGGCACTTCTTCTTCAAGCTCCTCGGTACTCTTGGCCGCCGCAACCAGACTGCAGGTAACAAGCAGCATCGATGGGGAGCTTACCAGTGTCATACCAGCCGGCAGTTCTACATCACTGGCATGAAGAGAATCCCCCACACCAAGCTCTTTGACAAGCACCACGATTGATTCCGGAATATCACTTACTTTGCACTTTATCTCGAGATGGTCCGAATGCTCTTCTATAATCCCGCCTTCATGAGTTCCTGCGGCTGTTCCTTTAAGCTCGATAGGAACTTCCACGCTGACTGTCTCGGTCACATCGACCCTCACCATGTCGACGTGAATGATGTTCTTTCCCAAATAGTCGTACTGAAGTTCCTTAAACATCACAGTCTCTTTCTTTCTTCCAATCCGAACATCCGCTACGCGGTGTCCGTGATGAAGACCTTCGACTAAATTGTGCCTGTCCAGGGAAAGAGAAACCGGTTCTTTTTTATGGCCGTAGATAATGGCGGGTACCCTGCCACTCTCACGTACCTTCGCAGCATGTTTTGAGCCGGTATGTTTTCGAATCTCACCTTTTAAAACCAAATTATTTTCCATAACTTCCTCACAAGTACTTCTGTCTGTATACTATCTATTTTCCAAAAACAACAATTTTTATTAAAAGAGGCTGCTGACCGATTCATTTCTGTGGATTCTCTTTATCGCCTCACCCAGCATCGACGAAACACTCAAAACTTTGAAAATATCAAGTTCGCACGCCTGTTTGATCAGCGGAATAGTATCTGTAACAACAACCTCATCAATCGAAGTCTCCCCAATACGCTCAAGTGCCTGGCCTGCAAAAACTCCGTGTGTAGCGCCGACATATATTTTTTTTGCACCTCGTTTTTTAACCAGATTTGCAGCACTGCACAACGTACCTGCTGTTGCTATTATATCGTCGCACATCAGAATATTTCGGCCTTCAACGTCACCTATTATTTCCTGCGCTTCAACCTCACTGCCGCTCATTCGTTTCTTGTGTACAATCGCCAGTTCTCCGCCGAGCTTCGAAGCGTATTTTGATGCTGTCTTCATATTACCCACATCCGGCGAAACCACGGTAAGTTTATCGATTTTTTTGTCACGAAAATACCTGGACAATACCAGCTCCCCCGTCAAATGGTCGACGGGTATATCGAAAAACCCCTGCAGCTGGTATGCGTGCAGGTCTATTGCTATGACCCTGTCGGCGCCTGCCGTTGTGATAAGATTGGCTACGAGCTTGGCCGTTATGGGAACTCGCCCTTCGTCTTTCCTGTCCTGGCGGGCATATCCAAAATAAGGCACAACCGCTGTAATACGCTTGGCGCTGGCCCTTCGGAGACAGTCAAGATAGATTAATAGTTCCACAAGGTGCTCATCAACCGGATTGCAGGTTGACTGAATGACAAAACAGTCCCTGCCCCGAACATCATCTTCAAGCTTGATAAATTTTTCGCCGTCGGGAAACCTCTCTAACTTCACTCCGCCAAGAGGAATATCCAAATACTTACATACCGCCCTGGACAGACCAGGATTGCTGCTGCCGGAAAATATCTTCAGATTATCATTAAGGAACATTAACTTCTCCCTGTTTACCAAAGTTGTCAACATTTTCCTGAGAAACCACCGCTCCGGGCTTGACACTGCAATCGTCTTTCAACTCCAGCGGGGCTATCAGTATCGCACCGGAACCTATATAGCAGTTATTGCCTATGGTCATTTGATTTACCTTCTCGCCGTCGAAGTTGGCCGTTATCGACCCTGCGCCTATATTGACCTTCTCTCCAATACGAGCGTCGCCGATGTAGCTGTGGTGCCTGACACGAGCACTCCGTCCCAGCGTCGAGTTTTTAATCTCTGTAAAGACACCTAACACAATGTCATTCTCTAAAACCGTCCCGCTTCTCAGGTAAGCAAACGGCCCGATTCGACATCCTCGGCCGATTTTGACCTCGCCGTGAATATATGTGAACGGCTCAATTTGAGTGTCCTGACCGATTTGGGCCCTCACATCAATCCAGGTATTATCAGGGTCAACTATCGTTACGCCGTTGTCCATCAGTTTCTTCTGAATTCTCCGCTGCATAATCTTGCTTGTCTTGCTAAGCTGCTCTCTGCTGTTGATGCTCAGGGCCTCTTCGGGAAGCACCGCCGTAACAGCCACAACCTTCATACCCACCGTAAGCATAATAGACAATACGTCTGTCAGGTAATATTCATTTTTAACGTTGTCCGGCTTGACCTCTTTGACCGATTCAAAAAGAATCTTATTGTTGAATAAATAATAGCTTGGGTTCACTTCCTTAATCGCCCGTTGCTGGGCCGTGCAGTCACCCTCTTCGACAATACCCTGGATATTGCCGTACATATCCCGGATTATTCTCCCGTATCCGGCCGGCTCATCCAACACCGCCGTTGCCAGTGTCGCAGCGGGTCGTGACTTTTTGTGCATACTAAAAAGCGTCTCCAGCGTCTTGGAGCGAATAAGAGGGCCGTCTCCGCAAAGAACCAGTGTTTCGCCGTCAAAATCACCTAAATGCTCCTGGCAGCACATAACCGCATGCGCCGTGCCTTTTTGGTCTGTCTGAGTGACCCAGATAATATCTTCGGCCTCGCTGAATTGTTCTTTAACCTGCCCGGCGCCGTAGCCGACCACAACATACATCTTTTTGACATCGACCTGCCGACAGGCATCGAGAACATAAGCAAGCATAGGCCTTCCGCATACCTCGTGAAGGACTTTCGGCATCTGCGTATTCATCCGGCTGCTGACGCCTGCCGCTAATATTATCGCCACTCTTTCTGACATCTGTTCCTGTCTTGAAAAAAAACCATCAACACTAATTTCCAAACCTACCCGACCAGGACTTGAACCTGGAATGTGGGCACCAAAAGCCCATGTGTTACCAATTACACCATCGGGTAACACAAATACACAAAAGCAACGCACTTGCGATTTTCTTCCTGTTGTCTTCTGCTCTTATGCTCACGGTGACCTTCTTGTAATAGGTCCGACCTGGCTCCGTCGGAGGCTTGAGTCAGCCACGCCGTGATTCTGCTGACCCCAAAACACTGACTATTTATCATTGTTAAATAATCAATCGCAAACTACCCCTTGCGACGGAGCATTTTAATCGCCAGAATATAGCCTATTCACTATTACTAAGCAACCTTTTTTTATTTTTCTCAAAAAAACGCCAATATTACTGCCAAAAATGCAGCTTTTTATAAAAATTATCACCTGCCGGCTTCCACCTGCACAGATATATACTCTTATTTTTTGAGGTATTCGGCCAAAAGTTTCTGCGCCAGCTCATCCGAATCCCCGTATTGTCTCCTGAGCCGCTCAAGCTCGCCCTTGAGTTTTGTTGCAACACCGGCATAACTCGCTTTGCCGTAAACATTGTTCAATTCGTTCGGGTCTTTCTCCAAATCGTACAACTCCCACGCATCGATATCAAAATAGAAGTGCATCAGCTTATATCGCTTCGTCCGCACTCCGTAGTGCCGTTTCACCATATGCACAGCCGGATACTCATAATAGTGGTAGTACATCGATGTGCGCCAATCCTTTGGAGTTTTGCCGCGCAACAGCCGACGGAAACTTCGCCCCTGCATATCGCCCGGCTTGGCTGTACCGGCAAAGTCAAGAAACGTCTCGGCAAAATCCAGGTTCAGAACAATATCGCTATTGACCGAACCTGCCTTGATTTCTCTCGGATATCGCACCAGAAGAGGCATTCGAAGCGACTCTTCATACATAAATCGCTTGTCGAACCAGCTGTGGTCGCCTAAATAAAAACCCTGGTCGGAAGTATAGAACACAACGGTATTTTGAGCCAGACCCGATTCATCGAGATAATCAAGCAGCCGCCCGACGTTATCATCAACCGAAGCGATGCATCGCAGATAATCCTTGATATACCGCTGGTATTTCCACTTCTTTAGCGCCTCCTCGCTAAGCCCCGCCGGCGGGATCGTTTTAACATCTGCCGGCTGCAGATGACGTTCTATCGTCATCTCCTGCTGCCTTGCCGCATCGCTGCGCGTCCTGTAATCGTCGTTAAACGTTTCCGGCAATGGTATATCGACATCCTCATACATCTTTGCATGTTTTTCGTCCGGCTGCCAACGCCGATGTGGTGCCTTGTGATGATACATCAGGCAAAACGGCGTGTCGCTCGTCCGTTTCTCTAACCACTCCAGGCAAAAATCAGTAATAAGGTCGGTCACATAACCGGTATATTTTTTCTTTTTGCCCATCTCGATAAAGGCCGGATTATGATAAGCGCCCTGACCCGGCAAAATGTTCCAGTAGTCGAAGCCAGTCGGTGAGCTCTTAAGATGCCACTTGCCAATCATTGCCGTCTCGTAACCGGCCTCCTGCAGCAGTTTGGGAAATGTCTGCTGCTCACCGTCGAATCTCTCGCGATTGTCAATCACGCCGTTGAGATGGCTGTATTTGCCCGTCAGTATCACCGCACGGCTGGGCGCACAGATGCTGTTCGTACAGAAGCAGTTTTCAAAAAGCATCCCCTCCTGGGCCAGGCGGTCGAGGTTGGGCGTCTTGTTGATTCTGCTGCCGTAACAGCTCAATGCATGAGATGCATGGTCGTCTGTCATAATAAAAATAATGTTCGGTCTTTTGCCGGACTTCTTTCCCGAAAAAAGTCGCATTGCCCCGGAACAACCCGGCAGCGCCAAAGCCGCCGCCCCAAGACCCGCCGCCTTCATAAAGTCGCGTCGACTATAACTGGACTTATTCATTTCTCTTCCTTTCCTGTAAACGCAGTTTTTTTTAATGCCTGCTAATAAAATTAATCTATCCGGCGCACCTGCACCGCTTTAAGGTCCATAATCTTTTCGCCAGGCTTCGTCAGCGCCCTGACCGCCAGAGTCGTCCTGCCCTTTTTAAGCCTCACAGTCCCAACCGACAGAGAGGACCAGATTTTCTCATAAACTTCTATCCTTTTCACGCGGTCGGGGCTGGGCACGGGCTTGGGATTATGAGCATTTCTTACTATACCTTCAGAGCTGTCCCCTCCTATCTCAACCCTGACCTTCGCCCCGACGTTTTCTTTCGCACAGACATATCTCAGCGTAACCTCAAAACGCCCCCCCTTAACAACCTCCACCTCCCACCACGGATATGCCTCGGTACTCGTCCAGTTCGTAATCCAGTCGTTCGCCCACCCGGCCCTGCCGTTGTAACTGATGCCCTCTCTCGAAGCAGGCTCCAGAAATGCCTCATGACCGGGCAGCACAACTACCGGCCATTCCGAGTAACCGATATGGATGGGCAGCGGCTCAAAGCCGGCCCTGGTAACATCAACAACAGCCTTCTCATAAGCACCGCTTAGTTTCTTTGTTATCCGCGGGTGTTTTTCAGAAACATCTTCTTTCTGTCCCGGGTCAACTTTCATATCATAAAGTTCCCACCCTTTCCTCGCCTTGACCGCTCGCCATCGCTGTGTCCGAACAGAACCCGGCACTGTCACCCCGTCCTCGCGCGGAAACTTAAAAGTAAATATCATACGGTCCGGCTGCTTCGTTCCCTTCCCCATAAGCAGCCCGGCAAGACTAATACCATCAAGCGGCAGCGTCCTGGGCATTTTAACATCGCACAACTCAACGAGCGTCGGCAGCAGGTCGATGTGCGAGCTTATTTCTTCGATGGTCTGTCCCGCTTTGATATGTCCCGGCCACCGCACAAAAAGCGGCACACGAACCCCGCCCTCGTTTTCGCTGCCCTTTCGCCCTTTCATTCCGCCATTGTACCGGTTCGTATTTGGCCCGTTGTCCGTCGCAAATAAAACTATCGTGTTATCGCTTAGTTCCAACTCATCGAGCCGCTTCAGAATCCGGCCGATATTGTCATCAAGGTTCTCGCACATCGCATAAACACAGGCCAGCTTGTCGTCAAGCCCTCGCCCCTTGTATTTATCGAAGTATTTGTCCGGCACCTGGAACGGCGAGTGCGGAGCATTGTAAGGCACGTAGCAGAAAAAAGGCTGCTCTTTATTTTTCTCAATAAACTCTATCGCCGCATTGGTCAACACATTGGTAATATAGCCCCGGCTTGAAAATTCTGTGCCGTTGCGTTCCAGTTGAGTATTGAAATAGTTATTCCAGTGGCCACTGCAGAAGCCCACAAACTCATCGAATCCCTGCCCGTTGGGGTGATACGGATAATGCGCACCGTTATGCCATTTACCGAAGCAGCCAGTAACATACCCCCCCTGCCTGAGCGCCTCGGCTATCGTAACCTCTTCACTCCGCATATTTTCATAACCGCGGGTAACTCCGTGCGTACCTGTCCGCAGGTGGTAACGCCCCGTAAGTAAAGATGCCCGCGTCGGCGAGCATACCGGACTGACAAAAAACCTGTCAAACCGTGCCCCCTCGCCGGCCAGCCTGTCCATTACAGGCGTATCGATTATATCATTGCCGTGAGATTGAATATCACCCCACCCCTGGTCGTCGGTAAGGATTAAAAGAACATTTGGACGCCTCTTGACTGTTTCCGAAGTACCTCGCGCCATATTCGCAAATCCCCCAGCCGAAAATGCCGCCGCCCACAAACCGGCAACCTTCAAAAAATCGCGCCGTGTCAGTTCGTCACTCACTTTCTAATCTCCTTCCGAAATCCCGCACCTTTCTATAAAGATTTTTTCACTCTGAATATGGTCTCCCCCCACGGCCCGAGCTTAACACGCCCTGCCGGTACAATTCTCAAACAACGAAGGTCCTCGACAACTCCGACCCCCCCGCATCCCTTTTCTCCCTTGAGGGTGAACTCAACCGCTTCGGCGCCGAGGTTGCTCGCATAAACAAGGTAATCGTCTTTACGCTCGACCGACCGTACCTCCACACCCTTTATCAGCTTGCCCTTGCTGTCAACTGCAACTACCGGACGCTTAAGCCCTAATTGCTCCACCAAGGGAGCCAGAAGTTCGTGGTAGCTCTCCGAAGTCAGCGGCGAGGCAAGGTAATATATCAGCCCCTTACCGTGCTTGACCAGTACAACAGCCGGTTTACCGTCATCAAACCTGCCCAATACGGCGTTCTTGCCTGCATCAAGGCTTTGTACAAGCCCCTTCGTCTCAAGCCTCGGCTGCTTATCCTCGAAAATATCCGCCCTTTCCGTACGAACCGTCCTTTTAACATCCCCGTAAATAATCGTCTGCGTAAAACTCTGGTCGTAGTTCTGCACCAGCTCCCCCTCGCCAAGGACCTGCGGCAAAGTGATATCGGTTACCTTCAGCCCAAGCCTCGTAATCCTGTCGTTCTCTCTGGCATACTCATCGAAAAGAAACGACTCCGGGGCCACCACCGCAACGCCGCCGTTATTAACATACTCCAGCACCCCATCCACCACATCGTCCCTGCTGTACTTCGCGGCAGGAACTATCAGCAGCTTAAAACGCGAAAGCTTCCCCGCAAGTATCTGCTTCTCGCTAACAAAGCCCAGCCGGCAGCCGAGATACCGTGCACCTTCCCACGTCGAAAAAACAGCATCCAGGTAAGGCGTTCGCCCGGCCCGTATCTGCCGCGGAGGAACCTGAATGATACTGCTTTTTGAATACAGGATTGCAAGCTCCGGCTCCGGACGGGTAAACTCCGCTATTTCGTTGCGCAGACGCCGTATATCCAGACCAATTCTCAGAACTTCCGCCACCTCGTGTAGCGGGGTAGACCAACTGTGGGGTATCGCCGGCTCAGCGAACGATGGAAATTCCCGGCTTGAGCTTTGAGGCCACCACCATTTCGTTATCGAAGATTTGCCGTGAAGAAAATGAAGAAGGATATTGTGAACTCCCCCTCCCATTTCCGGCTCCACCATAACTTTTCTCTCTTCGCTCAGCGACAGAAATAGGTCGGAAAAAATATTGCTCCCCCCCGATTCGTTCAGTATCACATCATCAACCTCGTTAATTATCAGCTCCTCGTCTATCCCCGTCGTACTGTTCTGCGAATTAAGCATGCTCGATGTCCCGCCGGCGTTTATCGCGACCTCCGTATCCAGCTTGCGGATTTCCGATTTCACCCACTTAAGATAATCCGTGAAGCGCCGATTGTTAAAACACGCCCAGTCATACCACGCCGCCCGGTTAACGCCATCCACCGGCCGGGCATTGCGCGTCGCCGGTGCCCTTATCTCGTCGAAGGACTTGTAATACGTCCCCCATATCTTGTTCAGCCTGCCCACCTTTTCATGCTTGTCCTTCAGCCACTCGACAAACATCTGCTGGCTCCTCTCGCAGTAGCAGATATACATTAGCTCGTAAGCCATTATGTTATACAAAAGGTGCGGGTTGTGCTTCCACTCATTATAGCGCCTTTTCATATACTTCAGCACCGCCTCCCGGATATGCGGGCTTTCAAGGCATATCACCACGTTTTCCTTTCTTCCGCCCATCGACCACCTGTCCTTGATTAAGTGTCCGCACCAGCCGTCCCACCCCACCCTGTGCGTATCGGGATATTTATGGAACGCCTCGTAAACCGGCGACGTCTCGATATCCCCACGAGACCCGCCCCCGACCGTATAGCTCTCAAGGCGATGGGCCATCGGTGCGAAAAAATCCAGAAGAGGCCCGTTGTTGATGCGTATCATTGAAAATAGAATCACGGGTTCCCCGTACTCGTCCCGAAAATACCCGTCCTTCTGTTTCAGCCCCCGAAGGGCCGGGTAAGTCGGCACCACCGTCGCCGGGCTTACCTCCGTTATCTCCTCTTGCGATTCCTCACCCCTTTCACGGGCCGACAGATATGTTACTATCTCCTTTCTGGCCCTGCGGCAGCTCGAAATTACATAATCTAAAATCTCCTTTTCTTCCTTCTCCCCCTGAAACCACACACATTTTGACCGAATTCCAAGCCCGATGTCAGCCGTTATCAACGGAATTTTCCAGTAAAGCCCCTGATGTCCCTGCAAAATCACAAGGTCTAATTCCCGCTTCAGCAGCCTGACCTCTTTTTCCGCCTCCGCTCTCAGCCTTACAATCTCGCCGCTCGGCGTAATCTCATCCATAGGCCCGGATAAAGAAGGATAAACATACCTGTCATCTATCAGCACCCGGCAGTCCCGTGCATCGACCGCTGACGCAGTCTCCGGTCCCTCATCTCCGCTTACCAGCCGCATATTATCGATATACACAGCCCCCGCCCCTATCCTACCGAAACCGAGGCTGAACTTGCGTATCTTATCCACCGCAAGGGACCTGTCGCCGTCTTCCACCCTCGCCTTCTGCACCAAAAACTCGAAATGGTTCCAACCCCTGTTCAAAAATATCTTTTGCCCGCTGTATGACTGGCCGTACGTTTCCGCATGTTCATCCGAGCCTATCTCGTCGGCAATTTGAATTGAACCAACCTCGACTGTGTCACCGGGATTGTAAATATCGAATTTGAGCACTTCATACTCGCTCCAGTCCCCGGGCAAATCCTCACTCACTATGCTGCGGGACCTCCGTCCCGTCAAATCGACCTTAAGGCACTTTTCCCCGTGCGCCGGGTATTCGCTCGATAACGAAACCGCCCCGCTCCAGCGCCCCAGGGAAGACTCGTCCTCGAAGTCATCTAAAACCAGCGTCCCCCCCGCCGCCCCACGGCCGCAAAAACAAAATAAAACACCCAACACAAAAACTGTTGATAATAATAACTTCCGAAGTCCCATTTTAACCTCCATCCTTCTTCTTCAAATTTTTCAAATACCGTCCTAATCAATTGCACATTAAAACCACGCAATAATATCAAATTCTTCATTGATTTGGCAAATGATTTAAATCCGCTCCCCCATCCCTCTTGCTCCCCCCCCGGGCAGTAAATTGATTATTCTCTACCCTGTGTTGCCTTCAGAATAGCAAGGTTTGTCTATAAAGCTAATCCTTGGAATTTTTCAGGCTGTTGAGAAGCTCTTCGAGTTCATGTTTTCGAGGGGCCAGTTCTTTACGTATTGCCCATTGGTTTAACCAATAAACACCTAACGATAAAAAAATAACAACTACAATATCTATTAGTGAGCTACGAGAACTAAACCAAATTATCATACCAACTCCGATTGGGGCCACATACCACCATAAAACATTCCTGAGTAACCATATCTGGTGGTTTATCTGACCCAAGGAGCTATTTACAAAGCCAAATAACGAATCTGAAGAACATGGCTGTCTCCTTTTTTGCAAAATTCTATCAACGATTATAAATACACTGACCCACAAACAAAGAATGGCTAATAAATATAAAGGCCATAGCCCAGATTTAATTCCAAAATACAGAAAGACTGCAACAAGCAACAGACCAATCCCCGCTTCTCTGACATCACGCCAGAAAATAGTACTTTCAAAGTTTCTTTGGTTTCTCTGAACTTCCCTTAAAAGAATGTCTGGTTCTATTTTTAACTTGAAGTCATTTTTTTGATATTTCCACCTATTTTGTAATTCATCAAAAGTCATCGATAAGCCCTTTCAGTAATTGAGCTAATTTTTTCTTAGCTCGATTCAATCTCACTCCAACATTACTTTTGGAAATACCTAATACATCAGCCATTTCGTCATAGCTTAGGCCGTCTAAATATAGTAGCAGGATGGAACTTTCAGATTTAGGCAGTTGCCTTATCGAATCATACACCTGGTCCAGAACGTGTTGATTCTGGGGCAACTCATCACAACCGTCTTTAGTTTGAGATATTTCCTGGATGTCTAAAAATTCAGTCCGAAACTTTTTCCTTTTTCTTTTCTCTGTGCGATTCCAGACCAATGCCGTATTCAAAGCAACCCGGTAAATCCATGTCGTTTCTTTGGCATCGCCTTGAAAACTTGGAATAGAAGACCATAGCTGCAGTAGAATCTCCTGAAACAAGTCGTCCTGGTTCTGCGGTGCGTCTGCGTAGGCCCTGACTACTTTAAACATAAGTTTCTTATGTCCGCCAAACCATTGCCTGAATATTTGTTCCTGTTTATCGGTCAGCATCCAAAATCCTTGCTTTCTATAATCCTTGCTTTCTATAATAATAGTAACCGCAGGCATCGGTTTATTACAAAATATTCTAAAATTTTTACGGCTGTAAAAAGCAAACGAAGTGCCTGCGACCAAAGCGCAAATAAATTTCACCCACTGACTCTATATGCCTTAGACAGGGGTTTCCTGATTTTCCCATCTTCCCCATTTTAACATTTCATTCGTCAGCTACTCCCCCAATAATCAATTGTAAATTGTCAATAATCATTTGAAAGCCTCCTGCGGCAGGCTGTGTAAAAAACCAGTGATTTTTTGAGTCTTTTGTTCGCTTTTTTCAGTTTTTTTTGCAAAAATCGTTTTTCTTTGCTTTTTTCCCTTTTCAAATCAGACGCTCTTTCGACCGAAATTCGCAAGTTCATCCAATTTACGGGAGGCCTCTTTTATATTCCCTCTTAAAAATTTATTAACTCGGAGTTTCTTTTAATGACTTCACAACCCCATAAGTAAGATATGCTTAAATACACTCGATGCAATACGCACGACAAAACAAAAACCACGAACTATTTTTTGAAAAAACAAACCCAATTTTCCAACTAATCCAATACTCATAAATCCTTTAATGAAAGTAAATTATGAACAAAGACCGCCCCTTTCACCACCTGCAAAACAAACCTAATCAAAGCCAATTTCACTAACTACTTTGAGCGAGGAATTTTGTTCCGATTCAAGCCCTGCTGTTGGCTTCACAATGATTTACTTCAGAAAAAGCTTATGGCAAAACAACATAAGTTTGAAAATATTACTCATTGACCGGATAACCAAGACTCTGGTATAATAGCTGGGTTGAAAAATTAGGAGACTTAAAATGACAGAACACTTACCGTACCTGGGATTTTGGACACCTGGGCCTGTTGAGATTATTGTTATTCTTGTGGTTGCCCTGCTTATATTCGGAAGGAGGCTGCCGGAAATCGCTCGAAACATCGGCAAAAGCCTTACCGAATTCAAAAAGGGCATCAATGAAGCCAAAGATACCAAGGATGACATCGAAAAAG